>Ga0182745_1002515_pt1 | contig 16403 bp, 15 predicted proteins | sample eDN3rd30CKraftBY_FD_128523 | JGI IMG/M metagenome (GOLD analysis project Ga0182745, IMG submission 128523) | Enriched backyard soil microbial communities from Emeryville, California, USA - eDNA 3rd pass 30_C Kraft BY (version 2) (version 2) | ecosystem: Environmental > Terrestrial > Soil >...
GGCTGAGGCAACGATGGAAAATGGAGTAGATTTGAGCAATCCAGGAGAAGCGATTCATCCGGGATTGTATCGGTCATGAAGTGTCAATGCCCGATTGATCCTGAAGCTCGAAAAAGTGACAGGAAAATACGTTCAGGAAGCAGGATTCTGGCGGATGACGCATCAGATGGATTCGACGATTGACGCGGATGGAATCACGACGCTCTGGAGGGAGTACGAGCCAGGGGCTGCAGCCTCGGAAGCCATTCACCAAACCCTTCGGGAAGCGATCGTGCATGGCTTCCTGCCAGCAGGTCACCGGTTGGGAGAAGTGGAATTGGCGGACCTGCTCGGTGTAAGCAGGACCCCGATTCGGGAAGCGCTCCATCGACTGGAAATGGAGGGCCTTGCTGTCCGGCTCCAGAGAAGGGGACTGGAAGTCCGGCGCATCACGCTCACAGAAATACAGGATGCCTACGAGGTGTATAACCGGCTCGTGGAGATGGCGGTCAGGCTGGCAGCTTCCCGGATTTCCTCGGCGGATTTGAACAGGCTTCGGGTATTGAACGCGCAACTTGCCGAGGCTCTGGCAAGCAAGGATTCGCGTCGCTGCGTCACGATTGGTGATGAATTTCATCGCTGTCTGTACCGCGCCAGCGGGAATGACGTCCTGATTAGAGTTCTCGGGCAACTTCGTTACCACACCCGGAGTCTTGCCTCTGCGACATTTCAGGACGACGAGCGAGCCGACCAGATTGTTTCCGAGCATGATCTGTTGATCACCGCCCTGGCTGCTGGCAATGAAGAGATGGTCGCGGCGGTTGCCAATCTCCATAATCGCAACGCGATGAAAACCAGGGTCAGACTTGTTCGTGACCGGGATGCGATTCGGCCGGACCGTCGTTGATTGTTCCCGCCCGGGGCATTGACGGGTCACAGGTACGATGATCCTGATCGATTTGCGTCGAGGTCGGATTGACGAATACTGGTGATTCGTCAACACTACCAATTATGTGCGTTTATCTTGCCAAAAGGAGCCGCAGTGGCTAATCCATTGAGTGTTGCTCTCGACTTCGGCGGTACCAAGACCGATGTTGCGCTGGTGGATCGGGACGGTCGCATTATCGGCCAGCAGCGGCTGCTCACCCTGGCTGAACAGGGAGGTCAGCAGACGATTAACCGCGCCGTCACCGCGATCCATGATCTTCTGGGTCAATCCGGAACCGGGGGCGATATTCTCGCCGTAGCTATTGCGACGCCAGGAGTTGTTTATCAGGGAAAGATGTATCTCTCGCCACTGATTCCCGGTTGGTCCGACATAGATCTGCGCGCGGAATTTGCCCGTGAGTTGCAGATGGATAACGTGGTGATCTGGAATGACGTCCGGGCGGCGGCACTGGCGGAACTGAGGTGGGGGCAGCTACGGGATTGCGATCCCGGGTTGTATGTCAATTTGGGCACCGGTATCTCGTCCGCCATCACCATTGGCGGTAAGGTCGTCCTTGGCGCCCATAACAGCTCGGGCGAAATTGCCTATACCGGGTTCGCTACCGGTTTGTTTCAGGCTCCGAATCCGGTGCGTGATATCGCGCCACTGGAATCCCTGATCGGCGGCAGGGCGCTGGAAGATCGGGCTTCGATGCTCCTCGGGGAATCCATCACCATGGAGCATCTCTTCCTACGTACCGACGCGGTCTCCCGCCAGATCGTCTCCGAGGCCATGGGTATCCTGGGTACCACGCTCGCGAATCTCTGCGTTTTGCTGGATCCGGAACGCATCGTGATCGGCGGGGGAATGGTGAAGGGATTCGATACGTATGTCGATCAGCTCAATTATCATCTGAAAGCGGCGGTGCCGTTTCCGCCGCATATCATGCCGGCGGATTTTGACGACCAGTCCTCGCTTCATGGAGCGGTGGCACTGGCCATGGATCACATGCCGGGCGCGGATAGTGACGTCCAACTGGAGGAAGCACCGTGACAGTGGATATTGCCCGGTACAGCGGTGATCCCGATGCGCAAGGAGGAGTCCGCCTGGTTGAATTGACGGAAGGCGCAGGCCGCGGCATCCGGCTTCTGGAGTTTCACACCACGGCCGGACTGCGTTTCGATGTTCTCGTCGACCGGAGTATGGATATCGGCAGGGTTGAATACAGGAGCCAGAACGTAGGCTGGAATTCTGCGACGGGATACCGTCATCCAGCCTACTGGAATGCCGCCGAAGAAAATGGCATCTCGCTGATGCGAGGCATGAGTGGTCTGCTGGTAACCGGAGGGCTCGATCACATTTTCTCTGCATCCGAGGCGGATGGCCGCCGATTTGGCTATCCGGCGCGGAATCAACTGCATCATCCATTGCATGGACGCATCTCCAACACCCCTGCGCACCACGTCAATTACGGTCGTGACGGCACAATTATCTGGGCGGAAGCGGCGATGCGGCAGGTGGCCGAATTCGGTGAGAATCTGGAACTGCGGCGCCGGATCGAGATCGATCAGGACGGAAGCGAAATTCGCCTGACGGATCTGGTGACCAATCGCGGTTTTACGCCAACAGCACACTACATGCTGTATCACACTAACCTGGGATGGCCGCTTCTAAGTGAGGATGCACGGTTTTCGGCGGATATTCTCGACTACCCCTGGATGACCTCCAACATGCAGGCGAGTGATGCTCTCACCACCTTCCCTCCGCCTCAGGACGATTTCGTGGAACAGTGCGCCCAGGTACAACTCAAACCGGACGACGCGGGCTGGATGCATGTGGGGCTCGATAATCCTTCGGCCAGACGTGGCTTCTCCCTGGCTTGGGATTCCACGACCTTGCCTTCCCTGGTGCAATGGATCAATGCCCGGTCAGGGTCATACGCGGTCGCGCTGGAGCCCTGCTCCCACGGCACGAAGGAAATGAGGGAAGGATCAGGGTTGCCGCACGATCTTGCGCCCGGCGACTCCCGGCGTTACCAATTGGTATTCGCGTTCAACGCGTACTGAAGAAAGAAGCTCATCATGACGAAAACACTGCGTGTTGCCCTTGTCGGTCTCGATCACTGGTATTCGGCAATAAGTCTGGCCGAAGCGCTCGCCCAACACGAAAGTATCGATTTTGTCGGACTTGCCGATAGTAACGAAGCCCACGCCAGGGAAGTCGCTGAAAAGATTGGGATCACCAACTGGACCACGGATCTGAAGCAATTCGTCACCGATCCTACCGTTGATGTCATCGCCAGTTTCGTCTCGGTGGACCGGAATCCGGATATTGTCATCCCGGCGGCGCAGTCCGGCAAGCACATCATCTCGGTGAAACCCCTTGCCCGGACGCTGGAGGAGGCCACCCGGATTGTGGAGGCCGTGCGCGAGGCTGGTGTCGTCTTTATCCCGTCTGAATCCCGCTCCCGCCAGACCGAGCAAAACCAGTATCTTAAGCAGCTGGTGGATGACGGCACGCTTGGTACCATCGTTTCTGGCAACTTCACGCTGGTTAGCTCCCTGCCACAAGGCTGGCCAGGTGGTCCGGCGGACGGTGGGTGGTGGGCCGATCCGGCGCGCGTACCGGGAGGTGGCTGGATCGATCATGCCATTTACCAGATCGACCGTCTTCGCTGGCTCCTTGGCGAGCGGGTCGTGTCTGTTTCTGGCAAGACGGCCAACCTGATCCACAAGGACCTCGGCGTTGAAGACTACGGGCACGCCATCGTGGAATTCGAGAGTGGTGCGGTTGTGAGCATTGAAGATACCTGGTCCGGACCGGCGGGCTCCTGGCGTATCACTTCAGTGCTGGTTGGGACCGAAGGCGCCCTCAATATCGATACGCTTTCTCCACAGATGTCCGTATTCCGCAAGGGTGACGATGGTGGATGGCAAAGTGAACCCACGCCGTCAGATAGTTCGGGGAGTATCCAACCGCTGCTCGATCAAATTACCGGTCAGTCTCCAACTTCCCTGGGTACGGTTGAGGATGCCTGGGACAACCTGGCAGTTTCCCTCGCGTTCTATGAGGCAGCAGCATCCGGGAGCGCGGTTGCGCCACAACGGCTGGGACAGGATTAGGCCCCGGGGCGAACTTCCATAACCTGAATGACAACGCATACCCCCGAGCGAAACCCTTCACCCAGGTGGCTGGTATTCGTCGATCGGGTAGTGCTACTATGCAGACGCCAGATGCGAATTTTCGCATCTGGCGTCTGCATAGTAGCACTCGGGAATGGAATTCATGACACAGGTACAACCTGGAGCGATGCGCGATGAGGATGTGCTGCGCCGTCAGGGCCAGCGCCTGACACCACAGCGGCGAATGATTCTTGACATTATGCGGCGTGCCCACGGGCACATGACGGTTGACGATGTCGTGCGCGAGGCCGGGCGCCGCCATCAGGCTATTAACGTCGCGACAACCTATCGCATCCTCGCCTGGCTGACCGAACACGAACTGGTTTGTGTGACCGATACCGGCGGCAGGGATCACACCTACGAATATCTTGGAACCAATCGGCATCACCACCTCATTTGCCAACAATGTGGATCCGAGGTCGAAGTGCCATACGATCTCATGACCCCCGTAATCGAAGCCCTCAGGAAGGATTATGGCTTCGAACCGCGCGTCGACCATCAGGCGATCTTTGGTACTTGCCAGGAGTGCCAGGCAGTTTCATCACCAGGTGAACAGGGTATCCCTGCTGAGCTCCGGAACCGGCCGGTGTGACCGGGATTTTTCGTGCAAGGAATGCGTGTTGATCAATCGTCGAGACTTCCTGAAGTCAACCTCCGTCGCCACTGTTTCGCTCGCCGCGGGAGTCTCCCTGTTGCGAACGACAGGGTTTGCACAGGACACCTCAACATTCGTTATCGGATCTCTGGAGGAGCCCGGAAGTCTCTCGGCGCTGACCAGCATGCCACATCACTTCCCGGCGGATGTCCCCGGGACATTGCTGTTCGATAGCCTGACCCAGTACATGCCGGATTCAACCGTTGCACCAAAACTGGCGACTGAATGGGAAATCAGTGACGACGAGTTGACCTATACGTTCAGGCTTGATCCGAACGCGCGGTTCCATGACGGCACACCCGTTACGGCCCACGATGTTGTCTTTACCTTTGAGGCCATGCGTGATCCGGCCACAAACTCTTCAACCGAGGGAGTGGAGAATGTTGTCAGCGTTGAGGCCAGCGACGATCACACGGTGAGCATCACGCTGTCCACGGTCACGCCGACATTCCTCGCACAGGGAGGCGCGCGCGGTATTGTGCCGAAGCACGTGCTGGAAGGCAAGGATATCGCTGCGGACGAGTTCAACCGGAATCCTGTGGGTTCCGGACCGTACCGCATCGTTTCGTATACCCCGGGTGAGAGCATCGCCCTTGAAGCTGTCGCGGACCATTATCGCGGGGCGCCCACGATCGATCGGGTTGAGTTCCGGATCGTGACGGACCAGAATGTGCTGCTCACCCAACTCATGAGTGGGGAGCTCTCCTATGGCCTGGCGGCGCCACGAGATTTGGCGGTACTGAAGGGAACCGACCGCCTGGGCATTCAGGAAGTTCCCACTCCCAGATTTTTCGATATTATCCCGAACTACGAGCGAAGCTACTGGCAGGATGTCGCGGTCCGATCGGCCATTCTGGGAGCCATCGACCGCGACGGTATTGTCAGCAACCTGCTCCTGGGGCACGGAACGGTGATCGATGCCAATGTGGCTCCGGCATCCTGGGCGTATACGGCCGAAGGTGTGACCCCGCATCCCTATGCGCCTGACGTTTCGGCCGCCGCACTTGACGATGCCGGCTGGACCCTGGGGGGCGGCAACATCCGCTCCCGCGAAGGGGTGGATCTGGCCTTCACGGTGACGTTGTATTCCTACGACCAGACCTTGCAACAGGCTCTCCTGGTTGCCCAGCAGAACCTGCAGGAAATCGGCGTTTCGATGCAGGTTGAAATGGTCGAGTCGGGTGTCTTCAGTGCTCGCCGCAACAATGGCGACTACGATGCCCTCGCCCGTATCTGGAACCCGGTCTACGATCCGGATCAGGCTGGCCTACTCCGCACCGGAAATTTCTACGGGTACAGTAATCCTGAAGTCGATGCTCTGTGTGACGAGTCGCTCGCCACCACCGACCAGGCCGTTCGCTTGCCGGTCTATGCGAACCTCCAGCGCGTTCTGTCACAGGAGTTGCCGCGGCTTTGGCTGTACTCGGAGAACGAACTTCACGTTATCTCAACCAACGTGACTGGCCTCAGCGCGCACCCGGTCAACGTTTTTTGGGATCTTGCGACGTGGACTATCAATTAGTCTCCTCGAAGTCGGCCGCATCGCGGCCTAACACGCCATGATGCGATTCCTCGCGCGTCGACTGATCCAGCTCGGTGTCGCCCTGGTGTTGCTGACCCTGGTGACATTCTTCCTGCTTCATTTGGCCCCGGGCGGGCCGGCACAGGCGTTGCTCGGCCCGGATCAGGTCTCCCGGGAGCAGGAAGCGGCGGTTGAAGCCAGACTTGGCCTTGACCAATCCCTGCCTGTCCAGCTCGGGAGATGGATGACGTCAGCGCTTCGTGGCGATCTCGGAAACTCGTATTTCTATCGCCAGCCAGCGCTGGCTGTGGTGATGAACCGGCTTCCAAATTCTCTCCTGCTGGGTGTGGTCGCTTCCGGAATCGCCATCGCCGTCGGCATACCCGCGGGGATTGCCGCCGCCCAGCGTCCGGGAGGTTCCGTCGATCGCCTTGCGCGGTCGTCAGCCGTGGTCCTGGTGGCCCTGCCATCGTTTTGGTTGGGAATCCTGTTGATCTTTCTCTTTTCGGTCCGGCTGGGCTGGGTTCCCTCATCAGGCACCGGCCGCGGGTCGTCCTCCTGGATGCCGGACCTGGCGCACGTGATTCTGCCCGCCATCACCATGGCCTTGCCAGCCGCTGCTACCTTCATGCTCTATACCCGTTCAGCTATGGTCGAGGCTCTGGCGACGGATGCGGTACGTACCGCACGCGGGATGGGCCTACCTGAGCATCGCATCCTGCGCCTGCATGCCTTTCCCCAGGCGATTGCGCCCGTGCTCATGCAGATTGGGCTCTTTCTGCCTCACCTGGTGGAAGGCAGTATCGTCGTGGAGACAGTGTTCTCGTGGCCCGGAATCGGGCAGTTAACGACTGCCAGCGTTGGCCGACGGGACTATCCGATCTTGCTGACGCTCACCCTGGTGCTCGGGATGGGAACGATCCTCGCCTCAACAGTGACGGATATCTTGCATGCCCGGTTTGATCCCCGGATTGAATTGCGATGATACGTCGTTCCTGGTGGCAAGGAGGTGTGCTTCTTGTCCTGATCGTTCTTCCCTGGTTGATTGAGTTGCGGCCGAACGAGATTGACCTGGTGTCCGTGCTTCAGTCGCCTTCTTCAGCGCACTTGCTTGGTACGGATGAAAATGGTCGTGATGTTTTGAGCCGAATGCTCGCTGGTGCGCAATTGACACTTGGGATCGGTGCAGCCAGTGCATTGGTGGCGATTGTGATCGGGAGCATGCTGGGAGCAGCGGCCGGAAGTATCGGCGGCATGGTGGACGACGTGATCATGCGGGCGACAGACCTGGCACTTGCCCTGCCCACACTCTTTGTGATCCTCATATCCTCGTCGCTCATCCGGCCTGGCATTACTCAACTTATTCTCCTGATTGGTCTTACGGGCTGGATGCCAGTGGCCAGAATTGTGAGGGGAGCCGCACGGGAAGTGGCCACCCGCCAATTCGTGCTCGCTGCATTTTCGTATGGCGCGAACCGGCGTCGAATCGTGCGATATCACATTTTGCCAAACTTGCGGTCGGTAATCGTCGTGACTGCGACTCTGCAACTCAGTCGCTCGATTCTGACCGAGGCGACGATCTCCTACCTCGGGGTTGGAATCCAGCCGCCGGATGCGACCTGGGGAGCGATGTTGAGCAGTGCGCAATCCTACCTGTTGATCGCTCCGTGGCTGGCTATCGCCCCGGGTATGGCGCTGTCCTCGGTATTGCTAATGATCGCGAATATGACATTTGTCCAGGAGCAACCGTAGGCGTTCTCGTCTCCTGTCTTTCCCCCTCCCGCCAGCAGCGATGCACAATGCCAACATCGTCGCTGGCCATCTGATACATCAGGGACGACGTAAGGTCAAGCCGTGCGCCGCAAAGTTCGGTAAAAAACGCCAGGTCGAATGATAAATTTTCCGCGAAATACGCGATTATATGAACCATTCGCAACAAACCCGGCATGTCCCAAAGTTTTTGTTGGTTTTCTTCGAGGTTTTGTACTATGGTGATCCCGCCCCCTTGCAAAGTAAGGGGGTTACCCATGTATATGCCATTAACAAGGAGAGCTGAGTTCTGTAAAGTAAGATACCTTTGCCCAGCCGGGAAACCTATCCCTTAAGCCCACCCCTTCAGGCGGGGTTCCGACTCCTGAGAATGCATACACTCGTAGTGGAATTTTCGTAACTCGGGGTAAGAGAGTTACCCATTTGCAGGTTATAAGGAGAGTCATGACTTGGAAAGTAACGCGCCCCATTCCGGACGTGGTACCGGTGGATATGCGGAGCCACAGGAGGCGCCCGCTAAAAAGGAAATGAGGTTGTCGACGGCGGTCATCATCCTGATGATTGGTATCGCCGCGCTTGCCTTCACGGCGCCGTGGGTGAAACTGGCGAACTTCGAGCCCGCGACATCGGCCATCCTTCGTGTTGGCATTGCACTGTTGGTTCTGCTTCCGTTCGCCTTGCGGGAAAAGGCGCAGAAGGGTGGAATCAACAAAAAAGGAACACTGATTGCGATTGCCGCAGGTCTATTCCTTGGTGTTGACTTCACAGCCTGGAATTACTCTATTTTCTTCGTTGGATCCGGTATTGCGTCGGTCCTGCTGAATCTGCAGATCATTATCTTGCCGGCACTGGCTGTCATTTTTGACAAATACAAGGTTCCCAAAAGCTACTTTGTCCTCGTGCCGATCATGATCTTCGGCGTGGTCCTTACGGGTGGCGTCTTTGATGCCCCGCCAAGCGAAGGCCCCTCCACCGTATACGGTATGAATATCGCCGTGCTCGGTACTATCCTCGGGTCAACATCCGGCGTGTGTTATGGCATTTATCTCTATGCCAGTCGTAAGGCCACCACATTGAACCCGGGTCGGATCGTCCAGCCGATCGCTATCACATGCGCAAGCCAGCTGGTGGCTCCGACTCTGTTCATGCTCTTCTTCTCTGACCGTGGTTTTGATCTCACCAACGGCGTGATGATTGATGGCAAGCTGCCGATGAATCCTGAAACCACCCTCGGCGATCCGATTACTTCCATGAATTGGTTCTGGATGCTTATTCTGGCCGTTGTCGGTCAGGCTATCGCCTGGACATTCGTTCAGGTGGGCTCTGTTCGACTGGATACAACCATCGTTGCCGGGTTGCTGCTTCTGAGCCCCATCGCGACCGTGGCGCTCATCGCCCCCGTGATGTTCAGCGAAATCCCGTCGTTCCTGCAGGTGCTCGGTGTCATCATCGTTCTTGGGGCCGTGGCCTACCAGAACAACCTGCATAATGCCCTTCTGGATAAATTTCGGAATCGTGATATTACGCCTGCGCAGATCTGATAGCGTTGCAGCGGGAAAGTCCCGGTATCGTCGACATCACGCCTGCGCGCACGATGGCGTGCAGGCGTGATGACCGGGAAGCGGGTTGGACAATTGTTCGAGGCACGCAAGCCAAAGGCCTTTGGCTTGCGTGCCGGAGCAAGGAGAAAGCATCGTGCGGATTACGCCGAGAGAACAAGAAAAACTGATGATTGTGGTGGCGGGTGATTTGGCGAGACGTCGGCGTGAGCGCGGTGTCAAGCTCAACCACCCGGAAGCGATTGCCCTGATCACGTGCGAAATCATTGAAGGTGCACGTGACGGGAGGACCGTGGCTGACTTGATGAGTTATGGCGCCACCATCCTGACTGAGGACGACGTGATGGAGGGTGTGTCTACCCTGATCGATACGATCCAGGTGGAGGCAACATTCCCGGATGGCACAAAACTCGTGACGGTGCACCAGCCGATTCGCGGTTCGCGTGAAAACAGCGGGAATTCGCAAGTGAACGCCGCACAGCCCGGTGAACTGATCCTCAATGATGAACCGGTCATCATTAATGAAGGACGCGACACGGTCCGGATCCAGGTCAAAAATGTGGGCGACCGCCCGGTTCAGGTCGGGTCCCATTACCACTTTGCCGAGGTCAATCCGGCGCTTCAGTTTGACCGCGACAAGGCGGTCGGCTTCCGGCTCGATATCCCTGCTGGCACCGCCGCGCGATTCGAGCCTGGTGATGCCAGGGAAGTCCAGCTCGTTGCATATGGCGGGACGCGGGAAGTCTATGGGTTCCGTAGCGAATTTGACCGCGCTCTCGATTAGATACACCCGATCATCTCCTGGTAGTGCGCGGTTTGCCGATGGCCACCAGGAACAGGGAGGAGTACCAAACCATGAGCCTGAAGGTTCAGCGACGTCAATATACCGATCTCTATGGCCCCACCACCGGCGACGCCATTCGCCTCGGCGATACGAATCTCTTCGCCCGTGTTGAAGAAGACCGGACGACTTACGGTGAAGAAGCCGTGTTTGGTGGTGGCAAGACCATCCGTGATGGTATGGGAGAGAATTCCCGTCACAAGCGGGAACACGATATCCCTGATACGGTCATCACCAATGTTGTCATCCTCGATTACACCGGTATCTACAAGGCCGATGTGGCGCTCCGCGACGGACGTATCTTCGCGATTGGCAAGGCCGGTAACCCGGATACCCAGGATGGCGTCGACATTACTATCGGTGTGGCCACCGAGATCATTGCGGGTGAAGGAAAGATTCTCACTGCAGGTGGCATCGATACCCACATTCATTTCATCGCCACGGACCAGATCGGTACAGCGCTTTCTTCCGGTGTGACCACCCTCATCGGCGGCGGCACCGGTCCGGCCGAGGGTACCAAGGCAACCACGATCACTCCGGGCGAATGGTGGATCCATCGCATGCTCGAGGCGACCGACGAGTTCCCGATGAATATCGGCCTGCTCGGCAAGGGGCACGGCTCCGTACCCGAGGTGCTGGCTGAGCAGATCGTCGCCGGTGCTATCGGCCTGAAGGTTCATGAGGACTGGGGCGCCACCCACGCCGCCATTGATACATCACTTAGGGTCGCTGATGAATATGACGTCCAGATCGCCATCCACACCGATACCCTGAACGAGTATGGATTCGTGGACGATACGATTAAGTCAATCGATGGCCGCGTCATCCATACCTTCCATACCGAGGGTGCCGGTGGTGGCCACGCTCCCGATATCATCAAGATCGCAGGCTTGTCGAACGTTTTCCCGGCCTCCACGAACCCAACACTGCCGTTCACCCAAAACACCATCGCCGAGCATATGGATATGCTCATGGAAACGCATCACCTGCGGGCGGATATCCCGGAAGATGTTGCCTTCGCCGACTCGCGCATTCGTCAGGAAACGATCGCCGCGGAAGACGTGCTGCATGACATGGGCGTCTTCGCCATTACATCATCTGACTCTCAGGCTATGGGGCGGATCGGTGAGGTCGTCACTCGCACGTGGCAGGTCGCGGATTCGATGAAGCATCAGCGAGGTTCAATGGAAGGCGATACCGAGTATAACGACAATAACCGGATCAAACGCTATATCTCCAAATACACGATTAACCCGGCCATCGCGCACGGTATCGGTAAAGAGGTAGGTTCTGTCGAAGTAGGGAAGTTTGCGGACCTTGTTTTGTGGGACCCGAAATTCTTCGGTGCCAAGCCGGATCTCATCATCAAGGGCGGTATGATCGCGATGTCGGTGATGGGTGACGCCAATGCCTCGATCACCACACCGCAGCCACGAACCATGCGTAACCAGTTTGGCGCCCACGGAAGGGCGCGTGCGAACACGAGCGTCGTGTTCGTTTCCCAGGCGGCACTCGATGCGGGCGTACCGCAATCCCTCCAGTTGACCAAACGGGCCTATGCGGTTCATGGTATTCGCCATATCTCCAAGGCGGATTTGAAGTACAACAACGCCACGCCGGAGATCCTGGTCGATCCGCAAACCTATGAAGTGTCGATTGACGGGGAAGTCCTGACCGCTGAGCCCGCCGAGCGGCTTGCTCTGGCACAACGATACTTCCTCTTCTAGCGTGGATGGTGGCGAGATTGTTGAACGCGCAGGGGCACGCAATGCCTACACAACCCCTGCGCGTTCCAACTTCCTCCCTGTTGCCTTTCCGCTGCTGGTAAATGGAAGCCGCTCATGCATCGCGGCGGCGTCCGCTAACGAAAAACCGGGTTTGCGGATGCCGATCGTCATCACCCACACCAACGAGGTCTAGCCATGCTTATAGAGCAAATACAAGGGAACATATACGAGACGCCTTTACCAGAGGGCATGCATATCAAGGCAGCCACGATCCCCAGTGACCAGTTGGTCAAGCGCATCCAGCGGGTGCGTACGGATCACGATCGGGAAGTGGGGATTCGGTTGCCGTCGAATGCTCCAGACCTGAAAGATGGTGACGTGTTGTATCGTGAGGATAACAACGCGATTGTTGTTCGGGTCGAGGCGTCGGATGTGCTGGTTATCCAGGCGCGGTCGATCCTGGAAATGGCCGTGGTCGCCCATAGTCTGGGGAATCGGCATCTTCAGGCCCAGTTCTTTGACAAGGATTCCGAGTACGCGGCGGAGGTGATGGTTGTGCAATATGACCACACCGTTGCCCAGTATCTGGATTCTGTCGGCGTACCCTATGAACGACAGGCGCGCGTCATGCCGAAGCCGTTCCGGCATAGTGAGCATACGCATTGAGACCCCTGGCACTTTTGCTTCAACTCAGTGATTCTGCGTTACCCACAGGTGGGTTCAGCCATTCGTTCGGGTTTGAGCAGTATCTCCATCATGGGGAAATACACGACGCGCAGTCATTCAAGCAATGGCTGCGGGTGTACATCGCCAACCAACTTACCTATACAGATGCGCTGCTCATGCGGATGACGTACGAAGGCGTTGGCGATGCTGAACTCGCGGATCTCGCTCTGGCCGTCACCATCCCCGCCCAGGTCAGGATGGCGGATATCGCGATGGCGAAACGAGTTCGCCGGATCGGGGAGGAGGCACTGAACGTCCCGCCAACGGATGTGGAGCATGCTCACCCGGCGCTGGAGTTTGCGCGGATCGCTCGCCATTTCGATGTCGCACTGGACGACGCCATCATCGGTCACCTCACGAGTGCCGTGGGCTCCCTGACGCAAAACGCGGTCCGGGGGATTCCCATCGGTCAGTCCGCTGGTCAACTGGTGATCACGGCTGCCCATGAATGGATTGAGCGCGCCTGCGAACATGTGCATACGCTTGATGAGGATGCCCTGGGTCTGGTTGCTCCTGGCCTGGAGATCGCACAAATGCAGCACGAACGTCTACGTGCCCGTATGTTTATGAGTTAGGAGAAACCGATATGACTCTTGGCGGAACAATTCGTATTGGCGTTGGCGGTCCGGTCGGCGCTGGCAAAACCCAGCTCATCGAGCGTCTTACCCGTCGCTTGGCGGACAAGATTTCGATGGCGGCCATCACCAACGATATCTACACCATTGAAGATGCCAAAATTCTGGCGGCGACCAGCGTGCTGCCGGAAGACCGCATCATCGGTGTCGAAACGGGAGGCTGCCCGCACACTGCGGTTCGGGAAGATACGTCCATGAACGATGCTGCGGTGGAAGAAATGCTGCGCCGGCATCCGGATCTCGAGGTGCTCTTCATCGAATCCGGTGGCGACAACCTGTCGGCAACCTTCAGTCCCGAGCTCGTGGATTTTTCAATCTATGTCATTGATGTGGCCCAGGGGGAGAAGATCCCGCGAAAAGCCGGCCACGGTATGATCCGGTCCGACCTGCTCGTCATCAACAAGACGGATCTCGCGCCGTATGTTGGTGCGAGTCTTGACGTTATGCGGCAGGACACCGAGAAGGTCCGTGGAAAGAATCCGTTTGTGTTCACAAACCTGAAGACGGACGAAGGCCTGGATGCGGTCATCGAATGGTTCCATCACGACATACTTATGACGGACCTCGTATGAGCCAGGCCACGCTGGGATATCGGAGCGCCGTATCAGGCGATGTCGCGGGACGGATCAACCTGACTGTGGCTCGGCAGGGTCGGCTGACACGGCCGGTGAGGACGGAGAGTTCCGGGGTACTGCGCTTGATGCAGCCCCTGTACCTGGATGATTCCGGTCAGGTTACGTACATCGTTGTGAACCCGGGTGGCGCGTATTTTGGGGAAACATACAAGCTCTCGGTGGAGGCACAACCCGAAGCGCACCTGCTCCTTGCCTCTCAGGGCGCGACCCGTATCTACAAGACACCGAACGAACCCGCCATCCAGGAGATCGACGTCACACTCCGGTCGGGGAGTCGGATGGAATATATCCCCGACCAAACTATTGCCTATCGGGATGCCGACTTCCGTCAGCATATGGTGATAACGGCGGCTCCGGATGCGCAAGGCTTTTTTGCCGAAGATGTCACGCCAGGATGGGATCCCGGGGATACCAACTTTACCTATGCAGGCATGCACCTGAGAATCGATGTGCGCGGCGAGGAAGGGGGAGGGCTGGTGTGCAGGGATAACGTGCGGATCCAGCCTGGTCTGGTCGGCCATGCTCTCGAAGGTATTGGCTATCTTGAAGGCTACACCCACATGGGAAGCATCCTCATTCTTGGTCAGCACACCATTGGCAACTATGCCGATATGGTTCGGGACACCGTGGATACCGTCGGGCCGGGCAAGGTAGGCGTGACACACGGATCGCGCCATGGGGTGTCCTGGCTAATGGTACGGGCGCTCGCAGAATCGACCGATGCCTTGAATGCCATGATCCTGGCTGTCAACGAACTCGATCGCTCGGTCACGACAGGGCAGTCGCGTCTTGATTTGAGGCGATACTGAACCAGATCCAGACCATGTACGTTCGCAAGAGCCCGTTGAATGAGGCGTTCCGCGTGGCGTCTCATTCAACATCATGCGTTGGGAGAAGGGGAGAGGTGAGATGGAACCCGGATGACCCTGTTGCGGGCATCCGGGTTCCCAAAACTTGTCAGGTTATCGGAAAATACGTCTCCCGTTCCCAATCATGCACCTGAAGTTGGTATTGCTGGAATTCGTGGCGACGGATGGCCAGGAAGTGCTCGAGCGCGCTGCTACCCAGTGCCTCCTCCAGAACGATGTCATTTTCCAGCGCATCAAGCGCCGCGTCCAGGGTTTTGGGAAGCGTTCCCACGTTCGCCGCAGCGATTTCACTCGCCGTCATGTGCCCAATGTCCCCCAGGAATGGAGCCCCGGGATCTGACCCGGTTTGCACACCATGCATTCCCGCGGCGATGAGACCCGCAAGGAGCATCTCGGGTTGCGCGGCGTTATCACTCGCCCGGTATTCAATGTGGCGGCGCTTGCCATATCCCGGAATCCGAATGACGCCGGACCGGTTGTTGTATCCCCAGTAGGTATGAGCCGGGGCCCAGGAGCCCGGTTGCAGCCGTTTGTAGCTGTTCACCGTCGGTGAGCCGAGGCCCGTCAGCCCCTCAACATGGGTCAGGATGCCACCCATAAACTGTCGGCCAGGCTCCGAGATCGAGGTGTGGTCGCTGCTTTCTGGTGTCAGGTCGATGGTGCCGTCAGCATTCCAGATACTCAAATGCACGTGCAGGCTGTTACCGGACCAATCCGCAAACGGTTTTGGCATGAAGGTCGCTTCGTAGTCGAATTCCGCCGCCGCATCTCTCACAGCTTCGCGTACGGCGTAGTAACCATCGACCGCGGCGAGCGGATCTCCATGCTTGACCGAAAGCTCGTACTGGCCCTGACTGTATTCCTTGCCAATCTGCGGAACATCGACACCCATTCCCTCCAGAATGGTGAGGACACGGCGGAGAAATGGTTCTTCAGCGGCCATCCCTGCTGTTGAGAACATCGATGTTGTATTGGTGGGCTGAATCCGACCGTTCGAATCCCGCTGAACGACGTAGAATTCAGGCTCCAGGGCGGCTTTGATGGAGTAACCCATTTCGCGAACCTGCGCGATTAACCGCGAGAGTTGGGTTCTTGGGCAGCCATCCCACTCAGAACCATCGTCCGCGCGCATGAATGCATGGACGCGGGCCGTGTTTTCGAATTGTGGAAGACGCGCATAGCTGGAAGGGTCCGGGACAGCCAGGAAGTCCCCGGAATCCGCAAGATAGGTTGCGCCTTCAACCTGATGATCGTGGTGATCGAAGTCGAGGTTGGCCATCGCAAAGACGACCCCGCCCTCAATAACGCTCCGGAAATGCTGGGCTGGAATCATCTTCCCGGACGCGCGACCCAGGTAATCGTGATAGACGACCCA
>Ga0182745_1002520_pt1 | contig 16390 bp, 11 predicted proteins | sample eDN3rd30CKraftBY_FD_128523 | JGI IMG/M metagenome (GOLD analysis project Ga0182745, IMG submission 128523) | Enriched backyard soil microbial communities from Emeryville, California, USA - eDNA 3rd pass 30_C Kraft BY (version 2) (version 2) | ecosystem: Environmental > Terrestrial > Soil >...
CCCAGGTTTCCGCGCACACGCGCGTCAGCGCCGCCGTCAACGTCGTCTTGCCGTGGTCCACGTGACCGATCGTCCCTACGTTGACGTGCGTCTTCTTACGTTCAAATTTTTCCTTCGCCATCGAATGCCTCCGGGTACTTTAGCTTTGTGTATTCAAATAACAGGTTATTGGTTGCCACAATGGGCGGCTTACTTGCCTTTGCCCTTGATGATGGTTTCCACGATGTTGTTGGGAACCTCGGCGTACTTGGTGAACTCCATGGTGAACGTGGCGCGGCCCTGAGAGGCCGAACGCAGGTCCGTGGAGTAACCGAACATTTCTGCCAGCGGCACTTCGGCGTTGATGATCCTGCCGGAGCTGGAATCGTCCATCCCCATCACGATGCCACGGCGACGGTTCAAATCGCCCATGATGTCGCCCATGTACTCTTCCGGGGTGACCACTTCCACTTTCATGATCGGTTCGAGCAGTGCCGGATCGGCCTTCAGGGCACCGGCCTTGAGCGCCATGGAGCCGGCGATCTTGAACGCCATCTCGCTGGAGTCCACGTCGTGGTACGAACCGTCGAAAATGCTCACTTTCATGGCCAGCAGCGGATAGCCGGCCAGACAGCCGTTCTTCATCTGCTCCTGCACGCCCTTGTCGACCGCGGGCACGTATTCCCGGGGTACCACGCCGCCCACGATTTCGTTGACGAATTCGTATTCGGAGTCGGCCGGCAGCGGCTCGAGACGGAGCCACACGTGCCCGTACTGACCGCGACCACCGGACTGCTTGACGTGCTTGCCTTCCACTTCCACCGTTTTGCGGATGGTTTCGCGGTAGGCCACCTGCGGCTTGCCGATGTTGGCTTCCACGCCGAATTCACGGCGCATGCGGTCAACGAGAATGTCCAAATGCAACTCGCCCATGCCGGAGATGATGGTCTGGCCGCTTTCCTCGTCGGTAGCAACGCGGAACGACGGATCTTCCTGCGCCAGCTTGCCGAGGGCGATGCCCATTTTCTCCTGGTCGGCCTTGGTTTTGGGTTCCACGGCCACGGAGATCACCGGCTCGGGGAAATCCATTTTTTCCAGGGTGATCTTGTTGTTCAGGTCGCACAGGGTTTCACCCGTGGTAACGTCCTTCAGACCGATCAGGGCGGCGATGTCGCCCGCCAGCACTTCCTTGATTTCCTCGCGGCTGTTGGAGTGCATCTGCACCATACGGCCCACGCGCTCTTTGCGGTCCTTGACCGGGTTGTACACGGAATCGCCGGAATTCAGCTTGCCCGAGTACACGCGGATAAAGGTGAGCGTGCCGACGAAGGGGTCGGTGGCGATCTTGAACGCCAACGCGGAGAACGGGTCGTCGTCGTTGGATTCGCGGGTAGCCACGGTAACGCCGTCGTCCAGCACGCCCTCGATCGCCTTCACTTCGGTGGGCGACGGCAGGTAGTCGACCACGGCGTCGAGCATGGCCTGCACACCTTTGTTCTTGAACGAAGAACCACAGACCACCAGCACGATCTCGTTGGCCAGAGTACGGGCACGCAGGCCGCGCTTGATCTCTCCCTCGCTCAGGGTGCCTTCATCGAGGTACTTGTTCATCAACTCTTCGTCGGCTTCAGCGGCGGCTTCCACCAGGTTTTCCCGCCATTTTTCGCACTCGGCCTGCATGTCGGCCGGCACGTCGACGTACTCGAAAGTCAGCCCCTGATCTTCTTCGTTCCACTTGATGTATTTCATCTTGAGCAGATCGACCACGCCTTTGAAGGTGTCTTCGGCGCCCACGGGCAACTGCAGCGGCACCGGGTTGGCATTCAGGCGCTCTTTCATCTGCTTGACCACGCGCAGGAAATTGGCACCGGCGCGGTCCATCTTGTTGACGTAGGTGATGCGCGGCACTTCGTAGCGGTTGGCCTGGCGCCATACGGTTTCGGTCTGCGGCTGTACGCCGGAGCTGGCGCACAGCACCACGACAGCACCGTCCAACACGCGCAGCGAACGCTCGACTTCGATGGTGAAGTCAACGTGGCCAGGGGTGTCGATGAGGTTGATGCGGTGCTCGTCGAACTGGCCGCTCATGCCCTTCCAGAAACAGGTGGTGGCGGCGGACGTGATAGTGATACCACGCTCCTGTTCCTGCTCCATCCAGTCCATCGTGGCAGCACCTTCATGTACTTCACCCAGCTTGTGGTTGACGCCGGTGTAGAACAGGACGCGTTCGGAGGTAGTGGTTTTTCCCGCATCCACGTGCGCACAGATACCGATGTTACGGTAACGCTTGATAGGAATCTTTCTGGACACTGCTTAGCCCTCGGTCGTATGCGTATTGAAGATGGAAGCTTAGAAGCGGTAGTGCGAGAACGCGCGGTTGGCTTCCGCCATGCGATGCACGTCTTCACGCTTCTTGACCGCGCTGCCGCGGCCCTGGGAGGCGTCCATTATCTCGCCGGCCAGACGCAGTGCCATGGATTTCTCGCTGCGGGCGCGGGAATATTCCACCAGCCAGCGCATGGAGAGCGCATTGCGGCGTTCCGGACGCACTTCCACCGGCACCTGGTAGGTGGCGCCACCGACGCGGCGGGATTTTACTTCCACCAGCGGGGCGATATTTTCCAGGGCGGATTCGAAAACCTTGAGGGGGTCGGCGTTGCCACGCTCACTGATGGTGTTCAGTGCGCCGTAAACGATCTTTTCAGCAACGGATTTCTTGCCGTCGACCATTACGTGGTTCATGAACTTGGCCAGGGTGATGCTGCCGAATTTGGGATCGGGCAGTGCTTCCCGGCGGGGGGGAACTCGTCTTCTTGGCATGATGCGCTCTCTTCAGGGTAATCCGGAACATTCGCCCGATGCGACGTCCGGCCTTACTGTGGGTAATAAGAAAAATCAGGATTTGGGGCGTTTGGCACCGTATTTGGAGCGGGCCTGGCGACGGGCGGAAACACCGGAGGTGTCCAGCGAGCCGCGTACGGTGTGGTAGCGCACACCGGGGAGGTCCTTGACCCTGCCGCCACGAATCAGGATAACGCTGTGTTCCTGGAGGTTGTGGCCTTCGCCGCCGATGTAGGAGCTGACTTCGTAGCCACTGGTGAGGCGTACGCGGCAGACCTTGCGGAGTGCGGAGTTGGGTTTCTTGGGCGTGGTGGTATACACGCGCGTGCAGACGCCGCGGCGCTGCGGGCTGCCCTGCAGGGCGGGCACGTCGCTTTTGTCGGCTCTGCTGCGGCGTGGCTTGCGGACCAGCTGGTTGATGGTTGCCATCAAATTTCTCCTGCCCGATCAAGCGCTTGGCTTGCAATCGGATGACTGTTTACATGCATTTTCAAATAGCGAGTGCCGCCTTGGGGGGCGACAAAGGAGGCGCATTCTAATTTCGTGCCTCTTTCTAGTCAATCAGCGAGGCCCTGTAGGGGGCTTCGATGCGGTGCCTGCCGGGGGGAACTCCCTATCGAGACACGCTACAAGCACATCCCTGTGCGCTCGGTGATGGCCATCCCTGGCCATCAACGGTCCCGATAGGGAGTTCCCCCCGGCAGGCACCTTACATCCGTGCAGACGATCAGCGGTATTGCTTCGATTCTGTTATTCCCTGGTCGAATCGAGGTCCAGTTCGGCGTTGAGCGCTTCGGTCAGGGCGGCTTCCACTTCGCGGGCGGAGGCCATTTCCTGCATGCGGCGCGCTTCGCTCTGCTTGCGGCGGTTCTCGTGGTACGAGAGACCGGTGCCGGCCGGGATCAGGCGGCCTACGACCACGTTTTCCTTCAGGCCGAGCAGGTAGTCGCGCTTGCCGGTAACCGCCGCTTCGGTGAGGACGCGGGTGGTCTCCTGGAACGACGCTGCCGAAATGAAGCTTTCGGTGGCCAACGAAGCCTTGGTGATACCCAACAGCACGCGGTCGAACTGGGCTTCCTGCTTGCTCTCGGCGCGCAGACGGGCGTTTTCCATCATGACGCGGGTGTATTCCACCTGCTCGCCCTTGATGAACTGCGAATCGCCCATCTCGGCGATTTCCACTTTGCGCAACATCTGCCGCACGATCACTTCGATGTGCTTGTCGTTGATGCGCACGCCCTGCAGACGGTATACGTCCTGGACTTCGTTGACGATGTACTGCGCCAGCGACTCCACGCCCTTGAGGCGCAGGATGTCGTGCGGGCTGGGCGGGCCGTCGGAGACCACTTCGCCTTTTTCGATGTACTCGCCTTCGAATACGGTCATCTGGCGCCATTTCGGAATCAGCACTTCGTAGTGCGGGCTGCCGTCGATCGGGTTCACGCCGTCGGCCGGGGTGATGATCAGGCGGCGTTTGCCCTTGGTTTCCTTGCCGAAGCTGATGGTGCCGGAGATTTCCGCCAGGATGGCAGGTTCCTTCGGTTTGCGCGCTTCGAACAGGTCCGCCACGCGGGGCAAACCGCCGGTGATGTCACGGGTCTTGGAGCCTTCCTGCGGGATACGGGCAATGACGTCGCCCACCGCCACTTCGCTGCCGTCCACTACGCCCACGATGGCCTTGGAGGGCAGGAAGTAGTGTGCCGGTGCGTTGTGGGAGCCGGGCAACAACATCGGTTTGCCCTTGGCATCGAGCAGGGCCACGGCGGGACGCAGTTCCTTGCCGGCCGACGGACGCTCGGAGGGATCCAGCACGGAAATGCTGGAAAGACCGGTGATCTCGTCGGTGGTCTGCTTCACGCTCAGGCCTTCGTCCATGGCCTGGAAGGACACGCGGCCGCCCACTTCGGCGACGATCGGGTGCGTGTGCGGATCCCAGTTGGCCACGATCTGGCCAACCTTGACCATGGCCTTGTCGGCACCGTCGACCACGGCGCCGTAGGGCAGCTTGTAGCGTTCGCGCTCACGGCCGTTGACATCGTTGACCACCAGTTCGCCGGAGCGGCTGACCACCACGAGTTTGCCGTCGCTGCGCTGCACGGTCTTCATGTTGTTCAGGGTGATGGTGCCTTCGGTGCGTACCTGTACGCTGTCGTTGGCGGTGGCACGTGAGGCGGCGCCGCCGATGTGGAAGGTACGCATGGTCAGCTGGGTGCCCGGCTCGCCGATGGATTGCGCGGCAACCACGCCCACGGCCTCACCGATGTTGGCCAGATGGCCACGCGCCAGGTCGCGGCCGTAGCACAGGCGGCAGATGCCGTTTTCGGCTTCGCAGGTGATCGGCGAGCGCACCAGCACTTCGTCGATACCGTTGGTTTCCAGCTTCTCGACCAGTTTCTCGTCGATCAGGGTGCCGGCGGGCACGATGGTTTCCTTGTCGGCGTTGATCACGTCGCGGGCCACCACGCGGCCAAGCACACGCTCGCCGAGCGCGGCGATGATGTCGCCACCCTCGATGATCGGGGTCATGGTCAGGCCTTCCTCGGTGCCGCAATCCTGCGCGCGCACCACCAGGTCCTGGGAAATGTCCACCAGGCGGCGGGTCAGGTAACCGGAGTTGGCGGTTTTCAGCGCGGTATCGGCCAAGCCTTTGCGCGCGCCGTGGGTGGAGATGAAGTACTGCAGTACGTTCAGGCCTTCACGGAAGTTGGCGGTGATCGGCGTTTCGATGATCGAGCCGTCGGGCTTGGCCATCAGGCCGCGCATGCCCGCCAGCTGGCGGATCTGGGCGGCAGAACCCCTGGCGCCGGAGTCGGCATAGATGTACACGGAGTTGAAGGACTCCTGCTGCACTTCATTGCCGTCCTTGTCGATCACCTGCTCTTTCGACAGGCCATCCATCATGGACTTGGCCACTTGGTCGTTGGCGCGCGACCAGATGTCGATCACCTTGTTGTATTTCTCGCCCTGGGTCACCAGGCCCGAGGAGAACTGCGATTCGATCTCGGCCACTTCGGCTTCGGCCTGCGCGATCAGCCTGGCCTTGGCTTCCGGAATCACGAAGTCGTTCACGCCGATGGAGGCGCCGGACAGCGTGGAATAGCGATAGCCCATGTACATCAGCTGGTCGGCGAAGATCACGGTTTCCTTCAGGCCGACGTTGCGATAGCACTGGTTGATGATGTTGGAGATCTGCTTCTTGGTCATCTTGTGATCGACCAGCGAGAACGGCAGCCCCACAGGCACGATGGTGTACAGGATCACGCGGCCCACGGTGGTGTCGCGGCGTACGGTTTCCGTATGCGTCTTGCCGTCTTCGTCAACCACGGTTTCTTCCATGCGCACGGTGATCTTCGCCTGCAGATGGACGTTGCCGGAGGTGTAGGCGCGCATCACTTCGTTGACGCTGGAGAAACGCATGCCCTCGCCCTTGGCGTTGACGCGTTCGCGGGTCATGTAATACAGGCCCAGCACCACGTCCTGCGACGGCACGATGATCGGCTCGCCGGAGGCAGGCGACAGGATGTTGTTGGTGGACATCATCAGCGTGCGCGCTTCGAGCTGGGCTTCCAGCGTGAGCGGCACGTGCACGGCCATCTGGTCGCCGTCGAAGTCGGCGTTATAGGCGGCGCATACCAACGGGTGCAGCTGGATGGCCTTGCCTTCGATCAGCACCGGCTCGAACGCCTGGATGCCGAGACGGTGCAGCGTGGGCGCGCGGTTGAGCAGAATCGGATGCTCGCGGATCACGTCGGCCAGAATGTCCCACACCTCGGCGGTTTCCTTCTCCACCATTTTCTTGGCGGCCTTGATGGTGGTGGCGATGCCACGCAGGATCAGACGGCCCAGGATGAAGGGCTTGAACAGTTCCAGCGCCATTTTCTTCGGCAGGCCGGCCTGGTGCAGGCGCAGCGTCGGGCCCACCACGATCACGGAACGGCCGGAGTAGTCCACGCGCTTGCCGAGCAGGTTCTGGCGGAAGCGGCCCTGCTTGCCCTTGATCATGTCGGCCAGGGATTTCAGCGGGCGCTTGTTGGAACCGGTGATGGCGCGGCCGCGGCGGCCGTTGTCCAGCAGGGCGTCCACGGCTTCCTGCAGCATGCGCTTTTCGTTGCGCACGATGATGTCCGGCGCGCTCAGGTCGAGCAGGCGCTTGAGACGGTTGTTGCGGTTGATGACCCGGCGGTACAGATCGTTCAGGTCGGAGGTGGCGAAGCGGCCACCGTCGAGCGGCACCAGCGGGCGCAGGTCGGGCGGCAGCACCGGCAACACGTTCAGGATCATCCACTCCGGCTTGTTGCCGGACGCGAGGAAGCCGTCCAGCAACTTGAGGCGCTTGGACAGTTTCTTCAGCTTGGTTTCGCTGTTGGTGTTGGGAATTTCCTCGCGCAAGCTGGCAGCTTCGACCTCGATATCCATGTCCTTCATCAGGTCCTGGATGGCTTCGGCGCCCATCTTGGCTTCGAATTCGTCGCCGAACTGTTCCAGCGCTTCGAAATACTGCTCGTCGGTCATCAGCTGGCCGCGCTCGAGCGTGGTCATGCCGGGATCGGTCACCACGAAGCATTCGAAGTACAGGATGCGCTCGATGTCGCGCAGGGTCATGTCCAGCACCAGGCCGATGCGGGACGGCAGCGACTTGAGGAACCAGATGTGCGCCACCGGGGTGGCCAGTTCGATATGGCCCATGCGCACGCGGCGCTCCTTGGTCAGGGCCACTTCCACGCCGCACTTCTCACAAATAACACCGCGATGTTTGAGGCGCTTGTACTTGCCGCAAAGGCATTCGTAGTCCTTCACGGGCCCGAAGATCTTGGCGCAGAACAGGCCGTCGCGTTCGGGTTTGAAGGTACGGTAGTTGATGGTTTCCGGCTTTTTGACTTCGCCGAAAGACCAGGACCGGATCAGCTGGGGAGAAGCCAAGCCGATGCGGATCGAATCGAAATCGTCCGACTGTTTCTGAGCCTTATGAAAAGCAATCAAGTCTTTCATTCTTTATCTCCGCCCTGCGCTGTGAGGCGCCATGATCTGTTGAGGTGACTGGGGAGGGAGTGTCCACCTCCCCGTCGTACCGAAATCGTCTCTGGCCGCGACAACCTAGTTGTCGACGTCCAGCTCCATGTCGATGGCCAGGGAACGGATCTCCTTGAGCAGCACATTGAAGGATTCAGGCATGTAGGCTTCCATGCGGTCGTCACCATCCACGATGTTCTTGTACATCTTGGTGCGGCCGTTCACGTCATCCGATTTGACGGTGAGCATTTCCTGCAGGGTATAGGCCGCGCCGTAGGCTTCCAGCGCCCACACTTCCATTTCCCCGAAACGCTGGCCGCCGAACTGCGCCTTGCCGCCCAGCGGCTGCTGGGTAACCAGCGAGTACGAGCCGGTGGAACGCGCGTGCATCTTGTCGTCGACCAGATGGTTCAGCTTGAGCATGTACATCACGCCCACGGTCACGCGGCGATCGAAGGGCTGGCCGGTACGGCCGTCGTACAGCGTCATCTGGCCATCTTCGGAGAGTCCGGCCAACTGCAGCATGTCCTTGATCTCGGGCTCGCTGGCACCGTCGAACACCGGCGTGGCAATCGGCACGCCGTTGCGCAGGTTGTCCGCCAGTTCCAGCACTTCGCTGTCGCTGAGCGAGTCGATCTTTTCCTTCCTCAACGCATTGCCGATGCCGTTGTAGATTTTGTCGAGCAGCTTGCGCAGTTCGCTGACACGCTCTTTCTCCTTCAGCTGCACGTCGCGCAACATGGCGCCGATCTTCTCGCCAAGGCCTTTGGAAGCGGCGCCGAGGTGGGTTTCCAGAATCTGGCCCACGTTCATGCGCGACGGTACGCCAAGCGGGTTGAGCACGATGTCCACCGGGTTGCCATGCTCGTCGTAGGGCATGTCTTCCACCGGCATGATCACCGAAATCACCCCTTTGTTACCGTGGCGGCCGGCCATCTTGTCGCCCGGCTGGATGCGGCGTTTGATGGCCAGGTACACCTTGACGATCTTCAGCACGCCCGGCGCCAGGTTGTCGCCCTGGGTGATCTTGCGTTTCTTGTCGGCGAACAGTTCGTCCAGCGCGGCGCGGCGCTCGGCCAGCTGGGCGCCGGCTTTTTCCAGCGCTTCGCTCAGCTTGTCGTCCACCAGACGCAGCTTGAACCAGTCGTCGTGCTTGAGGCTGTCCAGGTACTCGTCATCGAGCTTGTCGCCTTTCTTGAGCTTGGGACCGCCGGCCACTTCCTTGCCGAGCAGCGCTTTTTTCAGGCGCTGGAAGGTGGCGGTTTCCACGATGCGGTATTCGTCCTCGATGTCCTTGCGCACCTTGGTCAGCTGCATCTGCTCGATCTCGAGCGCGCGCTGATCCTTCTGCAGGCCGTCGCGGGTGAATACCTGCACGTCGATCACGGTACCTTTCACCGAGCTCGGCACGCGCAGCGAGGTGTCCTTCACGTCGGACGCCTTCTCGCCGAAGATGGCGCGCAGCAGTTTTTCTTCCGGGGTCAGCTGGGTTTCACCCTTCGGCGTTACCTTGCCCACCAGGATGTCGCCGGCGTCCACTTCGGCGCCGATGTGCACGATGCCGCTTTCGTCGAGGCGTGCCAGCGCGCTTTCACCCACGTTGGGGATGTCGGCGGTGATTTCCTCGGCGCCGAGCTTGGTATCGCGCGCGATACAGGTCAGCTCCTGGATGTGGATCGAGGTAAAGCGGTCCTCGGTTACCACACGCTCGGAGATCAGGATCGAGTCTTCGAAGTTGTAGCCGTTCCAGGGCATGAACGCGATGCGCATGTTCTGGCCAAGCGCCAGCTCGCCGAGATCCACCGAGGGGCCGTCGGCCAGGATGTCGCCGGCGGAAACCTGGTCGCCATCACGCACCAGCGGACGCTGGCTGATGCAGGTGTTCTGGTTGGAACGGGTGTATTTGATCAGGTTGTAGATGTCCACACCGGCTTCGCCGGCTTCGGTTTCCTCGTCGTTCACGCGCACGATGATGCGGCCGGCGTCGACGTAGTCGATCACGCCGCCACGCTTGGCCACCACGCACACGCCGCTGTCATGCGCCACCTTGCGCTCCATGCCGGTGCCGACCAGCGGCTTCTGGCTGCGCAGCGTGGGCACGGCCTGCTTCTGCATGTTCGAGCCCATCAGGGCGCGGTTGGCGTCGTCGTGTTCCAGGAACGGAATCAGGGAAGCGGCCACGGATACGACCTGCTGCGGGCTCACGTCCATGAAGTCCACCTGTTCGGCGCTCATCAGCGTGAACTCGTTCTTGTGGCGTACCGAGATCAACTCTTCGGTCAGCCTGCCGTTCTTGTCCACCGGCGAAGAGGCCTGCGCGATCACGTAGCCGCTTTCCTCGATGGCGGAAAGGTACTGGATCTCGTCGGTCACCTGGCCATTTCTTACCCGGCGCACCGGGCTTTCCAAAAAGCCGTATTCGTTGGTGCGGGCGTGGGTGGCCAGCGAGTTGATCAGGCCGATGTTCGGGCCTTCAGGCGTTTCGATCGGGCACACGCGGCCGTAGTGCGTCGGATGTACGTCGCGCACTTCGAAACCGGCGCGTTCGCGGGTGAGGCCGCCCGGCCCAAGCGCGGAAATACGGCGCTTGTGGGTTACCTCGCTCAGCGGGTTGTTCTGGTCCATGAACTGCGACAGCTGGCTGGAACCGAAGAATTCCTTGATCGCGGCGGCCACCGGCTTGGCGTTGATCATGTCCTGCGGCATCAGGCCTTCGCTGTCGGCCATCGACAGGCGCTCCTTGACGGCGCGCTCCACGCGCACCAGGCCCACGCGGAACTGGTTTTCGGCCATTTCGCCGACGCTGCGGATGCGGCGGTTGCCCAGGTGGTCGATGTCGTCCACGGTGCCGAAGCCGTTGCGGATGTCCACCAGGGTCTTGATCACGTCCACGATATCGTCGCGGCTGAGCACGCCGGCGCCGGTGGAGCTGTCGCGGCCGAGGCGGCGATTGAACTTCATGCGGCCCACCGAAGACAGGTCATAGCGTTCCAGCGAGAAGAACAGGTTCTGGAACAGGTTCTCGGCGCTTTCCTTCGTCGGCGGCTCGCCGGGGCGCATCATGCGGTAGATTTCCACCAGGGCGTCCATGCGGTTCTGCGTCGGGTCGATGCGCAGCGTGTCGGAAACGAACGGACCGCAATCGAGATCGTTGGTGTAGATGGTTTCGAATTCGGTAACACCCAGCTTGATCAGGCCATTGATCAGCTCCTGGGTCACTTCGCTGTTGCAGGGGAACTTGATCTCGCCGGTGGCCTTGTCGACGATGTCGGTGGCCAGCGAGTTGCCGATGATGAATTCCGCCGGCACGGCCAGCTTGGTCAGCTGCGCCTTTTCCATTTCTCGAATGTGGCGCGCGGTAATGCGCACGCCGGCCTTGGCGATAACGGTTTTCTTGTCCTTGATCTCGAAGTTCAGCACCTGGCCGCGCAGGCGCGCGGGAACCAGTTCGACGGAGAAGTTGCCTTCCTTGTCGATGAAGTATTTGTTGTTGTCATAGAACATCTCCAGGATTTCCTGGGTGCTGTAGTCGAGCGCGCGCAGCAGGATGGTCGCGGGCAGTTTGCGGCGACGATCGATACGTACGTAGACCATGTCCTTCGGATCGAACTCGACGTCGAGCCAGGAGCCGCGGTAAGGGATGATGCGCGCGGAGTACAGCAGTTTGCCGGAGCTGTGGGTCTTGCCCTTGTCGTGGTCGAAGAACACACCGGGGGAGCGATGGAGCTGAGAAACCACCACGCGCTCGGTACCGTTGATGACGAAGGTGCCGCTGTCGGTCATGAGCGGAATTTCGCCCATGTACACTTCCTGCTCCTTGATGTCCTTGATCACCTTGGCGGTGGATTCTTTTTCATAGATGATCAGGCGCACTTTCACCCGCAGGCTCACCGCGTAGGTGGCGCCGCGCAGGATACATTCGCTGACATCGAATTCCGGCTTGCCGAGACGGTACGACACGTACTCGAGCAGTGCTTTTCCGGAATAGCTGACAATGGGGAAAATGGACTTGAACGCTGCGTGCAGCCCCATGTCCAGACGGTCTTCGGGTGTTACATCGGCTTGGGTGAATTGTTTGTAAGAATCAATCTGGATAGCCAGAAGGTACGGAATATCCATGGCACTTTGCAGTTTGCCAAAGTCCTTGCGGATACGTTTTTTCTCAGTGTATGTATAAGCCATCAGCGGTTCCTAACAAGCGTGTTTCTGGACCCATTACTCGAGAACGTAGCTTGAGTAACACCAACATCACTTTCTTCATGCAGCCGGGCCCGTAAAGGGGGCGGCCCGGTTGCGGCAACTTTCATGCTGTCGTGCCGAACGCTTCCGTACGAGTGTTTCCGTACGTGCGCCACCGCACGGGTGTTGCCGCACGCCCCAGAAAACGGTGCCCGCGAGAGCGGGCACCGTCTGCTGGAAGCGTTTGCCAGGGTTACTTCAGTTCTACCTTGGCGCCTGCTTCTTCAAGCTTGGCTTTCATGCTTTCGGCGTCGGCCTTGTTGGCAGCTTCCTTGACGGTGGAGGGAGCGCCGTCCACCAGGTCCTTGGCTTCTTTCAGGCCAAGACCGGTCAGTTCACGTACCACTTTGATGACGTTCACTTTCTTCTCGCCGGCGGAGGCCAGAACAACGTCGAACTCATCTTTTTCTTCAGCAGCCGGAGCGGCAGCAGCAGCCGGAGCGGCTACGGCAACAGCGGCGGCGGCGGATACGCCGAACTTTTCTTCCATGGCGGATACCAGTTCCACCACTTCCATCACGGTCAGATTGGCAATACCTTCGAGGATGTCGTCTTTGGACAGAGCCATGACTGTTAACTCCTATCTATCTTGATAACGGTGTCGGGCAATTACCGAACACCTGGTTAAAGTGTTGTGCATCAAGCCGGGCTTGCGCCTGGCCATGACACCGTTAGTTACGCTGCTTCCTGTTTCTGGTCGCGGACCGCGGCCACGCAACGGGTTACCTTGGAGGGAACCTCGTTGATGGTGCGGGCCAGCTTGGTTACCGGCGCCAGGATCACGCTCATCAGAATCGCGATCGCCTGATCGTGGGTCGGCAGGGTTGCCAACACATCGATCTGGTCGGCGGGCAACAACTTGCCACCAACAGCCAGTGCCTTGACTTCAAACTTGTCGTTTCCTTTGGCGAAATCCTTCAGCACGCGCGCGGCGGCACCCGGATCCTCGATGGAAAAGGCAAGAATGGTCGGACCTTTCAACGCCGGCTCGAGGCACTCGAAATCGGTGCCAGCCACCGCACGCTTGAGCAGAGTGTTCCTGACGACTCGCAGGTACACGCCACCTTCGCGCGCGGCTTTACGTAATGCAGTAAGGTCGGTCACAGACACGCCGCGATAATCGGCGAGTACTGCGGACAAAGCACTTTTAGCAGCTTCACTGACTTCAGAGACTATCTGTTGTTTGTCTTCGAGTCTTATAGCCACTAACTTAACTCCTTGATTGAAAACCGATCGCTTGCACGGTCGGATCTTCAGCCACTCCACCGGGCGTCAGCCCGGCGGAACCTTGTCTGGTGAAAGCCTGTCCTGGTGCAACGTGTCGCAAAACACGTGGCGGTCAGGCCGGGTTCACCATCTGCGCAGGACATTAAGCCAGGCTCCCAATGTTGCCGGGGGCCTGGCACCTGCGGTCTTTGACGGTCCTGCCTTGACGCTTGCGCGCCGGCAGTGCCCCAAAGTCCTGAAGCGCTCCCAGGGGGAACGCTTCGTAAGCCGTATCAAAAATTGAGAGAGGAATGGTCTACCAGGATGCCTGGGCCCATGGTCGTGGACAGCACCACTTTCTGCACGTACACCCCTTTGGAAGTGGACGGTTTGGCACGTTTCAGGTCGACCAGCAGCGCCTCGAGGTTGCCCTTGACGGCCTGCGCTTCGAAACCCACCCGGCCGATGCCGCCGTGGATGATGCCGTTCTTGTCGGTGCGGTAACGCACCTGGCCCGCCTTGGCGTTCTTGACCGCGCCGGCCACATCCGGGGTAACGGTGCCGACTTTCGGGTTCGGCATCAGGCCTTTCGGCCCCAGGATGGTACCCAGCTGGCCCACCACGCGCATGGCGTCGGGGCTGGCGATGACCACGTCGAAATCCAGCTTGCCTTCCTTGATGCTGGCGGCCAGGTCGTCGAAGCCCACGATGTCGGCACCGGCTTCCTTGGCCTTGTCGGCATTGGCGCCCTGGGCGAACACGGCCACGCGCACCGATTTGCCGGTGCCGTGCGGCAGCGTGGTGGCGCCGCGGACGTTCTGGTCGGATTTACGCGGATCGACGCCGAGATTGATGGCGACGTCGATGGATTCCTTGAATTTTGGCGAAGCCAGTTCGCCCAACAGTGCCACGGCCTCTTCCACGGAATAGGCTTTGCCGGACTGCACTTTTTCGGCAATTAGCTTGGCTTTTTTGGTCAACTTGGCCATTACACGCCTCCTTCGGTTTCGATACCGGCGCTTCTGGCGGTGCCCGCCAGGGTTCTTACCGCCGCGTCGAGGTCGGATGCCGTCAGGTCAGGCATCTTCAGCTTGGCGATTTCTTCCAGTTGCGCACGGCTGAGCTTGCCCACTTTGTCCGTGTTCGGACGGGCGCTGCCGCTCTGTACCCCAAGCGCCTTCTTCAGCAGAACGGCGGCCGGCGGGGTCTTGGTGATGAACGTGAAGCTGCGGTCCGCATACACGGTGATCACCACCGGAATCGGCAGGCCGGCTTCCATGCTTTGAGTCTGCGCGTTGAACTGCTTGCAGAACTCCATGATGTTGACCCCGTGCTGACCGAGCGCGGGACCTACGGGCGGGCTGGGGTTGGCCTTGGCGGCGGCAACCTGCAGCTTGATGTAGGCTGTGATTTTCTTAGCCATCGATGACTCCTGTTGGGTTCGAGCGCCGGGATGGCCCGGCTCCCCTGGCGCGACTCGGCTCACCTGCTCCGTGCCGCGACTTCGTGGATTTAGGCGGCGCTACCGCCTCCTGGTACTGCGTACTGCCGATTACTGCCTACTGCAAAAATTCAGCCTTTTTCGACCTGCGAGAATTCCAGTTCCACCGGGGTGGAACGGCCGAAGATCAATACGGCGACGCGCACGCGGTTCTTTTCATAATTGACTTCTTCCACGGTGCCGGTGAAGTCGTTGAACGGGCCGTCGATCACGCGCACCATCTCGCCCGGTTCGTACACGGTCTTGTGCGCGGGCTTGTCCACCGTCTCTTCGAGGCGGCTCATGATTTCGTCGACTTCGCGCTGGGTGATCGGGGCCGGCTTGTCGGCGCTGCCGCCGATGAAGCCCATGACGCGCGGGGTTTCCTTGACCAGGTGCCAGGTGTCGTCGTTGAGCACCATCTGGATCAGAACGTAGCCGGGGAAGAACTTGCGTTCGCTGCGACGTTTCTGACCTGCGCGCATTTCCACCACTTCCTCGGTGGGCACCAGCACCTGGCCGAACAGATCGGCACAGGATGACAGCGCGATGCGCTCTTCGAGCGATTGTTTGACCTTGCGCTCGAAGCCGGAATAAGCGTGCACTACATACCAGCGCTTATTGTCTGAAGTCGTCGACATATCCAACCCTTTTGCTTCGTTTGTCCAAGTTCTCCTTCCAGCCGGGGCGCCACGCGCACAACCGGCCGCAGGCTCAACTGCCGATCAACAACGCGATCAGCCAGCTCACTATCGAGTCGAGACCCCACAGCAATATGGCCATCACCACCACCACGGCCACCACGATCAGACTGGTCTGCATGGTTTCCTGACGGGTAGGCCACACGACCTTGCGAATTTCCGTGCGTGCATCCTTGCTGATCTGAATGAACACCTTGCCTTTTGCGGTGGTGCCGGCAATCAGGCAGGCCACCACGGCGAGTATCAGCAGGGCCACGGTGCGATACAGCACGGACGATCCGGCGTAATAGCTGTTGCCGTATACGCCCACCGCAATCAGCACCAGCACCGCCAGCCACTTGATGGTGTCGAGACTGGAGCCGGCTTCTTTGACCTTGTCGTTCATATAAAATACTTGAGTTGTGTTGGCTGCCACCCCTGCCCCTGCTTGGGAAGGATGGCAGGCCAGGAGGGAATCGAACCCCCAACCTGCGGTTTTGGAGACCGCCGCTCTGCCAATTGAGCTACTGGCCTTTTTTACCTACGGACTCGACGGGGCGTCCTGCCCCTTACGAGTCCACGGCGGCGGCCGGCTGGCGCAAATGTGCGAATTTGCTTGCCGGCCGCCGCCTCTCGCTTCGCGGGGGCGCATCCATGCGCCCCTTCGCTCCGTTCACTTTTCGCTGAATGCCGAGCTTTGCTTACGCCCGCCTCATTCACTTTTCTTCGTGCACCGCTCCCAGCCATCCTATTAGAGACGACTAAGCCGAGGCTTCCTGGGAGGCCTCGGCTTGGTGGGGCGAACGGCGTATCTTACTCGATGACCTTGGCTACCACGCCGGCGCCGACGGTGCGGCCGCCTTCGCGAATCGCGAAACGCAGGCCTTCGTCCATCGCGATCGGGTTGATCAGCTCAACCACCATCTTGATGTTGTCACCCGGCATTACCATTTCA
>Ga0182745_1002521_pt1 | contig 16385 bp, 15 predicted proteins | sample eDN3rd30CKraftBY_FD_128523 | JGI IMG/M metagenome (GOLD analysis project Ga0182745, IMG submission 128523) | Enriched backyard soil microbial communities from Emeryville, California, USA - eDNA 3rd pass 30_C Kraft BY (version 2) (version 2) | ecosystem: Environmental > Terrestrial > Soil >...
GATGATCTCGCAGTCCAGTCCCACGCTGCTCTGCAGGCAAGACTGCACGGTTTTCCAGAGCGAGTCGCCTTCATTATGAGCGGCAATGATCAGACTGGCGCGCATCGCTACACTTCCTTCCTACTGGGGCCTGAGCAATCAGAACAAGACGCCTGCACGAGGAACCGCACGCCCCGCGGTAGCGAGCCGGTGACGGTTCATCCAGCAGCGGCACGTCGGAACAGGAACCCGCAACACTTGCATCCGTTCCCATCTGCCACCCGCCGCTCAATAAGCTTTACCCAGTTCGCTGTTATGATTTTGCAGACAATCCAGAAAGATTGTCAGAATGCTGGGCGGATAAGATTCGCGGTTCATGAGAGCCGGACGTCAATGGGCTTGTTGATTTAATCTTCAGCTCGCAATTTAGGATATCACAAGCCGCGCCAGCATGACATTGAAGGTGGACAACCGGACGCTAACGCGTTGCGGCTAATTAAATCAAACGCCCATTAGTACGCCGGCTGATTGAATTTTGTCGAAAATCATGTTCAGCGTCGCTCAGAGGAGGCGGCGAAGGTTTTTCAGGCCTCGATGGTAGGTGCGATAGGTTCTCCAAAAAGGCAGGTCAAATATCTCCGCAACCTGCTTTAACGTATGCCCTTTGGAGGACTGCATCAGCACCTCTTTTTCCTGCACTTCAAGGAGATCCAGCGCTTCAGCCATGTCGATTCGAAGGTCTCTCGAAAGTAGATCGTCGGTTGCCACAAGGCACTCCGGCAGCGGCGACACAAACCGCCCTCCTTTATAGAGCTTTCGCAATGCATTGCGGCAATCACGAGTGATGATAGTTCGCATCCAGCCGCCAAAATGATGCGTTGCCAGCACGGGATTCACACCCAGGCAAGGCTTCTTCTGCAATCGCAGAGCGAGCATGACTGTCGCTTCTTGCTCGATGTCCTGCCGCCATTCAAGCGGGCGACGACTGCTCCGCAACGTGATGCTGGCAGCAGAAGCTAACTGCTCCTGATACCATGAATCTCCAACCAATAGCTCCCAGATATGACGCCATAAATCGGCTGAATCTACCTCCCGGTCATGGCACAGGTGCAGAAATTGATCCCGTAGGCCTTGCCAGGACGGGTGCGACATTTTCAGAGCTCCTACTCGGTCAACGAAAGTCTGTGCCGACTGCGCACAGCCCGGATTCGAACTGTCGTTCAAAAGCGGTAAACACCTACGGCACCGGTGAATGCTGTGGGACAGCTCCAGGACAGTCCGATCTAAATGAATGACTCGGTGAGACCATGTTTTTTGATACGGTGGCTGGGAATGTGTATTGGTTTGGGTGAGGCCCTAAATGAAAAAGGCGAAACGCGGATGCACAGCCGACGCACTCGGTGTGCGGACCGGTAGCAGGGTACGGACACCCAGCGTCGGCTATTGTGGTTTACACGGGCAAGGCCAACTTAATTGCACAAAAAATTGAAAATTTCTGGCGACAGAATGGTGTCACAACAAAACTGGAGCTATTGACGTTTGAAAATCAGCGATCATCATAAATTAGCGAAGGATCGCAAACTGCGCAATTGCCGCAGCATCGAAGAAAGAGGTAAAATGAGTAATGACATCCGAAGCCCCAGATCCCGGCGAGCAGCGTGGCAATCAGACGCGATCTGAGCTAAAGAAGATAGATCTGGTGGAACTATTCGCACGATTAAGTTCCACACCATTGGCTTTCGAAGACGAACGTCTCGCTCCCGATGTGGATCGAGACGTACTGGTGTCGCTTGTTCGCGGAGAACTCCCAGAGGATGAAGCACGAGTTATCTACAGGCTCGTCTATTCATTTAAGAGTTGGTGTGACGCGCACACGGAGGTGCTGGCAGAGCAGAGTCGCAGGCGGCGCACGTGATTGCCGGTACCGTGGCATCGTCCTCTGAGCTGGATGAATTGCAGTGTTGGGCTCCGGTGGCTTAGTCCACCGGTGAGGGGTGTGCGGAGCAGCGTTCTCCTACGGCGTCCTCAGCAGCGACACCGGTGCAGCGAACACGACCAGCCGTTTAGCGCGGTTGATGTCGATCAGGGCGATGTTGAAGCGACCCAGAACGTCACATCTAGCAAAATGTCTATCAGCCTGCACGCGTTAGCGTCTGGCTATCACGAACCATGAGCCGCATAGCGGCGACCGATTCCACCGCAAGACTATTTCAAACCTGCTCAGCGAAGCACAAGCTCGTGATCGTTGTGTCGCCCTTCGGGCTATCGCTGCAGGCTTCCTTGGATCCGGCGGCTGACGCCGCCGGCAAGGATGTTCCGCCCTTCGGGCTGTGACTCCAGGCTGTTGATTCTCATTTCTTCGACTCCGCTGGCTCACGCCACCACCAATAATGCGTCGCCATTCGAGCTGTGTTCTCAGGTTCGCCGGCACCGATTTAGCCCGAAGGGCGGCAAATCCCTGCCGGCGGCGTGAGCCGCCGGTAATGTTTGCACACTGGGTCATCAGCCCGAAGGGCGATACATCAGTCAAATCAGTTTGGGCGTTGAACCGTTGTGCCGCCCGTCGGGCTATTGCCTTCAGTTTCCTCGGGTCCGGTGGCTCACGCCACCGGCATGGATGTTTCGCCCTTCGGGCTGAGGCTTCAGGTTCGCTGGCCTCCGGTGGCTTAGTCCACCGGTGAGGGGTGTGCGGAGCAGCGTTCTCCTACGGCGTTCTCGGCGTCGCAACGGGTGCAGCGAACACGACTAGCCGTTTGCCGCGGTTGATCCCGATCAGGGCGATATTTAGAGCAGCGTCGACAGTGTCGCTGGCGGAGTTGCCCGTAGGGTCGATGGCGAAGCCTTGCCCGGTAAACGGGGCGGCGCGGCGATCGATCCATTCTAACTCGCTGCCCGTCTGGGGCAGCCGCAGACGGTAGATCACCGGATGGTCGTGGTCGGTGACCAAGAGCGTGTCGCCGTGCCAGATCCCACCGGAGAGGCTGTAGCGGCCGAAAAATTGGTAGAGTTGCTGTGGGTAGGTCCAGCTTCCGGTCTCACGCCACTGATCGTCATAACACACCAGCCGCGTTTTTTGCTGCTCCGCTCCGTAAAACGCGAAGTTGCACCACCAGGCATCCTCATGGTGTACTGCCCAGGTCAAACTGCCGTCGCTGACTCCAAAGTCTTTGAAGTCGGACAGTTCGCCGGTGGTTAGGTCGACGGCTTTGATTTGGCTGGTGTTGGGATGCTGCGGGTAATTGGAATGGGCGCACAGCAGCTTGCCTTGCCAGAGGAAACCGCTGTTCAGGTGACTGGCCTGGCCGCCATGACTGACCCACTGTCGCTGGCCGTTGCTGCGATCGTATGCAGCAACGGCGGTGCTGCTGATCACATACACCTGTTTTTCATCGGCGGCGGCCGCTTGATGGGCTTCCGGCGCCGGAAACGACGCGCTCAGCGTCCAGCCCGGTTGGACCGGCGCAGCGGTCGCTGAGGCGGCTTCAGCAGCCACAGGCTGCGCGGGCGCCTCCGCTGCAGCGGATGAGGCGGCAATCAACAGCAACAACAGGGCAAACGCCCGCCGCCAACAAACGATCCGCCATGCATCTTGGATGGGCATCGGCACGGCGCTCAAGAGCCGAATGGGTTGCTGCCAAACGGATCGTCATCAGCCGGTGGGGCGCCGAACGGGTCATCGTCACCAGCCGGAGCACCAAACGGATCAGCAGGAGCGGCCGGATCGGCTGGCGCCGGTTGCCCTGCTGCTGGCGGAGCAGCTACGTCATCGGCGAACGGATCGACCAGCGTGTCTTGCAGGGCGTCGGGTGACTCAACCGTGGGCTGGCCGCCGGCCATTGCACCGTCGTCAAACGGGCTGGGCACATTGGCTGGAGCGGCTGGAGCCGGGGCAACGGGGGCCGGACGGCGACCGGGCAACGGCGGGGCGGTCCGTGGTCGTGGCTGGCCGCGGAGCACCTGCGCTTCGGCAGCCTGTGCTTCGGAATAGCGACGCTGCGCTTGAGCGGCGGCTTCTTCTTGATAGGTGAGTCTGGCCTGTTGGCGAATGCGTTCGATCTGCATCCGCTGAGCACCTTGGACGCGGGTCAAGGCGCGGCCGACCGCCGGTCCAAAGGTTCCCAGCGCCTCGATCCGAGCGCCTTCGTGAAAATCGCCTTCGGCTTCGTCCGGACGTCCGGTAGCCATACTCGTCAGGCCGCGGAAGTAGTAGGCCCGGGGATCGTTGATCCCGCCTTCGATCGCGCGGGACAGCGATTCGTAGGCTTTGGGATAATCGTGACTGTAGTAGGCGTGCACACCGCTGCCGTAGAGTTCGGCGAGCACGCCGCTTTGCGCCAGCGCCACGCTGGACGCAGAGGGAAGACCCGGCACGGCAGTGCCCACGACGGCCGCGATGAGCCCCGCGACAACGAGCGACGATCGGTACATAGCCAAAGATTCCTATGCGAACAGAAGTATCGAGGATCGACCGAAGACGAGGGACGGATGCGGTCGTCCTCTTACCCCAAACTATAAAATGATCACCAAGCGTAACAGCAGCGAATCGATTTCTCCGGACAATCAAATGATTTCAGAACGAGTGCGGCTGTTGCGGTCATACGAAAGAACCGCGCAGACGCCCTGTGCATTTTTTCCGTGCCGCAGAAATAGGATAATTCGGTAACCACCGCTGAGCAAATAAATACTCGCGTATGTTGTCTGTCCCAGACAGCATCACGCTGCAAAACCGGTACCGCATCCTCCTGCTGGCATGGATTAACCCAGGCGATCGGGCAACAAGTCGATCGCAAAGCGAGTGCTGCTGCGGTCATGCTTGGAGACGCGTGGACGCATCGGGAGCAGGCTGAAGCCTGAACTCCAACGGCGCAGGCTGAAGCCTGAACTCCAACGGCGCAGGCTGAAGCCTGGCCTCCAGCGGGTGGTCGTGTCAGGAAAACGGACCGACGCAGCGGCGCGTTACTTGGCTTCGGCAGTAACGAGTAACTCGATCGCAGCCTGCAGTTGAGGGTCGAGCGTCTCTTCTTTGACGTCTTGGTTCGAAGAGACGGGATAGCTGGCCAGTTGCCAGTGCTGGACCAGCTTCCGATAACCTTCTTCGGAGATTTTGACTTCGAAACCTTCGTTCGGAACGACGCCCCACTCTTCTTCTTCGGGAGCGTTGTCGATGCGATGAATGTTGCGCCCGTTAGGCCGGTAATACCGCGCGGTGGTCAATTTCAACGCGCTGCGGCCGAACTCCAGCGGCAACAGGTTTTGGACGGTCCCTTTGCCGAAGGAACGCGAGCCGACGATGGTCGCCCGCCCGTGGTCCTGCAGGCAGGCGGCCAAAATCTCGCTCGCTGAGGCTGAGTTGCCATCGATCAGAACCGCGATCGGAATCTCGGGATCGACCAGCGTGCCGCGCGTGGCGTTGAACTCGTTATCGATTTCGCCGCCGCGTTTCTTGATCGTGACGATCGTGCCGTCATGGAGGAAATCATCGCAGACTTCGACCGCCGAGAGCAGCAGTCCGCCGGCATTGGCGCGGACATCGAGAATCAGCGCATCGAAATCGTTGTCTAGTTCCGTCAGCACCTGGCGGAGCTCACCGGCGGTTTTGTCACCAAAGCTGGTGATGCGGATGTAGGCCACCTGCGGATGTTCGCGGAGGCGAAATTGCCAGCGGTTGTCTTCGCCGCGATAGGCGCCGACTACCGATTCAAGCGAAATCGTTTCGCGCCGCAAGTGAATTTCATGTTCCTGCGAGGCATCCTCGATTTCCCGGCGGACGGTGATCACCACCTCGCTGCCCGCGGGGCCACGGAGACGATTGCTGACCTCGCGGATCGGCAGACGCGAGACATCTTGGCCGGCGACCGTGAGAATTTCATCGCCCGGCATCACGCCCGCGGCCAGCGCCGGTGAACCGACCAACGGAGTGATCACGCGAACCGGCTGTTCGGGTTCAGGCTGTTCGACAAGGATGCCGACGCCAGCGAACTCCTGGTGCAGCATGTCGTTGAATGCAGAGTACAGATCCGCCGGAATGAACTCGCTGTGCTGGTCCAGTTCCGACGTCATCCCCGTCATCGCGGCCTGCACGAGGTTCCCGCTATCCACCGGATCGACGTAATAACGCTCGATCAAATCGATCGCGTCACCGATCACGACCGCTTTGCGGACGCGCTGCGCGGTCGAAAAGCAGATCATCGCGATCAGGCAGGCGATGACGATGATATGGAAATTACGTGGAGGCATTTGGATCAGGTTCCTCGGCTGAGCGAGCCGGCTCAGCCGGACAGATTTTCAAGTGGCCGCTGGGTCACGGAAATGCCTGCGGTTACTGTGGCAGTCGCTCGTCCTGGACTTTGGGCAGCTCGCCGGTCAACCCTTCGACCATGAACGCGACGACGTCCTTGAGTTCCTGATCGGTGAGGTTCAGCGGCTTCATCTTGTCGCTCAGCCAGGGGTTTTTGTGGCCGCCGACGTTGTACCACTGCATCACTTCTTCGAGCGTCGCCTGGCTGCCATCGTGCATGTAAGGCGGCGACTGGACGATGTTGCGCAAGGTCGGCGTTTTGAAAGCACCGCGATCCTTGTCGTCCTTGGTGATTTCGTACCGCCCCAGATCTGGCTCGTTGGCGTCCATTCCTACGCCGATGTTGTGGTACAGCTCGTCGCTGAAGTTGGCGCCGACGTGGCAGGCGGTGCAATTCGCTTTGCCGAAGAACAGCGTCATCCCGTTCTTGGCCGATTCGCTCATCGGGTTTTGCTCAACCGCGCGGGTCAGGCTGGTGTACTGCTCATAGAGCTCCGGATCATCTTCGCGCAGCGCTTCGAGGTCTTCTACTTCGGCCGCAAACAACCGGTTGAAGTTCCGCAAATCATTTTCGTAGTCGTACGGTGTCGGTCCGGTCACCAGCACGCGTTCGAACGTCGCCAGCACCTTGCCGACGTTGAGGATGGTGATCCCGTCTTCGAAGATCGCATCGAACTGCAACTTGTAGCCGGGGATGCCGGCCAAGCAATCGACACAGGCTTCATGAGTGCTGGCCATCTCGATCGGGTTGGCAATCGGTCCGATCGCTTGGTCTTCGAGCGTCGAAGCGCGGCCGTCCCAGAATTGCTCACGGCTGAGCAGGCGGTTGTAGGCGATCGGGGTGTTGCGGCCGCCTTCTTGCCCGCCGACACCGATGCCAAACCGGGTATCAGCGCCATAAGCCTGATTCGGCGAGTGGCACGATGCGCAGCTAATCGTCCCGTCGGAGGAGATGCGTGGATCGAAGAAAATCTGTCGCCCCAGTTCGATCTTGGCCCGCGTGATCGGGTTCGCTTCAGGGATGAAGACGTTGGCCTGGCCGGCATCGAGTCCCTTGGGGAGTTCAAACTCCAGCGGCGCATGATTGATCGGATCGGACAGCCATTTCTGCAACTCCTTGATCGTCAGCGGCCCTTCGCCTGGAATCCCGGCAGTCAGCGCCGGGTCACCGAGCATGACCTTGGTCGGCTCGACGGCGAGCACTTGACCGCCGAGCAACAGCCCGGCCACCGCGACCAGGACTTGAGTTTGGCGGAGTGACAAAAATCCTCGATCAAACTTCATGGATAAACCCTCGTGAGTGTCGATTTGCAAATGAATCTCAAGTATAGCACGATTGGCAAAGTCGATTCATTGTGAACCCGTTAGGCAGTGCCCCATCATGATAATCCGTCCGGTATGCCGAGCCGACCTGGGGGCGGTGATGTCGCTGATCAACCGCGAAATCGCCGGCGGGGTCAACATTTTCCGGCTGGTTCCGCTGGATGACATCGCCGCCCAGCGATGGTGGAACCTGCATGGCGAAGGTCGTTATCAGGCGATCATTGCCGAGCAGAGCGTCGCCGACGATGGCGTGCAGGCGGCAAATCAATTTGCCGGCTGGGCGGCGCTGACGCCGCACTCGGCCTACGAAGGTTACGACCGGACGGCTGAATTATCGGTCTGGGTCGAGCCGGCGGTGCGCCGCAGCGGCTGCGGGCGGGCGCTGGTCGAGGCGCTGCTGGCAAGTTGTCCAGCGCGAAACCTGCGGACCGTGATTTCGCGAATTGAGGCCAACAACGTGCCGAGCCTCTGTCTGCACGAGGCCTGCGGGTTTGAGCAAGTCGGGCTGCTGCGCGATGTCGGTGAGAAGTTCGGTCAGTCGCTGAGCGTCGTGTTCATGCAGTATCACGTTCCGCTAGCACCGCCTGTGCGTCGAGCAGCGCCGCAATTTTCCGCCCCGTGACGCTCAGCGGCACCGTCTCGAACTCACCGGGGAGCACCAAGCGGAAGTCGTCCGGCGGCAGCGCGATCGACGCCGCTTCAATCGGTGCGGCGCGGTGCACCTGCAACGTGATCCGGTAGCGCGTGACCGCATGCTTGAGCGTCGCCAGCGGCTGGTGCGTCGTGACAGGGTGCACCTCGCAGCCGAGCCGCCGAGACAGCCCTGCGGCAGCCTGCTCAATGGTCTGCGCGTCGCCTTCGGTCCAGCGCGGGAAATCCCACAGACCGGCCCACCGCTGGCCAGCGGGCACGCGGCACAGCAACACGGCCGCGGTACCGACAATCGGCACGACCAAGGCGAACTCTTGCCGCGCCTGATAATCGAGCGATTTCACTTTGCCTGGAATCACGTCCTGCAGTCCGAGCGCATACGCCTGGCAATGGGAACGAACGCAGCAGCGATCGCACTGCGGAGCCTTCGGCTTGCAAACCAGCGCGCCGAGTTCCATCGCGGCCTGATTGAACTGCCCCGAACCACGCCGCGGCAGCATCGCGGTGGCGATCTCCCACAGCGTTTCCTTGGCCGTCGGCGTGGTGACCGGCTCACGCAGCCCGGTCCAGCGGCTGTAGACCCGCACCGTGTTGCCTTCCAGGATCGGCAGTCGCTGATCGCCGGAGATCGACAAGATCGCTCCAGCGGTGTAGCGACCGATCCCTGGCAGCGCAAGCGTTTCCGCGTAGGTCCGCGGAAAAACGCCGCCGTGATCAGCGACGATCTGCTTGGCCGCTGCATGCAACGAGCGGGCGCGGCGATAGTATCCCAGCCCTTCCCACAGCCGCATCAACTCCTGCTCGTCCGCCGCAGCCAGTTCCGCGAGCGTCGGATAGGCGGCCAGAAATCGCTGGTAATAATCGATCACCGTCGCCACTTGGGTCTGCTGCAACATGACCTCGCTGACCCAGACGTGATACGGCGTCGGGTCGGAGCGCCACGGCAGTTCCCGGGCCTCCTTCGCGAACCAACCGAGCAGACTGCGCCGCAGCCGCTGGCGCCACGGCGCGTTGAGCCAAATCGGATCCGCCGGCCGGGCAGACCGCGTGGAGCTGACGGCGCCGGCTACGGATTTCATTCGGGACTGGCTGCTCATTCGCCGTCCAGTCGCCCCAACGTCACCGTCACCGTGCCAACCTCACCTGCTCGCTCGTAGGTGATGCTGACTTCGGCACCGGCCGGATGCGTGGCAATCTGGGCCTGCAGGTCGTCGAATTTTCGGATCGGCTCGCCGTCAAAGGAAATAATCACATCGCCTGTCTGCAACCCAGCATTGGCGGCTGCACCGCCGGCTTTGAGCCCATCGATTTGGCAGCGTGGTGAAAAACTGTTGCAGATCACGCCCAAAAAGCCGCCCTCTTTGTATTCCAGCCGCAGGCCCGGCAGCGCGTCGGTGATCCGTTGTTTGCCTTCCAGCGGAATGCCGGTACCCATCAGCCCCAGCGACACCCGCACCGGCAATCGCGCGATCTTCTCGGCATCGTCGTTCCCTAAGCGGACGTAGCGAAACTCCAACTGATCGATCCGCTGCAACTGGCTCAGCGGTTTAAAGATGTCATCCCGCACGGTGGCTTCGCGCATCACGATCGTCCGCAAGTCCGGCATTTTGACGACTTGCTCCAGCACTTCTTGCCGGACTGCATCGCCTTCGATCAAGGCGGTTTCAATCCGTTTGACCCAGCGGAGCCAACTCAGCGCTTTGACGTCCCCTTTCCACTTCTTGTCGATCCACACAACTTCTTGATTGGTGATCGAGAGGGAATGGATCACGAATTCGCGAAAACCGATTTGGACGCCGGCAGCGCTGAGCTTGGTGTAGGCCTGCGATTCACGTTCGCGGCGCAGATCGTCGATCGCCGCGCGGGCCCCTACCGCAGCGCTGCCGCTCCCCTGGGTGACCAGTTCGTTCAGCGCTGCCCAGGCACCACCTTCGTCGTCCGGTGCCTGCGCCGTAGCGAGCGACTGCAGGATCTCCAGCGCTCGCTGAGTCAGTTCGAGGTTGCCGGACTGAGTGGCTTGCATCAGCGGCTGGACCGCTTCATCACCGAGTCGGTGGAGTTGGCGAGAAGCGAGCTGGCGATGTGAGAACTGGTCGCTGTCGAGTTGCTCGAGCCAATACTCGATCGGCCGCTGATCCCGGTCGAGCCGCGATGCGGAAGGGTCGACCGGAGGCTGAGCCGCTACCCCATCGGGACCGATGCATCGGGTGACCACCAGCAGAGCGACGAACAAAGGGCAACGTAAAAGGATCATAGCAAGCGGCTGCCAAGAGGACCGGGTGCAGAAGGACGGTGCTCGGTCATTGTACCGGATCGTCCTCGGGGTGAAGCCCTGAATCGCCGCTGGAGAGTTCTCGCTGCTCCGCCGGATCGCTTGTTGAGGCGGCGGCACGCAGGCCGGCCGCTAACACCGGGTTCAGCGCAGGGTCGTTGTACATCTTGAGCTGATGAAAGATCTCGTGCCGCCGCCGCCCGGCAAGGATCTCGGCCAACAGTTGATCGAGCGCGGCGGCGAGCCGATCGCGCTGCGCCTGGCAGAGCCGATAACTCGCAGCGACTTTCGCGGCATCATCTGCTGTCTCGCAGTGTTCCTGCAAGTGATACAGCCGCAGCGCCAGAATCGAGAGGCGATCGATCGCCGCTCCCGGCGTTTCGGTGTTGAAGCCGGCCTGCGGATCGGCGGACACGACGAGACGGCCCAGTTCCTCCGCGATCGCCTGGTCGATCAATTCAATCGCGTCGTTGCGCCGCTGGTTGAGTCCGTCGATGCGGCGTTTGACGGCCGCGATCACCGCATCGGTGGCGGAGGGATCGCGCGCCGAGTCCTCTTCGTGCCAGAGCCGAAAGTTCAGCTCGTGATTGAGCAACACCGGCAGCATCAGCGGGGCCAGCGGTCCCTCGCCAAGTAACTCAAGGCTGGCCTGAGAAACCGGCTGCTGATGCCACAGGATGACGGCTTGCGATTGCCACCGAATGATTTCGTCGCTGGCGATCACGTCCGTTTCCTAGACTTCCTTTTCGGCGATCCAGCTCATCATGCGGCGGAGCTTGCGACCGACCTGTTCGACCGGGTGGTTCTGCTCGCGGCGGCGGGTCGCCTTGAACATCGGCGCGTTGGCCTTATTTTCCAAGATCCACTGACGAGCGAATTCACCCTGCTGGATTTCGGCGAGGATTTTCTTCATCTCGGCCTTGGTCTGCTCGGTGATGATCCGCGGGCCGCGGGTGTAGTCGCCGTATTCAGCGGTGTTGCTGATGCTGTACCGCATGTAGCTCAGGCCGCCCTGATAGAGCAGATCGACGATCAACTTCAGCTCGTGCATGCACTCGAAATAAGCCATTTCGGGCTGGTAACCGGCTTCGACGAGGGTTTCAAAACCGGCTTTGACCAGTTCGCTGACCCCGCCGCACAGCACGACCTGTTCGCCGAACAAGTCGGTTTCCGTTTCTTCAGCGAAGGTCGTCTGGATGACGCCACCACGGGTGCCACCGATCCCCTTGGCGTATGCCAAGCCGATCTTCTTGGTCGATTCGGCAGCGCCCTCACCCAGCGCGATCAAGCATGGCACACCGCCGCCCTTCTCGTATTCGCTCCGCACCAGGTGGCCGGGGCCTTTGGGCGCGACCAACAGGGTATCGATCCCCTTGGGCGGTTCGATCTGGCCGAAGTGGATGTTGAACCCGTGCGAGCACATCAGGATGTTGCCGGGGCTGAGATTGTCGCGAATCTCGCTGCGATAAATATCGCCTTGAACTTCATCGGGCAGCAGCACGTTGACCACATGCGCCGCCTTGGTCGCTTCGGCGATCGACATCGGCTCGAAGCCGTGTTCGACGGCCAGATCGTAGTTCGGCGAGCCTTTGCGCTGGCCGATGATCACTTCACAGCCACTGTCGCGGAGGTTCTGCGCTTGGGCGTGCCCCTGCGAGCCGTAGCCCAGGATCGCGACGGTCTTGCCCTTGAGGTCTGTCAGGTCGGCGTCATTGTCGTAATAAATCGTTGCGGCCATGGCAGTTAAACTTGCTCCGGGTGGTTTTTTTAAAGAAGGTGGCTGTGAAGGACGGGTAATCAAACCGACTGCCGACGTGCTCGCTGAGCGCACGGCCGGGGGAATCAGCGCTGTTAGAGGGCGTCGCTGGGGATTTCATCGCGATCGAGCTGCTCGGCGCTGCGGACCATCGCGATCCGGCCGGTGCGCACCAGCTCGGTGATCCCGAACGGGGCAATCCGGTCGATGAACGCTTTGACTTTATTCTCGCGTCCGCTGATTTCGATCATCACTTCGGTTGGTCCGACGTCGACGATGCGGCCGCGGAAAATGTCGACCAGCTCGCGAATCTCGCTGCGCGGCCCACCCGGAGGTGCCGAGACCTTGATCAACGCCAAATCGCGTTCGACAAAATCCTTGCTGCTGATGTCCTGGACTTCGACGACGGTGACGATCTTTTGCAACTGCTTGCTAATCTGCTGCTGCACCCGGTCGTCGCCGACAATGACAAACGTCATCCGCGACAGGTGAGGGGTTTCGGTTTCACCGACGGCCAGTGAATCGATGTTGTAGCCTCGGCTGGCGAGCATTCCGGAAATGTGCGCAAGGACACCGGGAACGTTCTGGACCAGCGCGGACAGCACGTGACGTTTGACAGGCTCGGCCATGGGACGGCGGACCGGGGCAAAAGGGAAAGGAACGGATCGGCCCGGCGCCGTGATGATGCGGCCGGCCGGACCTAGAAGCGACGCATGATAGTTTTGCCCTTGCAGACCAACAAGGGCGGCGGCCAACCGTTCAAACCGGCGTGGCCAGAGGCTTCCGCAGCGGATACGCTTAAGAGGGCAGCGCCGCAGCGGCTATCAGCCAGAGGCCAAGCTCGGTCGTCGGGTTCACGCGGCAGCCGAGTTACCCGCTGCGAACGGTCCTGTGACCTGCTGCACTGCGCTCCCTGCGACGCCTCGAAACGATCCTGTGGCGATGGGTTTTTTAGTTCAACTACCGGCTTATCGCGGTCCTGTCGACCTGCTGTTGTACTTGGTTCGTCGCCAGGAAGTGGGGCTGCACGGCTTGGCGATCGCGCGGGTGATCGAGCAGTACCTCGAATACATCGAACTGCTGCAGGAACTCGATCTGGGCGACGTCGCCGATTTTCTCGACATGGCCAGCACGCTGGTTGAGCTCAAAAGCCAGGCGGTGCTGCCGAAGATCGAAGCCGATGAAGACGAGGTCGATGTTCCGATCGATGACGGTTCACCCGACCAACTGATCGATCGTCTGCTGGAATACAAGCGCCTCCGCGACGCTGGCGAAGTGCTCGAGGAGATGAGCCAGCGGTGGCAGCAGCGGTTTGGGCGGCTGTGCGAGGATCTGCCGTCGCGACAACTCGATCCGGGCAGCCAGCCGATCGCCGACCTCCAGCTCTGGGATTTGGTCAGCACCTTTGGCAGGATCATCCGCGAGTCCGCCGGCCCTCCGCCGACGCAGGTGATCTACGATGACACCCCGATCCACGTCTACATGCAGCGGATTCATGCCCGGCTGGAAACGCAGCCGCAGGTGTTGCTGGTCGACCTGTTGCCGCCGGGAGCGCACAAATCAGCGCTGATCGGCTGGTTCCTGGCGGTGCTCGAGCTCAGTCGTCACCATGGGGCGATCGCCCATCAAGATGAATATGGTGACATCGTGATCCAGCGGGGCGAGCATTACAGCAGCACGTTGCAGGTTGCCGAAGTCGACAACTACTCGGCGGCTGGCATCCGCGCCAGCAATATGCCGACACAGATGCGCTAGCCGCCTATCGCAGTTGAAACCGCTCGCTGCGTTTGCCAGCGAGCCGGATTTCGAGCCAACCTTTAACCGCTGATCAACAGACCGTGACTACCAGCCGCGGTACACCGGTCCGATCTGCAAGGAAAATCCTGCACCGCTGCGCGGAGCGTAGTACGGGTAGCCGTAGGGTGAACGGTAGGAGCGGTAGTACCCGCCGTATGCCGGAGCACGTAACGCCGGTCCGCGAAAATAAGGCTGGTAGCCAGAGCGATAACCGTAGCGGTACGGCGAGTAGCCATAATTCCGGTAGGTTCTCACCGGTGGCACGTACACGCGGCCGCCGCCATAACGGATCACCGGACCATAGACTTGCGCCTGAGCTGGCTCGGGCACGAGCATTGAGCCTCCTAGCAGCAACGTGCCGGCCAGCAGAATCTTCTTAAACATCATTCTTCTCCTATGCGAAATGTCGCGGCAGCCGCCGAGCGTTCGACGCCTCAGCCACTCGCGGCGACGGACAATCAATAGGAAGTGCATGCTGCGTGCCATACGCTGCGGATTTCTACAGTAAGCGGCACAGGACATCGTATTGGGCAGCATTCTGTCAGCGGGCACACGTTAGCGTCCGGTTCTCACGAACCTGCTTAGACCTGCTCGGTGCCGTCAGCAATGATGGACTGTAGCGGTTTTGCGACAGCGACGGCGCCCTCATGTTGATTTAAGCGCCAACCTGTGAAGATGCCGGATGTCGTCTCCTCTTGCTGAATTAAACTGAACGAGACGAACGTGACGATTTTGCCCGTCGCGCCGCCGCCCGCGGATGTTCAACAGCTCGCCGCCGTGGCGGGTCGATAAACCGGGTAATCGCTGGCCGGTGGCCTTCGCTGCCCCCGGCGGTCCAGCACCACTGCTTGGCATTGCCTACTGCGCGGTGGCCCAGAATCCCAGACGGTTCACGGAGAAACCGAAGCCATGCCAATCCTGCGACTTTTGATAACGGGAACGATTCTTTCCACCGCGCTGGGTTCAGGTCTCGCTGAGGCGGCTGGTCCGCTCGCTCGCCACATTCAGCGGGGCGCAGCGGTTGGCGGCGGTGAGTACATCGTCAACAGCCAGGTGATCAGCGACGAAGCGGTGGGCGGCACGACCGAGTTCGTCGGCGACATCTCCAGCGGCGCCGTGGTCGGTGGCGCCGTCGCTGGCGGGATCCCCCGCACTTATGGCTACCCGGATCTGTTCTATAACAACTACACCCAGGGATCCAGCAACGCGACCAACGCGCAGATGTATGTTTCCCCGGTGCCAACGCCACCGCTTGTCGGCCATACGTTCATCACCTACCAGCCGTTTCTGCCCGAAGAGATGCTGTATTGGCACACCAACCGCTACCATAACTATTATGACGGCGGCCGAGGGATGAATCACACCAAAATCCATTACTACGGCCCGCCGGTCCGCACCGGAGTGAGCAATCTTTATTGGAATTACCTGCGAATTCCGCGCTAATGCAGCGTCCAAATCAATTGTGTGTCAAGGGTTCCATCGCCTTTCAACCGTCGGTCCCAGCATGAAAACTCATCTGACAGTTCTTTTAGCGGCGGTGCTGACCACCGGTTGCCTGCTCGCCACACCTGCCGAAGCGGTGGATCCACATGCCGTCACGCAGTTGTGGGCGATGCGGCATGCTGACCAGCGGCCCTGGCATGGCAACTATTACTACATGCCCTATGGCCATCCGACGGCACTGGTCGTGCCACCGACGGCGCACATGCGGCAGACCTATTCCTGGGGCGTGAGCCAGAACCTGATGTACCCGCTGACCCATCAGTACGGGCGCAACGCGTCGTACCCCGGTGCCTTGCCGCCGGGATCGTTCTTACCGACTCCGGCTTGGCCCAGCCACACCGATCAGTTCGGCCTGTACTACGTTCGCGGTCCCTGGTAGGTCCATTGTCTCCGCGTAGTTGACCACGCGGGGTTGGTTAAAACGGAGCGGGACGGCAGGTTGGTCACAGAGTCCAAGCGATGTGCCTGGTTCTCGCATTAACGTTGCGAGATCGCGGCTTGCAGCTGTTCGGCCAACTGCCGCAGTTCCGACTCCTCGCGCAAAGCCAGTGCTTCCAGCGAATCGACCGGCTGGCCAAGGACTTCCTGAAATGCGCGAATCCGCCCGATCAACTCACCGCGCGCTGCCCCCTCCTGGCGCCCCTGTTCGACTCCCTTTTCGATCCCCTGCTCAATCCCTTGTTGCAGCCACTGTTGGGCGATCGTTGGCATCAGTGATAGTCCCTCGGTCAGCAATGGTTGATTCTGAACTCCGCGCGTAAACGATGCTCGCAGCGCCTCTGGGGTGATCGTCGGCGAGACGCTGA
>Ga0182745_1002522_pt1 | contig 16383 bp, 17 predicted proteins | sample eDN3rd30CKraftBY_FD_128523 | JGI IMG/M metagenome (GOLD analysis project Ga0182745, IMG submission 128523) | Enriched backyard soil microbial communities from Emeryville, California, USA - eDNA 3rd pass 30_C Kraft BY (version 2) (version 2) | ecosystem: Environmental > Terrestrial > Soil >...
ACGACCAGGCGCGGAACCCCCGCGATGTCGGGGCGGTCCATGTTTATGAGTTCGTAGCGGGGAGTGAAGTCGGGTTTGACGCCCAGCACCTCCGCAGCCGTGGACTGCTTCGCCAGTTCCTTCGGCTCGGGTGAACTGCAACTGCAGCCGGACAGAACTGCAAGGGACAACGCAGCAGCGATCAGCCGCATGAGCCCCCCACCCTTTCGAGCGGGAAGCTACTGGCATGCAGCCTAGTGATTCAACCGCTCCTCAGACGGAAAGCCGGACCGTCTTGCTTTCCGGCACCCGCCATACCTGCCTAGGGTGATGGACACCTGAGGCTCCAGCAACACCTCGGCGCGGCACACGCGCGGCGCGGACTCCCACGGCAGGCACCAGCTCGCCTACCGTCGCGTCTGGGACCAAGGGGCGCTGCACGAGGATCTGTGTCTGAGCCCCGTATCCGGTGCCAGACAGCGCCTAAGCCGTCACCGGGCAGCCGTTCGGCACCTCGAATTCGAAGGCGGTCACACCCCGGTGTTCGCGGACGGAAGCGTCGAGGGCGTCGGCCTCTTCCATCCGTCGTGCAGTGGACTGAAGGGACCAACGCTGGAGAAGTCCCCGGGCGCCGTCCTCCGATCCCTAAACGAACGATCTTGATTCTCGAACGGCTCCCACGAGAGGCTGCTCGCTCGTTACGGCGCCGACCAGCGCGGGCGCCCCGAATTTCCCATTGAGGGGTGGCCTCCACTCAGTCACGGGGCGCTAACCGCCCGGAACCACGTCGGAATTCGGCCGTTCGAGAATCGCGAACTTTGGTTTAGGAGCAGTCGTCGCCGAACTGCGCCTTCCGCACCCGCAACTGGCTCTCAAGCTGGGCGCCCCAGCTTGGAGTGAAGGAAAAACGTTCCATCCCCACATGCTCCGTGCATGTGTGGACCTCGTCCTAAAATATCCCTGGGCCGACGCTAGCGTCGGCCCCTACTGCCAAAACTCTATTTTCCGATCTCTCGCTTCGAATTAACCTCGTAGCGGTTACGCGTCATCCTTGATTCCAAATAGCGATCGTCGAGGAGGTTCAGAATTTCCCAGCGATTGCGTGGATCAAACACCAAGCGCTCGACTCCACGCTCATCAGCAACGATCTCCACCGAAAGCTGATTGACCGCAATCACCTCCTTCAAGTCGCCCATGGTGATACGCCCAAAATAGTCCTTCTTGGCGATATTTCTGAGCTTAGACATCGCATGAATATTCCCCAGACAGCTCGCCTCAAACGCCTCTATGTTCGAAATTGGCACCCTCTCCAGAACCGCCTGGATGACATTGCCCGCATACCTTCTTAGAGCGCCATAGAACTTAAACATGAACTGAAAATTATTCTTACTGAAGCTAAAGACATGACCACGATAATAGACCGCATCAAACGAATCGTCGATTTGAAGAGTTGGTTCATCAAGGCGCGAGTAACGATCTCCAACCATCCTGATAACGAGATTTCGAGAAGGATACATGACCTTCTTTCTCTCGAACCGCCTCATAAAGACCATCTTCTCGCCAGTTGGAAATTCGAAAACGAGGGCATAGAATCGCGCCCCTCCAACGGCCTCCTCAATCGCTCCAGCATACGGAATCGACGCTAGCGTCGGTATTGCATCAATGACCGCACTTATGCCTTGCTCATCGGCTGACACCCACTCAACCTCGTACGCTTCTGGCTTATACTCCGGCGAGTAGGGAATAATCCTCTTTTGACCATTCTCCGTCGAAAGCTCAGAACGAAAGCCATCAACCAGGGCGCGGATTGCGGCATCCAAGTTTCGGTCTAAATTAAGACTTTGAAACTGAATCAAATCTTCACCACCCACCGCCACGGGAATGGCAAAGACCATAGACACTCCATCCAAGGAGCATTCCAACGCCGCAGTCCAGCACTCCTCGAAGTTCACTTATTCGTCTCCATGACTATGTCATCCCCGATCAAGACGACACTCAACTGCGCTCCCGGCAATAGACGCGGCCGCCTACAGACAAGCGTGTGTTTTCCGCCGCCCTCGGACTCGACCTCGTAAACATGATACCCAAACGCGTTCAGCGTCGGGTTGATGTGAATTAAATTTGAATTAACATACACGAGCGCAAGCATCGCAACGAGCGCAAGGAATGTTGCTCCATCTGTGATCATCTGCTTGCCCGTCTTGTCGAAATCAATGGCAACAAATGGAAGCAGGTATGTCACAACGTACGCCATGACCTCGGAGTCTTTGCGCTGAACTGCCTTCACTCTGAGCGTCCGAGGGGCCGATGAGCGCACCCAAGCGAGGAATAGATATAGGGCTCCGAGCGACGCCACCGGCAGCCCCAGAAGCAGAATCAGCACTTTCGGATACTGGTCATATGACTTCGATGCCCAGAACCGAAAACCTAAAATCAAAAACAGCGGAGCATACGAACTGAGAAAGAGGAGCAACCTCATTAGGCGACTGGGCATCGTCGGTCTCCCCCAAGGGCGTTCCCTTGGCTAGTGAGTTACCACTACTTGGGGTGCATCGGCTACCTTCTGTTTAGCCCACGCATCTGACATGCCCGGCCGCCACGAAGCACTGCAACACCGAGTAAATTCAAATAGTTAGCCCACAAAGCCCCTTACTAGCGCGAAAGGGGTGCACACTCCCAGTGAGTCATCCATAGGGCATTTCTGACTCACTCACCTGACGCATCCGCGCATCCCTTCCGCCTGACGAAGCCCCCTGGCCGCATCTCCTCCAGATTCACCCGGCGGACGGCCCAACCCAGGTGCTGGCCTTGAGTCACCGACACCGCATGTGTCCACGCACTCGAGTGCCGTTTCTCTTCGTGTAGCCGCTCACCCAGTGGCAGTTCCCGGAACTGCGAGTCCCACTGCCTGAAACGGAGGGAGAACTCGTGCTCGTGCTCGTGCTCGTCGCGGGCTTCGGCATCGAAGGCGCAGACGTAGGCTTTGGAGCCGCGGAGGAAAAGGATGTGGCCTTGCTCGCACGCGTCTTCTCGTGCGTCAGCCGCACCTGCTCAGTGTCCGCAGGACGAGACGTGTCGCACAGCGTCTGGTCCGGACCGTCGGGCTGGCCAGCGACGGGCGGGGTCCTCGCAAGGAAGGCAATCGCGGCCCCGCGGACTCTCGCTTCCGAGTCCGACTTCTCGACGACGCGCGCGCATGCGCGTGCTCGCTCGGGGTGGGCGTCCGCGAGGACATACGCTGCGCGCGCACGCGCTTCGAAAGCAGCAGGAGCGTATGGGGTACGAGAAATGAGTCCCTCGTACACCTCAAGGGCGTCAGCGGGCTGCTGAGCCTCTTCGAGGACGGCCCCGCGGCGTAGGTACGGGTCTACTTGGGCAACACACGCCGTCAGCAGCGAGGCGATCACAATGAGCGGCATGCGCCCCATGGAAACCACAGCAGTGCGATTCACTTACGTCCCCCTATCGCCAACGGCTGCCGTGTCCGATGGAGATGCCCCGGCAAGGCCGCAACGTGCCGCACTATAGCGATGCGGCACAGGACGTCACCGAGGGGCACCACCCACTCAGGTAGGGGTCAGATTTGCCCTACCGCCGCCACCTCTCGTTGGCGTTGTAAATGACGCCGCCGGGCTGCATCTCCTCAGCCATGACCCGGCGGATGGCAGCGCCCAGGTGCTGGCCCAGGCGTCGCGAGTCCTCCTTCGCGCCAGGCGCCTGGACGTCCGTGGACACCGATCCATCCTGGTGCGCGTGCACGTCGATGGGAGGCACGGCGCCGGCCGGTAGCGCCGCGCTCGCCGCGAGCGGGACTCGTCGTTCCCCCCGGGAGGCTCTCCTGCCCCTACTCCCCCAACCAGAAAGAGCGACCGCCGCTCTTCAGCGCTCGAGCGAGGAACTCCTCGAATGACGGTGCAATCGGGTCCACCTTCGGGAACGTCTCATGGAAGGCGTCGAACAGAGGGTACCGGGGGGACTTCGGTTCCACGTCGACGACGACGTAGTTGGTGTCCTGCATGTCGACCAGGGCATACAGCGACGGTGAGCCGTAGGCGTCCTCGTCGCGGCCGAAGATGGCAACGCGCGCACGTCGAATCTCCGCCAGCGGGAGAATCCGATAGTCCGCGTCAGGGACAGGCTCGAAGAGCGCCGCTCCGTCGCAGTGGAGGTAGAAGGCCCGCAAGTCAGCGTCAAGCTTCCAGCCCATGCGAGCCTCGAAAGCCGCGATTTGGGCAGGCGTAGCGGGAGCGTTGGGGAAGTGGTGTCGCGAGACTTCGGCGAGCAGGGAGTCGATGGGCATGGCCGCCTCAGTCCACGTAGGGCCGCTCCGGCCCCACGGCTCGCCACTTGCCAGCAGCGTCGTAACAAGCCGGGTAGGCGCTGTTGATGACGTGATGCACGCCGGGCGGCACAGGAATCACATTATCGGGAGCCAAGGGAGCGCCCCCATGCGCCAAGTCGAAGATGTGGTGGCCGGGCCAATGCGCCGTCTCCGTCTTCGGCCAGTCCCCGAACTCCGAGCTCCACTGCCTGCGGAACCCCTTCCGTGCGTCCTCCCACGTCTCGCGTCGATGCTTGAGGTCCGACACCTTGGGGTAGTCGCAGCAGCAGTGGGTGACGGCTAGGCGCCCGCCCGCCGCGGCCGGCAGGGCCATGAAGCGCCCCTGCCAGTCGCCCTTGATATCCGCGAGCCAGATGCAGCCGAGCAGCGGGACGTGCCCCTCGGCCACGCATCGCCGCTCACAACGCGCCAGGAGCGCGGCGCTGCACAGCCAGGGCCCGTAGTAGATGGTTGTCTGCACCGTCCCGCCGGCCGGGCTCGGGATGGTCGGCCCCACCCACTTCGCTGAAGGCTTCGCGCCTACGGCGCTGACGGTGGCCGAGCCGCAGCCGCCAAGGGCGAGCAGCAGGAACACGCTCACGAAGTGCTGGCGGCGCCATGGCTTCACGCAAAACGTGATAGCGCAGACAGAGCAGTCACATAAGTCACCGACGCTGCGGCTGCTGTGGTGGGTAGGGCCGCCGCGCCCGTCCACGGGAGAATGCCTGTGGAGCGTCGACCCCAGCCCGCAGTGCGATATACCGCGCGGTGCTTCCACAACCGAACACCGCGTACCCAGCCACGACAAGACGAAGACGCGCCCAGCGCGGCCCCCCTTGAAGTGGGCGCCTGCGGTGGTACGGCGCGTGCTCTGCACTCCTGCCATGACCCGATTGGAGAGGGTGGCGCCCGCAGCGCCTGGGGGCGGCGGAGCGGGAGCTACAGGCGGCGGTGGCAGGGCTGGACGAGAGCGCTGCGGCGAGGCGCTACGCGAGCGCTCACCGCTCAGGCCACGAGAACGCAGCAGCGGCCCCCGAGCACACCCTGGCCAATCGGAGGGCCGGAACGTCCAACGAGAGCCGCGCGACGGAGAAGAACCCCCGACGCCTCCACGTCTCGGCGCAGCACTGCCGTCCCAGACGACGGATGGATGGGCCGAGACACCTGAGAGTAGCAGGTGAACGGCACGCCTCCTGCTCTGTGGGGTGACGTCGAGCCGGGCACGCGAGGACTTCACCAGCGCAGCTCCGGCCGGAGGACTCCCCCATGGCCCTCGGACGCCCAGCGCCCGGCTTCATTCGCCTCCTCGTTCCGGTGCTCACTGCCGTAGCAACCCTCCATTGTGGTCCCACCGAGGATGACGGGGACGGTGGGCGCCCTCCCCCGTCCGCGTCGCGCGACGGGGGCGCTGTCGAGGACGACGGCGGGACGCCTCCCGGGGATGCTGGCAGCACCTGTACGCCGAGTTGCTCGGGCAAGTCCTGTGGCCCGGATGGCTGTGGCAGGGCGTGCGGCATCTGCTGGACGGGGACGGCGTGCGACTCGGCCGGGCAATGCGCAGCCACCTGCACCCCGTCTTGCTCCAGAAACACGTGCGGCAGCGACGGCTGCGGCGGAAGCTGCGGTTCGTGCAGCTCCGGCGAGGCGTGCGAAGGCGGCCGGTGCGTGTGCGTCCCGAAGTGCAATGGGCGCCAGTGTGGACCTGACGGATGCGGCGGAACTTGCGGCACCTGCCGCTCGGGCACCACGTGCAGCGAGTCCGGCGCATGCGTCTGCGTGCCCCAGTGCCAGGACAAGGTGTGCGGCTCGGACGGGTGCGGCGGGACGTGCGGCACCTGCCCGGCGAACTCCACCTGCAACGCGGGCGGGGAGAGCTGTGCCTGCGCCGCAGGATACGCCCCCAACCAGGCTGGGACAGGCTGCGTGCGCATCGGCGGCTCGTGCCAGGGCATCAACCAGTACGGGTACTGCGCCGGCGACACGTGGGTGCGGTGCGACGCTCAGGAGGGCATCGTCGCGCTCAACTGCGGCCCTGGGCAGTGCAAGAGAATCGCTGCTGACGGGAGCGGGGCCTGCCGGTGCGGCAGCATCGACGCCAATGGCGTCTGCGCGTCCGCTACGGGCGCCAGCGTGGCCAACCCGCGGGTCCACTTTTCCTGCGCGGCGAGCGCGGGAGTGCTCATCGCGTCGAATTGCGCCACCGAGACCAACTCCCCAGCGGGCTTCTGCTCCACCTTCGTGACGGCATTCGGAAGCCAAACGAGTTGCTTTTGCAACACCTGCTCCGCGCCCAACGTCGCTGGCCAGTGCCGGCCTCTGTGCGCCACGCCGAGCGACTGCCGGTACTTCGAGAGCGGCAACTTTCACACCTGCGGCTTCTGACGCTCCGCGAAGCGGCCGCCCCTTCACCTCATTGCCCCTCGCCCAGCGCGCCTGCGGCGGGCTGCGCAGCGAGGGCTGTGTCGTCAGCCCCACTCACCACCAGGAGCACCCATGGAATCCATCACGTCACGCAGCACGCCCCTCCCGGGGCTTGAGCCCAAGCCACCGGAAGCAGCCCACGGGGCGGCACGCCCGCGCGGTGGTGTCACCACCGCAAAGGCGGGCAGCTTCATCGAGTCCTTCGGTGCCAGGGCCTCGGCCCTCCAAGGCCAGGAAGCAGCGCTCGTTCTCGCCAGCGCACAGCCCGATTCCGTCGCAGTGGCGGAACCCCCTGCCCCGCTGGGCATCAAGGTTCAGGAGAAAGAGGTGCAGAAGGGGCTACTCAGCCGCATCGGCTCCGCCGTGTCGAGCGGGCTTCGGCGCGCGGGAGACGCCGTCGATGGCCTCGTGACAGGGGTAAAGGATGCTGCTGTGGGAGTCGTGCGCAACGGCCTGGAGGCGGCGCAGACACTCGCCAGCGGACTGGTCCAAGTGCTCTCCGGACGCATTCGTGAAGGCTTCAGCGAGCTCGCCCACGGACTGGGTCAGGTCGTCCAGACGCCCATCGACGCGGTGCTCATGGTGGGCGGACGGGCCCTCAGCGCCGTCCAAACACTGCTGGGCATCGAGCCGGTGCGACGAGGACTAACTGGAGAGGAGGAAGCCGCCCTCCGACAGGTGTACGGCGACGCCCTCGACTACAGCCGTATCTCCATCAAAGAGGGCAATGCAGGGCTCCTGACGATGTCAGGCAGGCCGTTTGCGCATGGGGACACCATCTACATCCCTTCGCAGCACCTCCCACTTCGGATGGCCACTCTCGTCCACGAGGCCGCACATGTGTGGCAGCACCAGCACGGCGGCACCGATTACGCCAGCGAGGCTCTTTTCGCTCAGCTCTTCGGGGACGGCTACAACCTTGCGAAGGGGCTCCGGGAGGGCAAGTCATGGAGCCAGCTCAACCCGGAGCAGCAGGCCGAGCTGCTTGAGCAAGGCTACCTCGCGGGCTTCTTCGAGACGCCACCGGGGCGGCTCCTCATCAATGGCATCGACTACACCGCGCAGCTTGAGGCGGCGGTGCGGGACGTCCGAGCCGGACGGGGGGCGTCGTAACCATGAGACTGCATCGATTTGTGCGGCTCGCGGCAGCGGCCGTCCTTGCTTCCGTTGTGGCGGCCTGCGAGCCCCCCATTCACATAAAGCTTGCCTCCTCGGACGAGCGACTTCCCTCGCCCGAGTTCGTCATCAGCGAGCCGTCGCAACCAGTCGAAGAGCCGCGCTATGGATACGTCAGCGTCAGGGACCTCGACGGCACCCGCATGTGGGAACTCCGCAAGCTCCCTCCCAACTTTGAGGTATCCCCAGCGAGGCTCAGCTACGGCGTCCTTCCGGAGGGGTTCGAGGAATTGGAGTCTCCACAACCGCTCGTCCCCGGTCGCACCTACAGCATCGGCGTTTCCGGCGAGGGACGCGGAGGTTTTCACTTCCACGTCAGTCATGACGGCACCATCCGCGAGGCCCGGTGACGCCAGCGCGCCAGGGCACTGACTCTGGGGTGCTTTCGCAGTCATGCCTCTGGCGCCAGCACCTCCAGAGGCCGTGAGGCAGCGCCGGCACAACGGCCCCCCCCCCCCAAAGCCCTGGAGCGAGTCGCGGCACCGCTCCCCCGAACGTGTAACGGATGCCGGCGCGAACCATCCGCTGCACGCTGTTGCGCCGCGTACTCTTCGCCCTGGGCATGGACAGGAACCAGAGGGTGGCGCCCGCCGCCCCTTCTCCAGCGCACGGAGGCAACGTGCGCAGAGACATCCCCCCAGCCCAGACCGCCGAGCAGTTCCGCGCCAAGCGCGTGCGTGACGACTTCGCCCGCGCCAGGCAGCAGGCCGCCCTCCGGGCACGAGCGCTGCTGGGGTGGCATCGGAGCGTAGCCCGCGAGGACGGCCCCCATGCGCTTGCCCACCAGCGGACGGCGCTTCGGCCCAGCGGCGTGGAGCACCACCTCGTAGTCCGGGGCGTAGGAGGCAGTGCAGTCGCCCATGCCCCCGCGGTTCTTCCACCACACCAAGGCCCCCTTGATGCGCAAATGGGCGCTCACCGCGTCGTAGAAGTCCGGCCAGCTCTCCCAGTGGCAGAACACGTAGGCGTGGGCGTCAGGCGCCAGCGCCGCGCTCGCCGCGGACAGGGCCTGGCGCAACACCCGCATGCCCTGGCGCGAGCCATCGGCGCGGATGGCGGCGGCGCTCTTCCCCTTGCCCTCGTAGGCCATGCCGTAGGGTGGGTCGGTGAGCAGCAGGTCCACGGACGCGGACGGTAGGTCCACGAGTTGGTCTCGACAGTCTGCGTTGTAGAGGGTGACGGTGCGAGTCGAGAAGTAGGGCTTCAAGCGGTCCTTTCCGGCGCGGCGAGCCCTGCTCGGCACGGGCGATGCCGCCATGCTCCGTATCCTCATCCTCCTGGAGCACCTCGTCGGCACGCTGGTCCGGCAGTTCACAAGCACACGAGAGTTGCCACACATGGGTCCAGATGACCCCTCACCCAAGGGTGATTCCACATGTAGCATCATGTCTGCCATACACCCTGTCGTCGCACACAACGGTGCAGTACACAACCAGGGGGAATCTTGATTCTACTAATCAGCTACGACTTGAAGGGGGTTGGCCGCGAGCAGTCGTATGAAAACATCGCCAATGCCATTCAAGCCAATTCAATATCAAGCAAAAGACCGCTTTACTCTCAGTGGTTCGTCCAGACAAACAACAACGCAAACTGGTAGACGGCCGTAATCCAGCAACACCTGATGGAGAATGACCGCCTCTTTGTGTGTCGGGTTCCGGCAGGCGAGTACCAGGGATACCTGAACTCAAGCGATTGGGACTGGCTGAACCCTCGCGTGTAGCGTCAAGGCAGGTAAGCAGGCCATTGGTCGCGCCCCGCCCCAATGTGTTGGGGCGGGACATCGTGTCTCTACCAGCCGAACGTGAACCGAGCCCCGACACCGGCCATACGCTCGCGGGCAGTGGCCTCACCGAAGGCGAATAGTCCGAGGTTCGACCGGAGCCGCGCCCCCGCCTCCAGGCGCGCGTAGGCGCCGGAGAGCGAGGACACGCCGGCCTGGGCCTCCAGGTAACCGCTCCTCACCGGGACGTCGGAGAGGACACGGGAGAGCCCCGCGGACACTCCTACCCGCGACACGAGGTTCGCGACCCTGTTCCGAAGCGGCGCCACCAGATACCGTTCGATGTCTTGCAGAAGTTTCATACGCCCTTCGCGATCTCTTTCCACAGGCCGTCACCGCGGACCTGCGGCTCGGGTTTAAACGCGTCTGGACGCCGCAGCGTGAGCCGCGTCGTTGTGCCACCCTCGCCAACTTCGTAATCCGCTTGGGACACCAGCAGGTCCCCATCGATCCCGAGGCGTGGACTGCGCACGCGCACCAGGGCATTCACCGGCCACAAGGAACCATCTCCCTGCGTCCACCCCTGCACCGTTACGGACACCGCATCGGCTCGAGCGGCGCGCACAGTCGCTTCCCACTCGGCACGCCGCTTCGCCTGTGCTCCCGATACGCTCCCTTCGGGCCGCACCAGCAGAACGCGGGCCGTGCGTTTGACGCCCGCATCCTCCGCAGTAGCGCGGACAGAGGTCTCCGCGCCGAACCAGGCGTCACTGCCCGTGTGCTGGCCCAGCACTACGTAACGGCGAAAGCGCCCACTCACATCGAAGTCCGCTGATGCCGCGAGGATGTTTTGCTCCTCGACGAGCTCCGTCGTGCACCGCGCAGAACCGGGGCGCATGAGCGTGAGCCCACCCTTGCCGTCGGACACAGGAAGGACGCCCGCTTTCTTACACAGGCGTTCGACCACGTTGAACGCGCTCTCGCCCGGGTCAATTGCGGTGCGAAACTCTGGTGCCGGCAACGTGATCCCGCGTGCCAGCGACACAGCCACGCCGAATGGCTTCGCCACCTTCTGGACTAAGTCCAAGACAGGAGTATTGTGAAACTCCCAAACTCCGAGCACTGCACTGCAGTCGACGAGGTCGCCAGTACGGTCCCGGCCGGATACAGACAGGCTGTGTTCTCCCGGGCTGTACGACACACTTCGCCGGTCGACGTAGCCGGTCACCAGTGTTTCGGCGCCGATCGAAACGGTGCACTCGTCCTCTTCGTAAATTGCCCACGGAGCCGAACCCGCCTGCCAGCGGTCGGAGACGGAGAGCTCGAACGAGCCGGACACCGACTCAATCCCGCGTGTGACGCGTGCCGTCTTCCATCCGCCGTAGCGCTTGTTGTTAACCAGCAGGGCAATCTCACTCATCGGAGAGCACCTCGAGGGAGCGACCCCCGACGATGAAGCCAGGGTGACGGATGCGGTTCCGCGTGATGATTTTTGCCTCGCGAGAGACGTCGCCGTAGAGCTGGTACGCCAGCACGAGCGAGGGCACCGTCTCCGCGGGCGTGTACTGGAGCAGCTGCGGTAGCGCCACGTCTGGTGGTGGCAGCCCGCGCACCACATCGGCACGGAGCTGCACCAGCGCGGGATAGGTGTCGTCCGACGCAACCTCGGTTTGGTCGTCTATCAGCGCCAGTAGTTCGGCGCGAACGCTCAACGCGTCGTCGTACGTTTCGAACGTCTCAGTGGACACCAGTTCGACAGCGCGGGCCAGGGTGAGCCGTTGCACCACGCGCTGGAGAGCATCGAAGTTGGCGCGCTCCTGACGACGCTGGGGTGTGGTGTCGGGCGGACGAACACCAGGGTTGAAACGGTAGAGGCGCAGCAGCTTCCGGAATGAATTCGTTCCCGCGACCAAGCCCACAAGCCCTGCGAGCAACGCAACCGGGTCACGTACCAGCGCGCCCAAGGACGCCTTAAATCGGTCGACACGACGCCGATGCTGGGCGGCGAGCTGAACGTCAGCGCGAGACGAATCTAGTGCCGCGTCGATCGCAACCGTGGCGCTGCGTAGCGCCTCGTCCACGCTGAGCATGAACGCGGGCGGGCCCGGCTTGTAGCGGGCGGTGAGCTCGACCTGGGCTGCAGCGCGCACAGCCTCCGCGCTAACGCGCATCTGCGCGGGTGTGTCCACCGTCGCAGTCGGCTGAGCGGGGGCGGAGGGTGTCTCCTCGAATTCGATCGAGAATCGAGCCATGCCTCCTTCGCCAGTGGACTCGCGAATCCGGAACGACGTCACCGCCACTCGGCGCGTGCCGAAGTACGGGTGCACGAGTTCCTCGGGCCCGTGCGCTTCGAGCGCCTCCCGAAGGGCGTCCCGCCGCGCCGCGTAGCCAGGCCCGGCGACGTAACCATCGACAGCGAACGCACGCGCTGCCCGGCCCAAGTCCTCGCGAAACGGCTCGTCGCGGAACGGGTACTCATGCGTGACGCCCCGTCGTCCGCCAGACTGGTCCCCGCTCTCGACGACGAAGGGCACTCCTCTGAAAGTTGCGGTGCTCATTCGGTCTCCTTCAAATTGCCAACGTATTCGGCACGACACGTGAGGTACTGCACTCCGGCGGCGGCCAACGCGATTTCATGCGCCAGGGCTATTCCGGCCTCGGTGAGTTGGGCCGTAGTCGCGTTCGGATGCCTCGTGACCGCGCGGGCCATTGCGCGCAGATACGCGTTGATAAACGTCTCGCGCTGCAATTCCGTGAGCGGCGGCAGCTCCATTGCCCTGAGAAAGCTGTTGGCCTCTCGCAGCGCGAGCGTCGCGAGCGTCGCGAGCGAGCGAGCGCCGGGCGCGTTGAGTTCGACGCGCAGCCCTTCGCTCGCGCGCCTCATGAGTCATGGGCATACATCCAGGCTACGGTGAATCGGCAATCTGTCTAGCCGGGCCTGGACGCGAATCGACACGGTATTGAAGCCCACTGCGGCGCTAGCGCCGATCAACCAGGGACAGATCCAGGTGAGCCCCGGCCTGCACCGCGCGGCTGGACTGGCGCGTGGGCGTGCTGGCCGGGGCTCCCGTGCGCTGGGCGCCGTCTCCGGCCCTGGTGGGCGCCGCTGGCGGCGGGCGTGGCCGTGTCCGTGGAGGTCTAGGCGGTGCCCTCGTACACGGCCCGGAGCTCGTCGCCGCCCGCCCAGGCAAAGGCGCGGGCAATCATGGACGCGATAGCCCTCCCGGCTACCAGTCCAGGAATTCGGGTCGGGGGAGCGGATTCGGGAACGACGGACAGTGCTCCGCTACAGCGCGGTAGAAGATGAGGTCAAGGTCCGCTTGGTCGACGGCGTCGAGCCCCGGCGCGGCCTTTGCCTTCGCGAGCAGCGCGACCCACGCCTCGCCGAGCTCCGTGTCATCGCTCCCTGGGGCGCTCCCCCCTGGGCGAGCACGGGGGGGGTCACCCACCGGCTGCCTGTTGTCGGGGGGAGTGTCGCCCCCTGTGTCAGCTGACACGCTGGCACGGGCAACCACGTAGCCGGGGGCGCGGCTCAGGTCCGTGTTCGCGTTCCACTCACGATCCGCCCGTACCGGGTCGATCGTGCCGTCTGGCTCCAAGGAAATCCGCCCCTTTTCCAGAGCGCGCTGAACAGCCTGGAGAGAGCCCCCCGGCAATCCCTTTGCGCGTCGATGCTCGGCATACTTCCGTCTTGAAAGTCCCATGGACTTACTGTCCACCGGAACGGCCTAGGCGAGAAGCCGGACCTTAGTGTTCCGACAACACTTAAGTCCTCCGGCCCCTAGCGAAATTTCGCGCTTCTGCGCACCCTCACTTTAGGGGTCAAAAAAGAACCTACATGTATGGGGGTGTGCGCACATGTGCTACAGTTGCATACACCATGTCGCGTAAGTGCTTGAATTTGCTGAGGATTTGCGCGGAGAGGGCACGCGCTTCTGTGCGTCAACGTGGTTAATGCAATGCGCAATTAACACGGGCTCTCACATAACGTGCTAGCAGATTACATGTGTGACGTCAATCCTACATGGAAGGGCTGTCCGTCTAAGTGTCCGTAATCACTACCGACACTGAGAACTACTCCTTCCCTATACCCCATAAAAGGGACTCTCTCTCTCTCTAATATTAATACATTATACACAGACATATAGTCAGATCTATAGGATGTATAGGCGGGGGTGCTCCACAGGCATGCATGTGATTCCGCAGGGTTAGGCCCGGCTTCACAGGAATCGGGAATCGGCTATTAGTAGATGCATGACTGCTAAATGCTTTATGGGTGTATATGTGCAGGCCAGCACGGCTGAAGAACTCAAGCGCCGAGCGGATGCGGCGGGCCTGACGTACAGCGACCTAATCGACCTTGCCGCGCGGTATGGCTTGAGCCGGCTCACGGATGACGCTCTCGCGGCCTGGGCGGCCCGCCAGCCGTCGAACCGGGGGAGGTTGGGCGGCGGGCTCACCAAGGCGGAGAAAGCCGTCCTGGGCGCGCTCCGGAGCCTCACACAGGCAAGCGCAGGCACAGGGCAGGTACGGTTTGAGCTCACCGAGGTGGCCGACTGCGCGGGCCTGCTCAGGCGCGACGCATACCTGGCGGCCAAGGCACTCCAGCAGCGCGGGCTCGCGGCGGGCGTGGACGGGCCGGAGTTGGACCGGTGGGATCGGCCCAAGTCCTCCGTGTGGCGGCTGGTGCAGCCGGGCTAAACCAGAGGTCGCGATTCCTGGGCGTCTGGTCTGTCGCTGGGGTCGAGTTTCCGGCCCCGGACGCAACCTGCCGATCGAGAATCGTGAGCGGCCGTTTAGGGGCGGTGCGCCTCGGATGATGGCGAACTTCGGCCCGAAGCGCACTCCACCTGCTCCGCAGTCGCCGTGAGCCTGGCGAGCGCCGTGCCCAGCCCCTCAGCCACAGCGGTCAGTCGTTCGCGCGCTTGGGACACCAACTCGGTGCTCGCAGTTTCGAGGAGCGCCGCCGCTTCATCCAGGTTCGGTGTCTTGCTCATGGGTTCTCAGTTCAGCCTTCGTTGGAAGGTGAGCGCCTCCCGTCGCATGTTCAGATGCTCTCAATCACTGGTACGCCTGCGCAGGCGCTTGGCTTCGCGCTCGAGCGCTTCCCGGTAAACCTCGGCGGCATCTACGCCTCGCTCGCGGGCCGCGGCCTTGAGTGTGTCGATGTCCGCCCGGGGAGCGCGGAGCGTGATCATTTCGAGCGCTTCCTCGCCGATCTGGCCGTGCGGCCCCTTGAGCAGGGCGAAATCCTGGCCGCGCCGCTGTTGGTAGTAGTGGCCGGTGCACAGTCCCTTCGCTACGGGGGGCCTGTCGCACGCACCGCCCGGCCATGATGCTGTGCAGGTCGCCATGGGAGCACCAGCCACAAGTGGTGGAAGCGAAGGGTTAGACACGTCAGAGGCGCCGCGCCTAGCCCTTCGAGGCCATACCCGGGCTCGGCTAATTCCAGGTGACTACCGACCCGCACCGACTCTACCGACCTCGCACGCGCGGGCCAAGGCCCGAAGGTCGACTACAGAAAGGGCGGCAACCCTCTGGGCGCCCTCCGGTGCGTGCTCGGGCACCCGCTCAGCATCAAGGGGCTTGAGCCCAGTCGTTGCACAGCCGCCCGCCAGCACAACCAACAAAAACAGTTTCCGCATTCGCGATCTATACAACGCAGAGAAGCGCCTGCCAGAATGGCGCGGGCGCCAACGTCAAACCGTCCCAGTGTGCGCGTGCTATACACACCGGGGCCTATCGGTGGTGATGACTTAGCCGTTCAGCTCCGGCAACTTCGCGCCGTCGGAGTTCGTGTTGTGCATAGCCGTCACTCTCATCAAACCCACGCCCCCTCAGCGTCGCGAGCCTGGACTCGCCAACGCACGTACCCAGCATGGCCCTTCCCGCTCACCACCAACCGAAGCCCTTGCGTCACGACGCCTTTCCAGCGACGTAGGTAGTTACCTAAGCCGCGTGAGGTGATCTCGCGCTCGCTGCCCAACGCGAGCGATAGCGCGTCGCGCAGTTCAGCATGCACGACGCCTCCGAGCCCTACGACTTCAGGGGCCGTCTTCGGGGTCGTCTCATAGGCCGCGCGCCACGCGCGAAGAACGGCAGCGAGCACTTGCGTTTCGGGCTCGGCCTCGTTTGCGTCATCAGTGGTTGCGCAGGGGTCCGGCATCCCGAGCCAGATCAATGGCTCCCGGACCATCCGCGACCAACGCGCGAAGGACCCCAGTGGCTTGACCTGCTCCGATGGGTTCGCCAACGCGAAGGCCTTCAATATCGTCAGCGCGGCCGGGGCCAAGAAGTGGCGATTGGCGCGGACGTGCTCGATCAGGTTCGGGATCTTGAACGTGCGGTTCTCCGGGCGCTCCTCCTGGGGGTCAATCGTGGCGATGATGACGCGCCGGGAAATGTCCCCCACTAGGGATAGGTTGTTCCCGTTGATGACCCACAGAACGCGAGCGTCGAGCACGACGCGCTCCGACGCCCCTAGGCGCCTGTCCGTGTACCGGGTGGTCGTCAGTGCATTGCACAACTCCGGGCTGCGCAGCGGTCGATCGACGTTGTCCACCATGATCACTGGGTCACCAGCCATGAGGCACGCGGCGATCATCTTCCTGAACTCGTCATCCCCCTTCGCGTATGGGGCATGCGGGGGTGGCGTGCCGTGCCAGATCGTTCCAACCGAGTCCCCGAGCATGGACTTCCCCGAGCCGCGGCGGGGGGCGTCGTATGCCACGGCGGGGGCGGTATCCAGCAGGTGGCGAATCCCCGC
>Ga0182745_1002524_pt1 | contig 16374 bp, 18 predicted proteins | sample eDN3rd30CKraftBY_FD_128523 | JGI IMG/M metagenome (GOLD analysis project Ga0182745, IMG submission 128523) | Enriched backyard soil microbial communities from Emeryville, California, USA - eDNA 3rd pass 30_C Kraft BY (version 2) (version 2) | ecosystem: Environmental > Terrestrial > Soil >...
CGTTCAGACGGTGTGAACGATTTGTCGGCCTCACTCCGCCGCGAGAGGCGTCGGGTTCAGCCAGTCGTCAAAATCGCGCAGTGCCCGCACCGCCATCGCCTGCTTGCGTTCCTTGCCCTTGAAGCTGCCAGCGATCGGCGGGAACAGGCCGAAATTGATGTTCATCGGCTGGAAGGTCGTGGCATCGGCGCCGCCGGTGATGTGGCCGAGCAGGGCGCCCATCGCCGTGGTCGGCGGCGGCGGAGTCTGCACTCGGCCCAGCCGCTCGGCCGCCGCGAACCTTCCGGTCATCAGGCCGACGGCGGCGCTCTCGACATAGCCTTCGCAACCGGTGATCTGGCCAGCGAAGCGCAGCCGCGGCATCGCCTTGAGCCGTAACGTGCCGTCGAGCAGGCGCGGACTGTTGAGGAAGGTGTTGCGGTGCAGGCCGCCCAGCCGGGCGAACTCGGCATTCTGCAGGCCGGGGATGGTGCGGAAGATGCGCGTCTGCTCGCCGTGTTTCAGCTTGGTCTGGAAACCCACGATGTTCCAAAGCGTGCCCAGCGCGTTGTCCTGGCGCAGCTGCACCACGGCCCAGGGACGATGGCCGGTGCGCGGATCGCGCAGGCCGACTGGCTTCATCGGGCCGAAGCGCAGGCTCTGCGGCCCGGTCGAGGCGATGACCTCGATCGGCTGGCAGCCCTGGAAGTAGGGTGTGTTGTGCTCCCACTGCTTGAACTCGGTCTTCTCGCCGGCCAGCAGCGCCGCGACGAACGCCTCGTACTGCGGCTTGTCCATCGGGCAGTTGAAGTAGTCGGCGCCGTCGCTGCCTTCGACATTGCCGGGGCCGACCTTGTCGTAGCGCGATTGCTTCCAGGCGATCGACTGGTCGATGCTCTCGTGATGGACGATCGGCGCGATGGCGTCGAAGAAGGCGAGCGAGTCCTCGCCGGTGAGCTTGGCGATGGCCTCGGCGAGCGACGGCGAGGTGAGGGGACCGGTCGCTACGATTACGCTGTCCCAGTCCTCGGGCGGCAGGCCGGCCACCTCTTCGCGCGCGAGGGTCACCAGTGGATGGGCGAGCAAGGTTTCCTGCACGGCGGCGGAGAAGCCATGCCGGTCGACCGCGAGCGCACCACCGGCGGGTAGCTTGTGCGTGTCGGCCGAACGCATGATCAGCGAGCCGGCGCGGCGCATCTCCTCATGAATCACGCCGACGGCGTTATTGGCCGCATCGTCGGAACGGAAGGAATTCGAGCAGACGAGTTCCGCAAGCGTTTCGGTGAGATGCGCCTCGGTGCCGCGCAGCGGACGCATCTCGTGCAGCACCACCGGCACGCCCGCCTGAGCGAGCTGCCAGGCCGCCTCGCTGCCTGCGAGACCGCCGCCGACGACGTGTACGGGCTTGGTGCTTGACGTCATGCTCTCCGACCTGAAACCTGCGCCTCCTTACAATGGAGGGTCTGACATGGCCATCAAGTTCCACAATCCCAAGTCCGTCTCCGTGGCCGGCAAATACAGTCTCGGCGTCGAGGTCCCGCCTGAGGCGCGTGTGCTCTACGTTTCGGGGCAGGTCGGCGTGGATTCTGCGGGCAAGCTGCAGGACGGAATCGAAGCGCAGAGCGAACAGGTCTGGAAGAACATCGGCGAGGTGCTGAAGGCCGGCGGCATGGACTTCCGCGACATCGTCAAGCTCACCGTCTTCCTGACCGACAGCCGCTTCATTCCGGCGTTCCGCGAGGTGCGCGGCCAGTATGTCGGGCAGGAGCCCTATCCCGCATCCACCCTGCTGGTCGTGGCCGGCCTCGCGGATCCCTCGATGCTGGTCGAGGTCGAAGTGGTCGCCGCGAAGGCCTAGCCAAAGGGAGGCGGGGTTGCTGCGCCTCGAAGCCGTCGCGCGGGATGCCTTTCATGTCAGCGTGAACGCGGCGTCGCAGGCGATCACGCGGGCGGGTGGCTGGGTCTCCGGCCACTCGCTGCTCTCGGACGCAATGGCGGTCCTGCAGTTCGAAATCCCCGGCGACCGCCTGCATGAGCTGGTGAGCGAGCTTGGCGCCTGCGGGCTGAAAGTGGAGCTTCCTCTCGAAGCGTCGAATCGCGCGAAGGACGTCGTCGTACGTCTGACGCTCTACTTCACTCAGGGAAGCGGCGACCTGCGACGTGACGTGCCGCCGTTTCAGTGAAAGCGATCGCCTTGACAGCGTGGAAAAAGTGATTGGTCGTTGGGAAGGGAACGCCGGGAGCGGCCTGGTCGGGGTCTTGCCCAACTGATGCGACCCGCAGGGGCCGCTCCCGCCGTGCCGTTCGCGTCCGCCGCTATGCCGATGCCCGAACGATTGCCTCGACAATCACTGCGGCACGTTGCTTGGGTGGATTCATCAAAACCTCCCGGCTGCACGTGACGTTTGAATTCACGCACCGGCGGGCGCGGCTGTCAATGGCGTTTCACGATGGCGGACTCGCCCGGCGCGGGATGCGGTGCCATTATTGCCGCTTCGAAGTCGAGGCAGGCGCGCGTTGGTTCCCAGTATCAAGAAACCCGTGGTCGGAGTGATCGGCAACTCCGGCGTGATCAATGACCGGCACAACGTCCAACTCGTGGGACAGCGCAACATGCGGGCGGTGGCCGACGTCGCCGGAGCGCTGCCCCTGATGTTTGCCGGCACCCCCGACATCACCGACATCGAGGCGCTGCTGGACGCGGTTGACGGCATCCTGCTCACCGGGGCCCGCGCCAACGTCCATCCGACGCGCTTCGGGGCCGAACCGCATCCGGCCCACGAACCCTACGACCAGGAGCGCGACGCGATGGCTCTGTCGCTGATCGACGCCTGTGTCGAGCGCGGCGTGCCGATCTTCGGCATCTGCCGCGGCTTCCAGGAGATGAACGTGGCTTTCGGCGGCTCGCTACATCCCGAGATCCGCGAGATTCCGGGCCGTATGAATCATCGCATGCCGCGGCTCGAGAACGGCGAAGTCCATCCCGATCCCACCGTGGTATTCGCCGACCGGCACGCGGTGCAGCTCGTGAAGGATGGCTATTTCGCGAGGCTGCTCGGCTGCGAGTGCATTCGCGTGAACTCGCTTCATGGCCAGGGCATTCTCGATCCCGGCAAGCGCGTCGCCATCGAGGGCGTGGCGGAGGACGGCACGATCGAGGCGATCTGCATCTCGGAGGCCCCGGCCTTTGCGGTCGGCGTCCAGTGGCACGCGGAATACGATCCGCACAGCAACCCGATCAACCGCGCCCTGTTCCAGGCCTTCGGCCAAGCTCTCCGCGAGCGCATGCACTCCTCCTGAGGCTTTACGATGACGGACAAACTCAGAGTGGGATTGGCGCAGCTCAATCCCAAGGTCGGCGACGTGGCGGGCAATCTCGCCAAGGTGCGGGCCGCCCGCGCGGAGGCGGCCCGGCAAGGTGCCGACCTCGTGCTCACCACGGAACTGGTGCTGGCGGGGTACTCGCCTGAAGACCTGGTGCTGAAGCCCTCGTTCCAGCAGGCCTGTCACGACGCCGTCGAGACCCTGCGCGCCGACACCACCGACGGCGGGCCGGCGCTGTTCGTCACGACGCCGTGGCGCGAGGGCGAGAAGCTTCACAATGCGATCATCGCGCTCGACAAGGGCGAGATCATCGGCAAGCGCTTCAAGGTCGATCTCCCGAACTACGGCGTGTTCGACGACAAGCGCATATTCGCACCGGGTCCGATGCCCGGACCGCTGGTCTTTCGGGGTGTCCGCATCGGCGTGCCGATCTGCGAGGATGTCTGGACACCCGATGTCGTCGAATGCATCGCCGAGACCGGTGGCGAAATCCTGCTCGTGCCGAACGGTTCCCCCTACGAAGCCGGCAAGGCCGACGTTCGCGTGCAGCTCGGCGTCAAGCGCGTGGTCGAGAGCGGGCTGCCCTTCGTCTATCTCAATCAGGTCGGCGGGCAGGACGAGGTCGTCTATGACGGCGCGTCCTTCGCGCTGGGTGCCGACCGCTCGCTCAAGGCCAAGCTTGCCTCCTTCGCCGAGGAGGTCGCCACGATCGAGTTTCGGCGCGGCGCCGGCGGCTGGGAGTGCGAGCCCGGTCCGATCGTGGCCGAGCTGGACCAACTCGAGTCCATCTATCAGGCGATGGTGCTCGGCTTGCGCGATTACGTGAACAAGACGGGCTTCCCCTCCGTCGTCATCGGCCTCTCGGGCGGCGTGGATTCGGCGATCACGGCCGCGGTGGCGGCCGACGCGCTGGGCCCCGAACGCGTGCACGCGATCATGATGCCGTCCCCTTATACCAGCCGGGATTCGCTGGAGGACGCCGAGGCCTGCGCGCGGGCGATCGGCGTACGCTACGACACCGTCGACATCGGCCCGGCGATGGAGGCGTTCCGCGGCATGCTGGCGCCGCTGTTCGGCAACCGGCCCGAAGACGTCACAGAGGAGAACATCCAGAGCCGCGCCCGCGGCGTCACCCTGATGGCGGTGTCGAACAAGCTCGGCAGCATGGTGGTGACGACGGGCAACAAGTCGGAGATGGCGGTCGGCTACGCCACGCTGTACGGCGATATGTGCGGCGGCTTCAACGTGCTGAAGGACGTCTACAAGACCACGGTCTTCGAACTCTGCCGCTGGCGCAACGCGCATCTGCCGGTGGGTGCACTGGGCCGTCCGGGCGTGGTGATTCCGCCGCGCATCGTCGACAAGCCGCCCTCCGCCGAATTGCGCCCCGACCAGAAGGATTCCGACTCGCTGCCGCCCTATCCCACGCTCGACGCCATCCTGAAGGGCCTGATCGAGCGCGACCTCGATACGTCGGCACTCGCGAAGGAAGGCCACGATCCGGGCACTGTCGACCGCGTGTGGCGCCTGCTCGAAGGCGCCGAATACAAGCGACGCCAGGCACCGCCCGGCGTGAAGATCACCTCCCGCAGCATCAGCCGCGAGCGCCGCTATCCGATCGTGAATGGCTTCCGGGGGCCGAGCCCGGGAGCCGCGACATGAGCGACGAACTCGGGCGTCTGGCGACCCGCGAATACGACGTGACTCTGCCGGACGGCACGCGGGGAAGGCTGGCCTTCGCGCTGTGCGACCTGACCAGGGACAATGCGCTCGCCCAGCATGCCCGTCGGCGGAAGGCCGTCGCCTTCGGCCTGCTGAGCTTCGCGGAGCTGCCCGTTGCCCCGCGCAGCGCGCTGCTCTGGGTGCGGACGCGGGACGGTATGGAGATGACGACGGCGGATGGCGACTACCAGCCCGCCGGCGACCTGCAGCGCCTCGTCGCGCGCCACTTCATCGTGTTCTTCGACGAGATCAAGGACCTGGTGCCCGAGCTCGCGACGCTGCCCTTCCATCTCAAGGATGCGTCGTGATGCTGATCGTCCAGATCTCGGACCCGCATGTGAAGGGCGAGGGCGATCTGCTCTACGGTCGCATCGATACGCAGGGCTTTCTCGAACGCGCGGTGGCGCACGTCAACGGACTCGATCCGAGACCCGATATCGCCCTTCTGACGGGTGATCTGGTCGACAAGGGCGCGCCTGAGGAATACGCGAACCTGAAGCGCCTTCTCTCGAAGCTCGATATTCCAAGCTACCTGATACCCGGCAATCACGATGCCCGGGACGCGTTGCGCGAGGCGTTTCCGGATCATGCCTATCTGCCGAAGACCGGCTTCCTGCAGTATGTCGTGGACGACCAGCCGCTTCGACTGATCGCGCTGGACACGCTGGTGCCTGGAAAAGGACATGGCGTGCTGTGCAGCGAACGCCTCGACTGGCTCGAAGCCCGGTTGGGCGAGAGCGACCGTGCGACGCTGCTCTTCATGCATCATCCGCCGTTCGACGTCGGCATCGTGCCGTTCGATGCGGCGCGGCTGCTGGAAGGGGGCGACCGTCTGGAGGCGCTGGTCCGCGCACATGGCAACGTCGAGCGCGTGCTCTGTGGCCACGTGCACCGGCCGATCCAGGTCCGCTGGGCGGGCACGATGGCTTCCATCGCGCCCAGCACGGCGCATCAGGCGTCACTCGACCTGCGCGAGGGCGCCAAGCTCACCATGACCATGGACCCGCCGGGCGTGGCGCTGCATCTGTGGCGGCCCGCCACGGGCCTCATCACCCATGTGAGTTATGTCGGTTCCTACGAGGGGCCGCGTCCGTTCCGCTGACGATCGGCGGGAGCGAACCCTTCGCAGCCGGAACTCGCGCAGGGCATATCCGTTTCGGGGACAAGATGGTCGAATCCAATACACAGGGACTGATCAAGAGACTCGGTCCCGGCGTGATCACGGGCGCCGCTGACGACGATCCCAGCGGCATCGCGACCTATTCCCAGGCGGGCGCCCATGCGGGCTTCGGACTTCTCTGGACGGTCGTTCTGACCTGGCCGCTGATGGTTGCGGTCCAGTCGGTCAGCGCCCGCATCGGTCGCGTCACCGGCCGCGGTTTGGCCGCCAACATGTGCCGGGCCTTCCCGCGGCCGGTGGTTCTGGGGTTGGTCCTGCTCCTGTTCGTGGCGAACACGATCAATATCGGCGCCGATCTCGCCGCCATGGGCGCTGCGTTGGCGATGGTCGTGGGAGGAGGGCAGATCGTCATCACCTTCGCCTTTGCGATCGCCTCGGTGCTGGCCATCGTGTTCATTCCCTACAGTCGCTATGTCGGCTTCCTGAAGTATCTGACCTTCTCGCTGTTCGCCTATGTCGGCGTCGTTTTCACGGCCCATATCGACTGGCGCGCCGTCGGCATGGGCGCGCTGGTGCCGACGTTCGCCTTCGACAAGGATACTTTGATGCTGATCGTCGCGATCCTTGGCACGACGATCAGCCCCTATCTCTTCTTCTGGCAGAGTTCGCAGGAAGTAGAGGACGAGGAGGGCGATGACGAGGCGGGGCCGCTTGCCGACAAGCCGGAGCAGGCGCCGCGCGAGCTGACGCGCATCGGCTGGGAGACGGCCATCGGCATGGGGATGTCGAACCTCGTCGCCTTCTTCATCATCCTGACGACGGCAGCCACGCTCAACGCCAATGGAAAGACCGACATCGAAAGCACTCAGCAGGCCGCCGAGGCGTTGAAGCCGATCGCAGGCGACGCGGCCTTCCTGCTGTTCAGCCTGGGTGTGATCGGTACGGGCCTGCTCGCGGTACCCGTGCTTGCAGGATCGGCTGCCTACGCGCTGGGCGAGGTCCGGGGGTGGCGGATTGGACTGGAGCACGAATTCGGTGAGGCGCGGCCCTTCTACATCACCATCGCGGTGGCGATCCTGGCGGGTCTCGGCGTGGTGCTGCTGCCGATCGCCCCGTTCAAGGCGCTGATCTGGAGTGCGGTCCTGAACGGCGTGATCGTGGTCCCGATAATCGGTGCCATGATGATCGTGGCCACCCGTCGCGAGATCATGGGCGATTTCACGGCGAACGGCTGGCAGCGGGTGCTGGGCTGGCTCACCCTGGTTCTGATGGCGGCGGCCGCCATCGGCATGTTCGTGTTGATGTAGAATGGCGCCAGCGTAAGCTCGTCGCCATGAAACTCTATTCCGGGCCGCTGAGCATGTTCGGCGCCAAGGCCGAGATCGCCTTGCACGAGAAGGGGATCGACTTCGATCTCGAGATGGTGCCTTTCGAGATGAAGGTGCTTTATGAGCCGAAGCATCCCGAGGTCGTGCGCATCAATCCCAAGCGCCAGGTCCCGGTCTTGATCGACGGCGACCTCGAGCTGTTCGATTCGACCCAGATCTTCGAGTACCTCGAAACCCTGAAGCGTGATCCCGCACTGTGGCCCGCGGAGCCTAGGGCCCGCGCACGGGCGCGCCTGCTCGAACACAAGTCCGACGAGGTCTATTTCCCGCACATTGTCCGTCTGATGAGCGATTCCGCGGCGCCGGGCGCGCACGATGCGGCGGCGCTCTTCTACCAGGAGATGGAACGCACGATCGGCGGGCAGGAGTGGATCGCCGGCGCCTACAGCTATGTCGACATCGCCTTTTACATGGCGCAGCTTTTCGGTGAGCGAATGGGGGCGCCTGTCCCGCCCACGCTGCCGCGGCTGCACGCCTGGCGTGACCGGATGAGCGATCGTCCGGCGGTCCGGCAGGTGGCGGGCGCCATGGGCCGCTATCTCCTGTCGATCGGCCGCACCCTGCCGCCGTTCATGGGCAAACTCGGGCTGACTGCATGACCAGACCGCGTATCCTCTTCCTGCCAGGCGCGGGCGGCTCGCCCCAATTCTGGAAGCCCGTCGCCGAGGCTCTGCCTGCGACCTGGCCCAAGGAGCATTTCGGCTGGCCGGGTCTCGGCGCTCAGCCGCACGATCCGGCAATCCGCAGCGTCGACGACCTGAAGCGCCTGGTTACGGAAAGGATGGACGAGCCGGTCGATCTGGTGGCGCAGTCGATGGGCGGCGTCATCGCGGCGCGGATCGCGTTGGAGCATCCGGAACGGGTGCGCCGCCTCGTTCTCTGCGTCACCTCGGGCGGCGTCGACATGGCAGGCCTCGGCGCCTCGGAGTGGCGCGCCGACTACCGTCGCTCCTTCCCCAAGGCCGTTTCGTGGATCACGGATGGCACGCCGCCGCCGCCGCTACCGGTGGAGAAGATCGCCGTACCCACGCTGTTGATCTGGGGCGACGCGGACCCGATCAGCCCCGTCGCCGTCGGGCGCCATCTCGCAGAACGTCTGCCGCAGGCCCGGCTCGAGATCGTGCCGGGCGGCGATCACGACGTGGCCAGCACCCATGCCGACCTCGTCGCGCGCCTGATCGCCAAGCACCTGTCTTAGGGTTTGACGGTCTTCTTCAGCACCGACTCGTAGACCTGCAGGATCGCCGAGCTGTCGTCGTTGCCGAGACCCATGCGGCGGGCCATGCGTTGCAGGTTGTGGGTGGCCGATCCCTGCGGCAGCGGCACGTCGAGTTCGTCGGCCAGTTCCAGGGCAAGGTGCAGGTCTTTGTGCGCGAGGTTGAGCGCGAAAGACGGCGGCGAGAACCGGCCCGCAAGGGCGCGTTCCGAGAACGATTTGAATGCCGAGGAATTACCGCTGGAGGAGGCGATCACCTGCACGAGCTTCTGCGGGTCGAGTCCGGCGGTGACGCCCAGCATCAGCCCCTCCGCGGCGGCGGCCATGTTGCAGAAGGCCATCATGTTGTTGACCAGCTTCGCCACCGTGCCGGAGCCGAGCTCGCCCATGTGGATCACGTTGGCGCTGAACGACTGCAGCACCGGCAGCGCGTCGTCGAACACCTTCTTGTCGCCGCCGACCATGATGGCGATGGTCGCGGCCTCGGCGCCGACCGTGCCACCGCTCACCGGCGCGTCGAGCATGGCGATGCCCTTGGCGGCCATGGCGGCGCCGATCTTCTTCACCATCGACGGCGCATTGGTGCTGAGGTCGATATAGGTCTGGCCCTTGCCGAGATTGGCTAGGATGCCGTTGTCGCCCAGGGTCACGGCCTCGACGTCGCGCGGCATCGGGAGCGAGGTCATGACGATGTCGGCGCCCTTGGTCACCTCGGCCACGGACTTCGCGGCGCTGGCACCGAGATCGGTGCAGGTCTTCACGGCCTCCGGGTTCAGGTCGAACACCGTGACCGAATGGTTGCTGCGCTTGATGAGGTTGCGGCACATGGGGCCGCCCATGTTTCCGACACCGATATAACCGACCTTCATGGCTTCTTCCTCCCGGGACAACGGTGGCGGGAGTATAGGGCAGAAACATCACCCTCTTGCCACAGCGACCGGGCCGCGGGCAGGAGTGACGCCTCATGCCGCGAAACTGCATCCTGCGGGTCGCGTTCGTGTGGCGGACATGTTGAGGGAGGGCCTGTGAGCGAGCCATTGAACCGCGATGCCGATCGCGCGCGGTCCCTGCGACGGGTCAAGCTCGCGGCGACGTTGCTGCTGGTGGCGACGGCTGCGCTGTTCGTGGTCGCCCGGCATTATGAGCCGGTGCACTGGGCCTGGGGGTATGTCGCGGCGTTTGCCGCGGCGGCGACGGTGGGCGGGCTGGCCGACTGGTACGCCGTCGTGGCCCTGTTCCGCCGGCCGCTCGGCCTGCCGTTCCCGCACACCGAGATCGTGCCGCGCAATCACCATCGCATCGCCGAGAATCTCGGCGAGTTCATCGAAACGAACTTCCTCGCGCCCGAGCCGGTGGAGGCGCGCCTGCGCGAGGTCGACTTCGCCGCCCTCGTGGCCGAGTGGCTGAGCGATCGCGCGCGCAGCGCTGCCCTCGCGGGCTTCATGGTGCGACTGGCGCCGCAGGCGCTGGCTGCGGTCGAACAATCGGGACTGAAGGGTTTTCTCGGCAAGCGCGCCATGGCCGAGCTGGAGAGGATCGAGCTCGCGCCGCTGGCCGCGGGTCTGCTGAGCGCCGTCACCGAGAAGGGGCGGCACCAGCGCGTGCTCGACGAGCTGCTGGTGGCGCTGGAAAAGGTGTTGGCCGACGAGGAGACGCTGGCGGCATTGCGCGAGAAGATCCGCCAGGAGCTGCCGGCGCTGTTCAATCTCTACCGCGCCGATGCCTATCTGCTGCGCAAGATCGTGGCCTCGACCACGGCCTTCATCAAGGAGGCGCGCGGAGACGCCGAACATCCGCTGCGCAAGGAGTTCAACGGCTTCGTCGCGAACTTCGTCGAGAGGTTGCGCACTTCCGAGGACTTCGCCCGCCGCGCCGAGCGCCTGAAGCGGGACCTGCTGGCCCGCCCGGAAATCGCGACCCTGGCGGAGGGGGCCTGGGAAAGCGTGCGGTCCTTTCTGGAACAGGACGCGCGCGCCGAGGACAGCCAGGTTCGCCGGCAGATGGAGGCGATGCTGGTCGATGTCGGTGGCCAGCTGGCGCGCGATCCCGCGATCCGGGCCGAGATCAACCGCGGCATGGTGCGGCTGCTTGCGGATTTCGTGCAGGGCCAGAAGAGCGGTGTCGGCCGGTTCATCGCCGATCAGGTGAAGTCCTGGGACATCGATGTGCTGATCGGCCGCATCGAGCTGACGGTCGGGCGCGACCTGCAATTCATCCGGTTCAACGGCGCGATGGTCGGTGGACTGGCCGGATTGGCCTTGCACGCGCTGGAGCAGGGGTTGAAGCTGTACCTGTAACCACAGGAGGTCCTGATGGCCGATCAAGCGCAAGCCTTCACCGACATGTTCAAGAAGTTCGGCGAGCAGCTCAAGGTGACGCCCTTCGACATGACGAAGATCATGGAGCACCACCAGAAGAACCTCGATGCCATGGGCAAGTCGTGGCAGGCGATGGCCGAAGGCGCGAGCGGGATCGCGCACAAGCAGAAGGAAATCTTCGAGGCCGCGATGAAGGACATGGCCGAAATGGCGCAGTCCTACAAGCCGGGCGGCAATCCCCAGGACGTCATGGCAAAGCAGGCCGAGTTCGCGAAGAAGGCGATGGAGGCGGCGATCGCCAACACCCGCGACATCGCCGAGCTGGTCCAGAAGTCGAGCACCGAAGCCTTCAAGATCGTCCAGGACCGGATGAAGGAATCCTACGAAGAAATCCGGACGTCGATCGACAAGAAGCCCTAAGATCAGCGAACGCGGACTGAGGTGGCGCAACGCATACGGGGCCGCGCCGCCTCACGGGTGACGGAGAGGTTCTGGAGAGGCGACGTGGAACGGTTTTGGCTCAAGAGTTATCCGCCGGGTATGCCGGCAGACATCGATCCGTCGGCCTATCCGAGCCTCGTGGCGCTCTTCGAGGAAAGCTTCTCCAAATATCGCGACAAGCCGGCCTATGTCTGCATGGACAAGGCCCTGACTTTCGGTGAGATCGACGCACTGTCGATGGCGCTCGGGGCGTGGTTGCAGGGACGCGGGCTGAAACGTGGCGCGCGCGTCGCGATCATGATGCCGAACGTCCTGCAGTACCCCGTGGCGGTCGCGGCGGTGCTGCGGGCGGGATTCGTCGCCGTCAACGTGAACCCGCTCTATACGGCACGCGAGCTTGAGCATCAGCTCCGGGACTCCGGTGCCGAAGCCATCATCATCCTCGAGAACTTCGCGACGACCCTGCAGCGGGTCGTTGCCCAGACGGGCGTCAAGCATGTCGTGGTCGCCTCCATGGGCGACCTGCTGGGCTTTCCCAAAGGGCTGATCGTGAACTTCGTCGTGCGCACCATGCGCAAGATGGTGCCCGCCTGGTCGCTGCCAGGGCATGTGAAATTCAACGACGCGTTGCGGGCCGGACGCAGCGCGGCGCTGGCAAAACCCCTGCTGGGGCCGGACGATGTCGCGGTTCTGCAGTACACGGGCGGCACGACCGGGGTTTCCAAGGGCGCGACCCTGCTGCACCACACCTTGGTTGCAAATCTGCTGGCGTCGGAGGCCTGGATGCAGCCCGGCCTGAACCGCCGCAGGATCAGCGGCCAACTCACGATCGCCTGCGCCTTGCCGCTGTATCACGTCTTCGCCTTCGTGACCTGCGGCCTGCTGGGGCTGCGCACCGGCGCGCTGAACGTCCTGATTCCGAACCCGCGCGATCTCGCGAGCACCATCAAGGACCTCTCCAAGTACAGGATCAACGTCTTCCCGGCGGTGAACACGCTGTTCAACGGGTTGGCCAACAATCCGGACTTTGCGAAGCTCGATTTCTCGGAGCTGGTGATCTCCAACGGCGGCGGCATGGCGGTGCAGGAAGCCGTTGCGAAGAAGTGGCTGGCCATCACGGGCTGTCCGATCTGCGAAGGGTATGGACTCAGCGAGACTTCCGCCGGCGTCACCTGCAATCCCACGGACTCGGAGACCTACACGGGCACGATCGGGCTGCCCCTGCCGAACGTCGAGATTCGCATCCTCGACGACAGCGGCAAGGAGGTCCCGATCGGGCAGGCGGGAGAGATCGCGATCCGCGGTCCGCAGGTCATGCGGGACTATTGGCAGCAGCCCGAAGAGACCGCGAAGGTCATGACGCCGGACGGCTTCTTCAAGTCCGGCGACATCGGGATCATGGACACGCGCGGCTACACCCGGATCGTGGATCGCAAGAAGGACATGATCCTGGTCTCGGGATTCAACGTCTATCCCAACGAGGTCGAAGAGGTCGTCGCAGCCCATCCCGGCGTGCTCGAATGCGCGGCGATCGGCGTGCCTGATGCCAACTCGGGCGAGGCGGTGATGCTGTTCGTGGTGAAGAAGGACCCGGGCCTCACAAAAGAGGCCCTCGACGCCTATTGCCACCAGGAACTTACCGGCTACAAGCGGCCGAAATACATCGAGTTCCGGGCCGAACTTCCGAAGACCAATGTGGGCAAGATCCTGCGCCGGGAACTGCGGGACGGCGCGACCAAAACTGCGTGAGGCGCGCAGGAGAGCGGCAACCGGCGGCCCGAAGCCACGTTCTCTCCCCAGGATATGTCCTGGAGGAGGAACCCTCGATGAGCGCTCCGAAGATTTTGGCCGTGACCACGCTCGGTCTCCTGGCCGCCGCCTGCAGCAGCAGCACCTATGAAACCCGGACGGCGCGCACTTATGCGGTGACGGGCTCGGAGCAGGCTTGCCTCGACTACGGCTTCCGGGCCGGGACCGACAGCTACAATCGCTGCGTTTCCCGCGAGGCTTCTGCCCGTGCCCAGGGGCGGATGCCGGTGAGCTATACCGTCGCGAACCTCGACGCCGACGCCCGCAATGCCTGCTATTCCTACGGCCTGACGCCCGGCACCAGCATGTACGACCGATGCGTGGGCCGGGAAGTCGACGCCCGTCGCTACCGGGATCAGGCCACTGTCACCCCGGTTCCGGCGCCGGCTGGGCCCTATTCGACGACCACTTATTACACGACCCCGCCGGCCGCTCCGACCTATTACGGGCCCACGACGACGGTCTCGACCACCACCTACAGCACCCCGATGGTCGCTCCCCAGCCGACGCCGCCGGCCGGCGTTGAGGCCTTCCGCGACGAGTATGGTTTCCGCTATGATGGCCAGGGAAACCGGCTCGACCGCAACGGCAACATCATCAGCCCGCAGTCGACCACACGATGAGGGGGCTAGATGGCTGCGAGACGTTTTATGGCCGCGACGTTCGGCGTGTCGCTGCTCGCGGCCTGCGATCCGCTGCCCCAGCCGCTCTATAGCGAAACGACGCCGCCGCCGGCCTATCGCGTTCAGCCCGGCGGCCTGCGTGTCGACAACGAAGGCTTCCAGATGGATCCGGAAGGCTACCGGATCGACAAGAGCGGCGCCCGCGTCGGCATCATCGACGTGCCTGCCAAGACGGCGGGCGACAATTCCAATGCCGTCGCCGGCTACTACATCAGCAACATCGGCTCGGATGCCCCCGGTCGCGTGGCTTCCCCCAGCGAGGGTGCGGGGGCGGGCGTAGGAACGGGCCCTGGCGCGGCGAACGTCCCGACGCCTGCCCAGATGCCGCAGCAGGCGCCGATCACGCCGGCGCCCGGCAACGTGCCGCCGCCGGCGGGCTACCGGTAAGGGGTCTCCCTACTCGATCCTGATGCCGGCCTCGCGGATCACCGGGGCCCATTTCGCGATCTCGTCCTTGATGAATTTCGCCGTGACTTCGGGCGAGGTGTCGGTCGTCGGCACCGCGGCGATATCCTCCAGGAACTTGATGGTGGCGGGGTCCTTCATCATCTGCCGCGCGGCTTGGTCGAGAACGTCGACCACTGGTTTCGGCACGTTGGCCGGGCCCAGAATCAGGTTGAACGTGTAGGCCTCGTAGCCCTTCACACCGGCTTCGATCATCGTCGGGATCTCGGGCGCGATCGGCGCACGCTTGGAGTAGGCGTAGGCGAGAATACGGACCTTGCCGGCCTTGTGGAGCTGGAGCGTCGTGCTGAAGGTCTCGAACATCCAGGCGGTCTGGCCGCCCATCATGTCCTGCAGCGCCGGCATCGATCCCTTGTAGGGAATATGCTCGACGTCCATGCCGCCGACCTCGCGCTTGAAGTATTCGCCGGCCAGATTGATGATCGAGCCCGCGCCCGAGGAACCGTACGAGTATTTGCCGGGATTCTTCTTTATCAGCTCGACCAGACCCATCACCGTGTCGGGCATGTCGGGTCGGGCCACCAGCACCAGCGGGTTGACGCAGATCGAGGCGATCGGCGTGAAATCCTTCACCGCATCGTAGGCCGGCTTCGCGAAGGCCGTCGGGTTGATGGCATGGGTGGAGGAGGGCGCGCAGAGCAGCGTGTAGCCGTCGGGCTTGGCGTTCTTCACGTCCACCGCGCCGATCGAGCCGGCTGCGCCTGCTTTGTTGTCGACGATGACCTGCTGGCCGAGGATCGCGGTGAGCTTCTCCGCGGCCATGCGGCCGATGATGTCGGTGGGCCCCGCCGGCGCGAAGGGGATGACGAAGCGGATCGTCTTGTCGGGATACTTGCCCTGGGCACGGGCGATGGAGGGGGCGGCAAGCGCCGCCGCCCCGACGACGATCAGTTGGCGGCGTTTCATATTCTTTCCTCTCTGGTCGTTCTCGTTTTTAGTTCAGCGTCTCGTCGAACAGCTCGATCATGGCGTTCCATGAGCGGCGGTCGGTGGCGTCATGATAGAAGAAGCCCTTCATGCCCCGCGAGTCGGCGGCCGGGTTGGTGAAGCTGTGACCGGCGCCGCCATAGAGCTGGAGCCGCCAGTCGATCGCGCCCGACTTCATTTCCTTCTCGAAGGCCAGACGCTGCTCGGGCGGGATGATCGGATCGTCGGCGCCGATGCAGACCAGGATCCTGGCCTTGATGTTCGCCGCGTCCTGCGGCCGGGCGGTCGCGAGGCCGGAATGGAAGCCGACCACGGCCTTCACGTCGGCGCCGCTGCGCGCGATCTCGAGCGCGGTGGTGCCGCCGAAGCAGTAGCCGATGGCCGCGAGGCGCGCCGGATCGACTTCCTTCTGCCCCCTGAGCACGTCGAGCGCCGCCAGGGCGCGGGTGCGGATGCCGGCCGGGTCGGCCATCCAGGGCTGCAGCCGCGCCATCGTCTGGCTGGGATCGGCGAGCGGCTTGCCGTCGCCGTGATAGTCCATTGCAAAGGCGGCGTAGCCCAGGCCGGCGAGGCGGGCGGCTATCTTTTTCGTGTGGTCTGTGAGGCCGGGCCCCTCGTGGCAGACCAGCACCCCGGCGCGACGGCCGGGCTTGCCGTCGTCGACCACGTATTGTCCGACCATGCGGACGCCGTCGGCGCGGTACTCGATATCCTCGGTGCGCATGTTGTTTGGTTTCCTCCGATGGGAAGGGAGACTAGCGGGTCCGGCTTGACCCGCCAACGACCCGCCGCCACGCCCGCTTTCCCGCCTGTCGTCCGTTTCGCGCCGAGCCCGACAGGGCTGCTGCATGTCGGCAACATCCGGGCGGCGTTGTTCAACTGGCTCTATGCGCGGCAACAGGGTGGAACCTTCATCCTGCGTCTCGACGATACCGCGTGACGCGCAGCCGGCCCGAGTTCGAGGCGGCGATCGAACGCGACC
>Ga0182745_1002527_pt1 | contig 16329 bp, 14 predicted proteins | sample eDN3rd30CKraftBY_FD_128523 | JGI IMG/M metagenome (GOLD analysis project Ga0182745, IMG submission 128523) | Enriched backyard soil microbial communities from Emeryville, California, USA - eDNA 3rd pass 30_C Kraft BY (version 2) (version 2) | ecosystem: Environmental > Terrestrial > Soil >...
AACAGCAAGGGCTTGTCCTGGCCATCCTTGCCGTCGACGTAAAAGGTATCCTGCATCGAACGCGCCGGGTGGTTTTCCGGGCTGTTCAAGGCGGTGAAGTTGGTCCAGTCGTTTTCGATCTCGGGACCGTCGCCGACATCGAAGCCGATCGAGCCGAAGATTTCCTCGATTCTTTTCCAGGTACGCATGACCGGATGGATCCCGCCCTTGCCGCGGCCGCGTCCGGGCAGGCTGACATCGATCGCCTCGGTGGCGAGGCGCGCCTGCAACTGCGCATCCGCCAGGCTCTGGCGCCGCTCTTCCAGCGCGCCCTCGATGCCTTGCTTGGCGACGTTGATGGTGGCCCCGCGTTCGCGGCGCGCTTCCGGCGCCAGCTTGCCAAGCTCTTTCATCAGCTCGGTGATGCGCCCGTTCTTGCCAAGATACCTGGCCTTGGCGTTTTCCAATGCGGCGGAATCCGGCGCGGCGGCGAAGTCAGCCTGCGCCTGGGTCACTAATTGATCTAGGAGATTCATGCGAAAACAAGCCTTGAAAAGAATTGGCGGGGCATGGGTACACGACCCTTGCCCCGCCGATCAGCTTTACATCGTTACTGGTTCAAGCTGCGCGACTCAACCTGCGATCGTGTTCTTGACCTGATTGACGATTGCGGCGAAAGCCGGCTTGTCCCTGACAGCCAGATCGGCCAGCACCTTGCGATCGAGTTCGATCGAGGCGCGCTTCAGGCCGTTCATGAATACGCTGTAGGTCATGCCATGCTCACGGGAAGCGGCATTGATACGGGTGATCCACAAGGCGCGGAACACGCGTTTCTTGTTGCGGCGATCGCGGTAGGCGTACTGGCCGGCACGCATGACGGCCTGCTTGGCGACGCGATAAACCTTGCTGCGGCGGCCGCGGTAACCCTTGGCCAGTTGCAGGACTTTCTTATGACGGGCCCGTGCTGTGACCCCACGTTTTGCTCTAGGCATGGTGACTCCTTAAGTGAGGTTAGGCGAAGGGCAACATTGCGCGCACCGATTCCACGTTGGTTTCGTGAACTCCGACGCTGCCGCGCAATTGACGTTTGTTCTTGGTGGTCTTCTTGGTCAGGATATGACGCTTGAAGGCTTGACCGCGCTTGACGGTTCCACCCGGACGGACGCGGAAGCGCTTCTTGGCTCCGCTCTTGGTTTTCATCTTTGGCATGACGCAATCTGTCCTTATGGACAGCTCCTTTTTTGACATGATTGCAGGTGGCAACAACAACGTCGCACTTGGGTGCCTGCTCTCACTTGTTTTACCGTTCAGCGCGATCCAGAGTCCAGCTCCTGGCCGCGCCGCCGGAAGTTTATCCGTTTGCCAGCCCTGCCGGCAAGCGGATAAATCTCTGCAGCTCAAGAAAAAACCTGAATCTGCGTATATCTTGAAACAGCGTCCCGAAGCAACGCCGCGCTCAACGCCGCCATCCTGCCTCGGAATACCTGTTTCCGTGCCGTCGCGGCAAACCGCCGCGGCGCGCACTGCAAGCTACTTTTTCTTCTTCGGCGCCAGCACCATGACCATTTGCCGGCCTTCCATTTTGGGCCACTGCTCGACCTGGCCGTAAGGCTCGAGATCGGCCTTCAAGCGCTCCAGCATGCGAACGCCGATCTCCTGGTGCGCCATCTCGCGGCCACGAAAGCGCAAGGTGATCTTGGTCTTGTCGCCCTCTTCCAGAAAACGCGTCAGATTGCGCAGCTTGATGCCGTAATCCCCATCATCGGTGCCGGGCCGGAATTTGACTTCCTTGACCTGGATCACTTTCTGCTTGAGTTTGGCTTCGTGCGCCTTCTTCTGTTCCTGGTACTTGAACTTGCCATAATCCATCAGGCGGCAAACCGGGGGTTGCGCATTGGGGGCAATTTCGACCAGGTCGACGTTCGCCTCTTCCGACAAGCGGAAAGCTTCGGCCAGGCTGACAATTCCTAACGGCTCGTTATCGATTCCAGACAGGCGCACTTCTGGCGCCGTGACTTCACCGTTGATGCGATGCGACTTATCAGTAGCTATTGGAGTTTCCTTTAAAAATCAAAATATTAAGCCGTGCTCCTGCGCTTGGGGTCCAGGTCTCAAGCCTTGGAATCGAGCTCTTCCGAGAGACGCTCCAACAACGCGTCCATCGGCATGACGCCGAGATCGATATTCCCCCGCGCACGCACGGCCACCAGGTTTGCATCCCGCTCCTTATCACCGACGACGATGATATACGGTAGCTTTTGCATGGAATGCTCGCGTATTTTATAGGTAATTTTCTCGTTGCGCAAATCTACTTGGACCCTAAACCCTTGTTTTTTCAGGCTTTGCGCAACATTTTTGGCATATTCCGCTTGCCCCTCGGAAATATTTAGCACCGCCACCTGCACCGGCGCCAGCCACAGCGGCAACGCGCCGGCATAGTTTTCGATCAGCATGCCGATGAAACGTTCGAGCGAGCCCAGGATGGCCCGATGCAGCATGACCGGCACCTTGCGGGTATTGTCCTCGGCGACGTACTCGGCATCCAGGCGCACCGGCATGGAAAAATCGACTTGCATGGTGCCGCACTGCCACATGCGGCCGATCGCATCCTTCAGGGTGTATTCGACCTTGGGACCGTAGAACGCCCCTTCCCCCGGGGAAATTTCGAATTCGCAGTTGGAGCGCTTGAGCGATTCGATCAGGGCCGCCTCGGCCTTGTCCCAGGCTTCGTCGCTGCCGACCCGTTTTTCCGGGCGCGTGGCGATCTTGTAAATGATTTCGGTAAAGCCGAAGTCGCGGTATACCTTTTGCAGCAAGGCGGTAAACGCCACGCACTCATCCAGGATCTGGTCTTCGGTGCAGAAGATATGGCCGTCATCCTGGGTAAAGCCGCGCACCCGCATCATGCCGTGCAGCGAACCCGAGGGCTCGTTGCGGTGGCACTGACCGAATTCGCCATAACGCAGCGGCAATTCCCGGTAGGAATGCAGGTTGGCGCGGAAGATTTGCACGTGGCCGGGGCAATTCATCGGTTTCACCGCATAGGTGCGGTTTTCCGATTCGGTGGTGAACATGTTTTCCTTGTAGTTCTCCCAGTGCCCGGATTTTTCCCACAGCGTGCGGTCGAGAATCTGCGGTCCCTTGACTTCCTGGTAGCCATTGTCCTGATACACCGCGCGCATGTATTGCTCGACCTGCTGCCAGATCGCCCAGCCCTTCGGATGCCAGAACACCAGCCCCGGCGCTTCTTCCTGGAAGTGGAACAGGTCCAGGGCGCGTCCCAGCTTGCGGTGGTCGCGCTTCTCGGCCTCTTCGAGCATGCGCAGGTAGGCTTCCTGATCCTCTTTCCTGGCCCAGGCGGTGCCATAGATACGCTGCAGCATCTCGTTGTTGGAGTCGCCGCGCCAGTACGCCCCGGCCAGCTTCATCAGCTTGAATACCTTGAGCTTGCCGGTCGAGGGCACGTGCGGACCGCGGCACAGATCGGTGAACTTGCCTTCCGAATACAGCGAAACATCCTGGTCAGCGGGAATCGAGGCGATGATCTCGGCCTTGTAATCCTCGCCTATCGACTTGAAGTAGGCCACGGCCTCGTCGCGCGGCAAGACCTTGCGCTCAACCGGTTCGTCCTTCTTCGCCAGCTCGAGCATTTTCTTTTCGATCGCCGCCAGATCCTCGGGCGTGAACGGACGCTTGTAGGAAAAATCGTAATAAAAACCGTTGTCGATCACCGGACCGATGGTCACTTGCGCGTCAGGGAACAATTCCTTCACCGCATACGCCAGCAAGTGGGCGGTCGAGTGGCGCAGGATTTCCAGGCCGTCCGCGTCCTTCTCGGTCACGATCGCCAGATCGGCATCGTTCTCGATCAGATACGAGGTATCGACCAGGCGCCCATCGACCTTGCCGGCCAGCGCCGCCTTGGCCAGGCCGGAACCGATGCTGGCGGCGACCTGGGCCACGGTGACGGGCGCATCGAATTGACGCTGCGAACCATCGGGAAGTCGGATTGAAACCATAGTGCGCTCCTGCCGGTGGGCCCTTTCCTGCTTTTTTTCGCAGGGCCCTGGCCAACCGGGATCAACATGAACAAAAAAATCAGTAAAAAAAAACGCGGACCAGCCGCGCTTTTTCTTGTTGCAAGACGAAAAAGAACCCGACTAGCGTCGCTCTCCAGACAGTGTGGTGGTAGTTCGCGGTGTCATAACCGGATTGCCTTTCTCGCTCTTACAGTCAAAAAGTGAATGATCCCTGACCCGGGATTTTAGCATATCCACAGCGTGCTTCATAGCAAGGCCAGCGTCGCATGAGCAAAAACCGAAAACATCGCGGGACTGGAAAATGCCAAAGAGGATAGGTGGGGGAATCGGTATGGGCGGCATCAGGCGCGCATACAAAAACACCGGGCGCGAGGCCCGGTGATCTTGTGAGGTACATGCACGAGTTTTTCTTGAAACACTGCCGCAAGAATACCGTGCGATGTGGCGTACCAGAATATTCTGGTAGGCGCGATTGGACTCGAACCAACGACCCCTACCATGTCAAGGTAGTGCTCTAACCAGCTGAGCTACGCGCCTAAGAAGCAGCGATTATAGATGGTATGCGCATGTTTGGCTAGAGCAAATTGCAGTGCGCCAACAACAGCAGCAAACCTGCCACCGCGGCGCCTGGCTCTCCCCTCCCCGCCGCCTATTGGCGCCGCACTTCCAGCACGCCCTTGACCTCGCGTATGACTTGCAGCGCCTTGAGCAATTGGCCAGTGGAGCCGATTTCGGCGGTGAACTCCATGCGCGCCTGGCCTTTGACGCTTTGCGTCTTGACGCCGATGACGTTGATCTTCTCGCGCAACAGGATTTCCGAGATATCGCGCAGCAAGCCCTGGCGGTCGTGCGCCAGCACGAACAGGTCGACCGGGTAGACGGTACTCTCTTCCAGGGTGCCCCATTCGGTATGGATGACGCGCTCGGGGGCCTTGGCTTGCATCTCGACGAAGTTCTTGCAATTGGCGCGGTGGATCGAGACACCCTTGCCGCGGGTGATGAAGCCGATGATCAGGTCCGGCGGCGCCGGCTTGCAGCATTTGGCCAGTTGGGTCAGCAGGCCGTCGGTGCCCAGCACCAGCACCCCGGACTTGGCGCCCTGGGTGACGCTGGAGGCACGGCTTTTGCGCGCCACCACGGCATCGTCGAGGATTTGCAGCCGGTTCTGGGTTTTGTCGTCCTCGGCGTGCAGGACTTGCTCGACCTGACGCATGCCGAGCGCATCGCGCCCGACCGCCAGGAACATTTCGTCCAGGCGCGAGAACCCCAGCTTGTGCGCCAGCTCTTCCAGATTGATCGCGGTCTTGCCCTCGCGCTGCAGGGTTTTCTCGATCAGGGCGCGGCCATTGGCCAGGGTTTCCTGCTGTTCGATGGCGTTGAACCAGGCCCGGATCTTGGTCCGGGTGCGGTTGCTGGCAACGTAACCCGGATTGAGCCAATCGCGCGACGGCCCGGCCAGGCCGGCGGCCGCGGCCTCGCCCTTGGCGGTGATGATTTCCACGGTCTGGCCGGATTTCAAGGGGGTGTTCAGGGGCACCATGACGCCGTCCACGCGCGCGCCGCGGCAGCGATGCCCGACATCGCTGTGCAAGTGATAGGCGAAATCGATGGGCGTGCCGCCGCTGGGTAATTCGATGATGCGCGCCTGCGGCGTCAGCACGTAGATGCGGTCGTCGAGGCTGGCGGACTTGAGTTTTTCGACCCATTCGCGGCGCAATTCGTCCTGTCCGACCACGGTCCCGACCACGTCGCTGCGCCATGCCAGCAATTGGCGCAGCCAGCCGATCTTGTCGTCGAATTCGCTGCTGGCCTGCCCGCCGCCATGCTCCTTGTAATGCCAGTGCGCCGCCATGCCGTACTCGGCGAAATGATGCATCTCCCTGGTGCGTACCTGCACCTCGAGCGGGCGGCCGTCCTCGGCGAGCACCACGGTGTGCAGCGAACGGTAGCCGTTGGGCTTGGGACGCGAGATGTAGTCATCCAGCTCGTTGGGCACCGGGTTCCAGAGATCGTGCACGATGCCAAGCACCGCATAGCAGGCCTTGACGTCGTCGACGATGATGCGAAAGGCGCGCACGTCGTAGAGGTCGGCGAAGTCCAGCGACTTGCCGCGCATCTTGGACCAGATGCTGTAGATGTGCTTGGGACGTCCGCTGACTTCGGCCTTGATCCCGGCGGCCTCCAGCTCGGACTTGAGCCTGACGATCACGCGCTGGATGAACTCTTCGCGCTCGATGCGCTTTTCCTCCAGCATGCCGGCGATGCGCTTGTAGGTCTCCGGCTCCATGAAGCGGAACGACAGGTCCTCCAGCTCCCATTTCAGCTGCCAGACCCCGAGCCGGTTGGCCAGCGGCGCGTACAGGTCGAAGGTGTCCCGGGCATAACGCTGGACTTGCTCGTTCTCGATTTTCCGTTCGGCGAAATGGCGCAGCACCACGACGCGCGCGGCCAGCCGCACCAGCACCACGCGCATGTCCGACGCCATCGACAGCAGCATCTTGCGCAGGGTCTCGATCTGTTCCGCCGCCATCTGCGGGGCATTCCTGGCGCGCGTGACTTCGTTCTGGAGCGTCATTTCGCGCAGGCGTATCAATTGGCGCACGCCCGCGACCAGTTCGGCCACCTCGGCGCCAAAATTGTCGGCGATGCCTTCGGCGGCCTTGGGGTTGATGACGGGCACTTCGAACAGCAGCCCCGCCATGCGCGTTGCCACATCGGTCTTCAAATGCGCCAGCAGACCCGCCACATCCTGCACGAAGGTAAGCGCGTCCGCGCCGCAGCTGACCTGCTTGCCGTGGTAAAGGGGCTTGACGAAGTCCAGCGCCGCGGCGATGCGTTGACCATCCTCCGCGGACAAGTCCGCGTCCAGCGATAATTGCGCAGCATTTCGTGTCGCCGCCATGGATACCATATCTAACCCGTCATGTTTCTTGGTTCAGCAAAAAGTCCCGCACCAAGGCGATTTGATCCGCATGCACCAAAGTTGGGACATGCCCGACCCCGGCCACTTCGACCACGCTCGCCCTGGGCCCGCGTTCACGCATCGCTTGCGCCGTCTCCCGGCTCAGCAGATCGGACAATTCACCGCGCAGCACCAGGGTCGGACAGCGTATCGCATCGTATGCCGCCCACAGCAAGGCCTCGGACTGGCGCAGCACTTCCATCCCCTGCGCTTGCAAGGGCTGTGCCAGCCCCGGATCGTAATGGCGAATCCAACTGCCGTCGCTATCCTGGCGCAGCACGTCCGCTGCCAACTTGCGCCATTGCTGCGCATCGTGCGGACCGAACGGCGCCGAGATACTTTGCACATAATGCGCCGCCTGCTCGAAGTCGGCAAACCGCGGCGACTCTTGCATATAGGCGGTGATGCGGGTCAAGGCTTCAACGTCGAGCGCCGGCCCCACATCGACCAGCACCAGCTTGTGCAAGGGATTCCCTTTCAGCGAAGCAATCCCCATGCCGATCAAGCCGCCCATCGAGGAGCCCACCCAATCCACCTGTTGCGCATCCAGGCGCGCCAGCAGCACCACCATGTCGCTGACATACTGGGGAATCTGATAATGCATGGGATTGGCCAGCCAATCCGAACGGCCGCGCCCGACCACGTCCGGGCATACGACCCGGTAATGGCGCGCCAGTTCCTGCGCCAGGACATCGAAGTCATCCGACACCCGCGTCAACCCATGCACGCACACCAGCACCCGGGGGTTGCCCGGGTCCCCCCATTCCTTGTAAGCCATGCTGTGCAAGCCGGAAGGCGAAAGGCATTGCACGCTTTTGATTCTGAAGCCTGGGTCTAGGGACATGGTAGAAATACTCGCTAGTGGGTTGTCGCCATCATTCCCGGCATTTTACCGGCGCCTGAGATTAAAATCCCAGATGCCGATTCAACCAAGAATTTTTTATGGAGAACATGATGCAAGGCAAATCATTGGTGGGGAAAAAGGCCCTGGTCACGGGTTCGACCTCGGGCATCGGCCTGGGAATCGCCCGCGCCCTGGCCGCGCAAGGCGCCGACCTCATGTTGAATGGCTTCGGCGACCCCGGCGCGATCCAGCAATTGCAGGCCGACCTGGCGCGCGAATTCGGCGTGCGAGTCTTGTATCATGGCGCCGACATGGCGCGCCCGCAGCAAATCGCCGAACTGATGGACAGCGCCCGCCAACAGTATGGCGGCATCGACATCCTGGTCAACAACGCCGGCATCCAGCATGTCGCCAACATCGAGGATTTTCCCGTCGAAAAATGGGATGCCATCATCGCGATCAACCTGTCCTCGGCGTTTCACACCACGCGCCTGGCGCTGCCCGGCATGAAGGCCAACAACTGGGGCCGCATACTGAATATCGCCTCGGCCCATGGCCTGGTGGCCTCGGCGCAGAAATCCGCCTACGTCGCCGCCAAGCACGGCCTGGTGGGATTGACCAAAACCACGGCGCTGGAAACCGCCCAGACCGGCGTCACCTGCAACGCGATCTGCCCGGGCTGGGTCTTGACGCCGCTGGTGCAACAGCAGATCGACGCGCGCGCCGCCCGCGAAGGCATTCCCGTCGACCAGGCAAAGAAAGAGTTATTGGCCGAGAAACAGCCTTCCGGGGAATTCGTCACGCCCGAGCAACTCGGGGCACTGGCGGTATTCCTGTGCGGCGAGGATGCTTCCCAGGTCCGTGGCGTGGCCTGGAACATGGATGGCGGGTGGGTGGCGCAGTAGTTGCGGCAGTGGTTGTTCAACCAAGGGCGGGTTAGAGACCCGCCCCTACGAAAAACCGCGGCCTGTGCTCCGCCGGTAGGGGCGGGTTTCAAACCCGCCCGCCTTGCTTCTAGCCGCCCTGGTCGACGGCCGAAGTATCGATCTTCGCGCCGGTACTGTCGCGCACGTCCTGCACGCTCACTTCCGGCGCCAGCTCGACCAGCTTCAGGCCGTCGGGAGCGACGTCAATCACGCCCAGGTCGGTGATGATGCGGTTGACCACGCCCACGCCCGTCAACGGCAGCGTGCATTGTTCCAGGATCTTGTGCGAGGTCGTGCCATCCTTGGCGCGCGCCACGTGCTCCATCAGGACCACCACGCGCTTGACGCCTGCCACCAGGTCCATTGCCCCGCCCATGCCCTTGACCATCTTGCCGGGGATCATCCAGTTGGCCAGATCGCCCTGGGCCGATACCTGCATCGCGCCGAGGATCGCGATGTTGATCTTGCCGCCGCGAATCATGGCGAAGGAATCGGCCGAGCTGAAGTAGGACGATCCCGGCAAGGCCGTGACCGTCTGCTTGCCGGCGTTGATCAGATCGGGGTCGATTTGCGCTGCGGTCGGGAAAGGGCCGATGCCGAGCAAGCCGTTTTCGGATTGCAGCCAGACTTCGATGTCGTCCGGCACGTAGTTGGCCACCATGGTGGGCAAGCCGATGCCGAGGTTGACGTAAAAACCGTCCTGCAGTTCCTGGGCCGCCCGTGCGGCCATTTGTTCACGCGTCCATGCCATGTCGGTTCTCCGCTTATTCTGCGCGCACGGTGCGCTGCTCGATACGTTTTTCGGGCGTGGCGTTGACCACGATGCGATGCACGAAGATGCCCGGCAGGTGAATCTGGTCGGGGTCGAGTTCGCCCACTTCCACCAGCTGTTCGACTTCCACGACCGTGACCCGACCCGACATCGCGACGTTCGGATTGAAGTTGCGCGCGGTCTTGTTGAACACCAGATTGCCGGACTTGTCCGCGATCTGGGCCTTGACCAGCGCCACGTCGGCCACCAGCGAGCGCTCGAGCACGTACTGCTCGCCATCGAATTCGCGCACTTCCTTGCCCTCGGCGACGATGGTGCCAACCCCCGTGCGGGTAAAGAATGCCGGAATGCCGGCGCCGCCGGCGCGCAGTTTTTCCGCCAGGGTGCCTTGGGGCGTGAACTCCAGTTCCAGCTCGCCCGCCAGGTACTGGCGCTCGAACTCCTTGTTTTCCCCGACATAGGAAGCGATCATTTTCTTGATCTGCCGGGTGCTGAGCAACTGGCCCAGGCCAAAGCCGTCGACACCGGCGTTATTGGAAATCGCCGTCAGGTTTTGCACGCCGGAATCACGAAGCGCGGCGATCAATGCCTCGGGAATTCCGCACAGGCCGAAACCGCCGACCGCAATCACTTGCCCATCCGCAACGATATCGGCGAGGGCGGTGGCCGCATCAGGGTATACTTTCTTCATTCCACGTTCCCTTGTGTAAAGTGGTCAACGCATTATCCGTTCGGTATCATCCGTACCAGGCGTACGGAAGACCGGCGCGCGAAACGCCGGATATTCCGTGCAGGATAAGATGCCATAGCCAGGGTGACAATACCGTAGAAGTACGCAAGCGCGTACCTTTCCCATGAAAACCAGAAAATATCACGCCTTTCAATGACCCATGCCGCGATGACTGATTACGAAACGATTTTCATGCAGGCGCCCATAGGCATGTGCGTTTCCCAGAATCGTATCATCCAGGTCGCCAACCGCTTCCTTTCCGATATGTTCGGATATGCGCCGCACAGTCTCGTGGGCCAGTCCTTTGCGGTACTCTACCCTACCCTGGACGAATTCGAACGTACCGGCGCGCGTATCGTTCCCATCATGAATGCGCGCGGGCACTATTCCGACGAGCGCATCATGAAACGCGCCAACGATGAATTGTTCTGGTGCCACGTCAGCGGCCGCTCGCTGATGAAACAGGACCCTCACGCCGCCGGCATCTGGACTTTCGAGGATTTGAGCGCGAAGCGCCCGGTTACCGCCAGCCTGACCCCGCGCGAGCGCGAGATCGCCGCCCTGCTGGTCGAGGGCAAGACCAGCAAGCTGATCGCGCGCCAGGTCGGGCTGTCGCCGCGCACGGTCGAGATGCACCGCGCCAAGCTGATGCGCAAGTTCAGCGCCGCGACTTCCAGCGAACTGGTGCACCGCCTGCTCGGCGATGGCATCCAATTGACGGCATGAGAGATGTCCCGGCCAGCGTCGCAGCCGCCATCCGCACCGCCTTTGCCGCACGGCGCCAGAATGCGGTCTTTTGCCGTGCTTAAGACCCTGTTCAGGCATTGCGGCTAGCATTATTGACCAAAATCCACCAAAATGTGGCCCACCCGGCAACCAACTGTATGAGAGTGAAACCACGGCAATGACCCAAACATCGACGCAAACACCCCAAAGCATCCTGGAACAATACGGCCCGCGCGAAGCAATGGAGTATGACGTGGTGGTGGTCGGCGGCGGCCCGGCAGGGCTGGCGGCGGCCATCCGTCTAAAGCAATTGGCTGCCGAAAAAGGCTGCGAGGTATCCGTCTGCCTGCTGGAAAAAGGCGGCGAGCTGGGCGCGCACATCCTGTCCGGCGCCGTCATGGACCCGCGCGCATTGAGCGAGCTGTTCCCGGACTGGAAGGAACTGGGCGCCCCCTTGCATACCGCCGTGAGCGAAGACCGCTTCCTGTTCCTGACCCAGACCAAGGCGCTCAAGACGCCCAACTGGATGCTGCCATCCTGTTTCCAGAACCACGGAAATTACGTCATCTCGCTGGGCAACCTGGTGCGCTGGCTGGGGCAGCAGGCCGAAGCGCTGGGTGTGGAGATTTTCCCCGGCTTCCCTGCCGCAGAAGTGCTGTACCACGAGGATGGCGCGGTCAAGGGAGTGGCCACCGGCAACATGGGGGTCGACCGCGACGGCAATCCGACCGACGCGTTCCAGCTCGGCATGGAGCTGCACGCCAAATACACGCTGTTTGCCGAAGGCTCGCGCGGCCACCTCGGACGCCAGCTGATGGCGCGCTACGACTTGAACCAGGGGCGCGATCCCCAGACCTACGGCATCGGCCTGAAGGAATTGTGGGAGATCGACCCGGCCCTGCACCAGCCGGGACTGGTGATCCATACCGCCGGCTGGCCCCTGGACAACGCCACCTACGGCGGCTCGTTCCTGTACCACATGGAAAACAATCAGGTCGCGGTCGGCTACGTGGTGGGCCTGGGCTACCAGAACCCCTACCTGTCGCCGTACGAGGAATTCCAGCGCTACAAGACCCATCCGGAGATCCGCAAGTTCTTTGAAGGCGGCAAGCGCATCTCCTACGGCGCCCGCTCCATCAGCGCGGGTGGCTTGCAATCGCTGCCCAAACTGACCTTCCCTGGCGGCGCATTGATCGGCTGCGATGCCGGCTTCCTCAACGCCTCGCGCATCAAGGGCAGCCACGCGGCCCTGAAAAGCGGCATGCTGGCGGCGCAGGCAAGCTTCGACGCCTTGCAGGAAAACCGCCAGCAGGACGAGTTGAGCGCCTATCCGCAAGCCTTCGAATCCTCCTGGCTGCGCGAAGAGCTGCACCAGGCGCGCAACTTCAAGCCCTGGATGTCCAAGGGCTTGTACCTGGGCACATTGATGGTCGGGATCGACCAGGTGCTGTTCCGCGGCAAGGCGCCCTGGACCCTGCACCACACCCATGCCGACCACGAATCGCTGAAGCCGGCCAAGGACTGCCAGCCGATCGTCTACCCCAAGCCCGATGGCAAGCTGACCTTCGACCGCCTGTCGTCGGTGTTCATCTCCAACACCAATCACGAAGAACATCAGCCGGTGCACCTGACCTTGAAGGATGCGAGCATCCCGGTCGACATCAACCTGAAGATCTACGCCGGTCCGGAAAGCCGTTACTGCCCTGCCGGGGTATATGAATTCGTGGCGGATGAGAAAAGCGGCAGCGAGCGTCTGCAGATCAACGCCCAAAACTGCGTGCACTGTAAAACCTGCGATATCAAGGATCCGACCCAGAACATCGTCTGGGTCACGCCGGAAGGCGGCGGCGGGCCGAATTATCCGAATATGTAGGACGCGCGGAAAGGGCGGGTTTGAAACCCGCCCCTACGAAACCCGTCCTATTGCACTGTCATTCCGCGGATGGCCGCCCCGCGCGAAGTCGCGGAATCCATGGGGTAAATGACCATGGACCCTGCGACTGCGCGCAGGGTGACTGGGTATAAAGGGGTGGTGATTGTTTCAGGAACCCCACTGCCCCTGCAGGATTTTTTCCAGCCAGAACGCGCCGATCACGGTCTTGACGTCGGTGACCCGCCCTTCCCTCACCCATTCCAGCAACTCCTGCGGCGCAACGCTGATGAGTTCCAGGAATTCCTCGTCATCGAGCGCGTGCGGTCCCGGGGTCAGGTCCTGCGCCAGGAATAACTCCAGATGCTCGTCTGAATACCCGATCGCATTGTGGATGGTGCACAGGTGCCGCCAGCTCCGTGCCTGGTAGCCGGTTTCTTCCCGCAGCTCGCGCTTGGCGCAATCCAGGTGTGATTCGCCCGGATCGATTTTTCCGGCTGGGAATTCGATGAAGACGCGGTCGGGCGGATAGCGGAACTGCCGTTCCAGCAGGATCTTGCCATCGTCCAGCAGGGGCAGGATCACCACCGCACCGGGATGGCGGATGAATTCGCGGCTGCCGCGCTTGCCGTTCGGCAGGCGGACCGCGTCGCGCTCCACCTGCAGGAAGTCGCCGGCATACACCAGACCGCCGTCGATGCGGGTTTCACGCAGGTGTGCATCCTCGTCATGGTCGCTCATGCATGCTCCTTGGTAGGGGCGGGTTTCCCCCCCTTTTCAGCTTCAGCGGCGCTTGCGCAGGTAGCGCAGCACGTAGCCAGGATACGCCAATACCAGAAACAGGCAGCCCGTGATCGCGTAGAACTCCCAGCCTTGAGAGAAGGCATTGCCCAGGCGCGCCTCCAGCATCCAGGCGATTGCGCCCACCACGAAATACAGCACCAGCAGTTCCAGCAGGCGCGCCCAGACCGGCTTTTCGGCGCGCTTCAAAGGCAGCACGCCCAGGACTCTTTCGTTTAGGAAAGGCAGGTTGGCCGCGCACAAGGCCAGCAGGATGACAAACCAGGTCGATAGGGAAATATCCACTAGAGCATTTTCGGTTTAATTATTGACATGTCCGCACGCAGCAAGGCGGGCGGGTTTGAAACCCGCCCCTACGGACTCTTGCCATGGGTATGGTAATTCGGCCGCCCCCGGTTTTCGTAGGGGCGGGTTTCAAACCCGCCCTGGTTGTGTAAGCAAGTCCATTGAAAACGCTCTAGGAAATCAAGGTCCTGGACATGACGGTCACGCACAGCGTCATCAAGGGACCGGGCGCCACGCCCAGCAACAGCAGCGCCGCGCCGTTGGCGCTGAGCGCGATGCGCATGTCGGGTTTGACCTCGATCCTGGCGGTATCGACCGGGCTTTCGAAATACATCAGGCGCGCCACGCGCAGGTAGTAATACGCGCCGACCAGGGAGAACAGCACCGCGACCACGACCAGCCAGAGATGGCCGGCCTGCAGCACCGCCTGCAGCACCGCGAGCTTGGCGTAGAAACCCACCAGCGGCGGCACCCCGGCCAGGGACAGCATCAGGATCAGCATGACGGCGGCAAACCACGGGCTGCGCTGGTTCAGGCCCTTGAAGTCTTCCAGGTTCTCGGCCTCGAAGCCGGCGCGCGACAGCAGCATGATCACGCCGAAGCTGCCCAGCGTGGTCAGTACGTAAATGATGATATAGAACAGCGCCGAGCTATAGGCGTTGGTCGCCGCATCGATTCCGCTGCCGTCGTAGACGCCGCCCAGGAAGCCGAGCAGCATGAAACCGGTATGCGAAATCGTCGAATAAGCCAGCATGCGCTTGATGTTGGTCTGCGCGATCGCGGTGATGTTACCCACCGCCAGGGACAGCACCGACAGTACGATCAGCATCTGCTGCCAGTCGATCGCCAGCGCGCCCAGGCCTTCGACCAGCAGCCGGAATACGATGGCGAAAGCCGCCAGCTTGGGCGCGGCGCCCAGTATCAGGGTGATCGACGTCGGCGCGCCCTGGTACACGTCCGGCACCCACATGTGATAAGGCGCGGCGCCCAGCTTGAACGCCAGGCCGGAGACGACGAACACCAGGCCCATCAGCAGCACCATCCGGTACTCGCTGCCGGCCGCGATCGCCTGGCCCAGGTCGCTCAGGATCAGGGTGCCGGTGGCGCCATACAGCATCGACATGCCGTACAGCAGGAAGCCCGAAGCCAGGGCGCCAAGCACGAAGTACTTCATGGCGGCCTCGGTCGCCGGGATATGATCGCGGCGCAAGGCCACCAGCGCATAGATAGGCAAGGACATCAGCTCCAGGCCCAGGTAAATCGTCAACAGGCTGTTGCCGGAAATCATGATCATCTGGCCCAGCAGCGAGAACAGGCTCAGCGTATAGAATTCGCCGCCCAGCAGGCCGCCCAGCAGCCCGCGCGCGTTCATGTACTGGCGCGAGTAGATGAAGGTCAGGCCCAGGGCCAGGTAGCAGAACAGCTTGAGCAAATCCGACAGCGCATCCGAAACGAACATGTCGTTGAATGCGTACTCGGTCGCAGCCCCCATGTTGGCGCAGGTCAGCAGCGCAGCGATGGCCAGCGTCAGCAGCGACAGGCCGTAGGTGATGTTGCGGCGCGCCTCATCCAGGAACATGTCGATCAAAAGAATGACGCAGGTCGCGACCGCCACGAAGATTTCGGGATACGCCACCGCCAGATTCAAATTATTCATCGCTTGCACTCTCGCTTGTACTTGCTGGTACTTCTTTGTGCCGCCGCTCCTGCCGGAGCGGCTGGCCGTGATACGGAAGTTCGTCGGGGGATGTCCGGGTGGAAATCACCTTAACGGATCTTGGAAACGGAAACATGTTCGAGCAGCTGCGTCACCGAGGTCTGCATCGCATCGGTAAACGGCTTGGGATAGACGCCCATGCCCAGCACCGCCAGCGCCAGCACGCCCAGCATGACGAACTCGCGCAGCGACAGATCCTTCATGGCCGCCACCTTGTCGTTGCCGATCGCGCCGAAAATCACGCGCTTGACCAGCCACAGCGAATACGCGGCGCCGAGTATCAGCGCCAGGGCCGCGAGCAAGCCGATCCAGAAGTCGTATTCGACGCCGCCCAGGATCACCGTGAACTCGCCGATGAAACCCGAGGTCCCCGGCAGGCCGGCGTTGGCCAGCGAAAACAGCACGAACAGGGCCGCGAACCTGGGCATGACGTTGATCACACCGCCGTAGTCGGCGATCTGGCGCGAATGCAGGCGATCGTACAAGACCCCGATACACAGGAACATCGCGCCCGATACGAAGCCGTGGGAAATCATTTGCGCGATCCCGCCGACCATGCCGATCTCGTTGAAGATGAAGAAACCCAGGGTGGCGAAACCCATGTGGGCGATCGACGAATACGCCACCAGTTTCTTCATGTCGTCCTGGACGATCGCGACCAGGCCGATGTAGATCAC
>Ga0182745_1002529_pt1 | contig 16321 bp, 13 predicted proteins | sample eDN3rd30CKraftBY_FD_128523 | JGI IMG/M metagenome (GOLD analysis project Ga0182745, IMG submission 128523) | Enriched backyard soil microbial communities from Emeryville, California, USA - eDNA 3rd pass 30_C Kraft BY (version 2) (version 2) | ecosystem: Environmental > Terrestrial > Soil >...
GCCGGTGACGGTGACTTCGCCCGAGGGCAGGTCGATCCAGCCAGCGGACTGGTAAGCGCCGGCGCGGACGAAATGCACGTCCAGCCCCACCAGCTCGGACACGCGCAAGCCGCTGGAGTAAAGCAGCTCGAACATGGCGCGGTTGCAGCTTGCGGCCGGATCCTGCGGGTCTTTGCCGGGCGCGTCGTGCGCTACCAGTCGTACCGCATCGTCGGCCGACAAGGCCTTGGGCAGGGGTTTGTTGCGGCGCGGGGCTTTGACGCCATCCACCGGATTGGCCGCCAGGCGCGTGGCCGGCGCCTCGTTCTCCGCCAGCCAGCCGTAAAAGCCGCGCCAGGACGATAGTTTGCGCGCGATCGAGCGCGGCCCCAGGCCGGCCGCGTGCAGGCGCGCGGCCAAGGTGCGCATCTGGTGCTGGCGCAGGTCGCGCAAGGCCGGCTGCTCGGGCAGGGCGGCGGCCAGCTGCAACAATTGCTGCAGATCGCGCCCATAGGCGGCCACGGTATGCGCAGACAGTTTGCGCTGCGTCTTCAGGCAATCGAGATAGGCGCCGACCAGTCCGGATTGCATGGTTGGCTCCAGGTTCAGGCCAACAGCCCGGCCAGCGCGGTGCTGGCGGTTTCTCCCACGCGGGAGAGATAGTCGGTGGACATGTCGGCGGTAAACCGTTGCGGGTCGGGAGAAGCCAGCAACAGCAGGCCGAACACCGGATCGGCCTGATCCTGGGCGCCGGGACGGCGCAGCGGAATGATGGCGACGGAGGCGATCGGCTGCTCGGCCCCAAGCCAGCCGACTACCTCGAACTCCTGGTTGCTGCCGCAGTAGGGCGCGCGCAAGCCATTGCCGAACAGGCGCTGGTCCGGCGACACCGGGGCCGCGAACCAGGCTTCGCCGTGTTGCGGCGCGGTATCCCAAAGGCGCAGGGTGGCGTAGGGAATGTCGAACACGTGCAGCAGGTTGTCCACGAGCGCGAGCGGACGTTGGGCGTCGTCGCGGGTGGCCAGCAGCGAATGGGTCCAGGACTGGAACTTCTCGACCAGGGCGTCATTGTCCTGTCCGATCCGCACCAGCTCGGCCAGCTTCAATTCCAACGCCTTGATCTTTTCGCGCAGCACGGTCATCTGACGTTCCTGCAGGGACACGGTGCGTTCGCCGGTGGGGCCATGCAGCTTGATTTTGGTCAGCAGCTCGAGGTGTTCGTCGAAGAATTCCGGATGGTTCTTCAGATAGTGCGCAACGGTATTGGCGTCCAGGCTTTGGCTCATTTCAGGTTCGGTTCGGTAAGGTTGGTGGGATGTCGATTTCGCCTTCGAATACGGTGACTGCCGGCCCGGTCATCATGACCGGCTGGCCGGCGCCGTTCCAGGCGATGGTAAGCGTTCCGCCGCGGGTTTGCACCCGCACCGGCGAATCCAGCAGGCCGCGCCGGATTCCGGTCACCACCGCTGCGCACGCCCCGGTGCCGCAGGCCAGGGTCTCGCCGGCGCCGCGCTCGTACACGCGCAAGCGGATCTGGTGGCGATCGACGATTTGCATGAAGCCGGCGTTGACGCGCCGGGGAAAGCGGACATGGTTTTCGATCAGTGGACCTTCCGCCGCGACCGCGGCCTGGTCGCAGTCGGCCACGACCTGCACCGCGTGCGGATTGCCCATCGAGAGAACGGAGATCCAGCGCGTGTGCCCGTCCAAATCCAGGGGCCACAACAGTTCCTCTCCCTCGGCGCGGCTGGCGAGTCCGGTGCCGTCGAAAGGCACTTGCTGCGCGTCGAGGATGGGCGCGCCCATGTCGACCGTGACCTGGCCATCGTCTTCCAGGCGTGGTTCGATGATGCCGGCCATGGTTTCGACCCGGATCGCGCGCTTGCCGGTGAGGCCCTTGTCGGCGACGAAGCGGGCGAAGGCGCGCGCGCCGTTGCCGCATTGCTCGACCTCGCTGCCGTCCTGATTGAAGATGCGATAGCGGAAATCGACGTCGGGAGTATGCGACCGCTCCACCACCAGCAACTGGTCGGCGCCGATGCCGAAGCGGCGGTCGGCCAGCCAGCGCCACTGCTCCGGAGCAAGATCCAGCGGCAGGCGCGTGGCATCGATCACGACGAAGTCGTTGCCGGCGCCATGCATCTTGGTGAATTTGAGCTTCATGCGGGGATTATAAGTGTTTAAGTGTTCAAGATGGTTCCCGGTCATATACGCTGGACTCGCCGGGCGGACGGGTCTTGAAGCGCCGGTGGGCCCAGAAGTATTCGGCCGGATTTTCCAGGACGCGCTGTTCGATCCAGTGGTTCAGACGCTGGGTTGCTTCCTGCAGGTCGTCGCCGGGGAAATTTTCCAGGGGAGGATAAAAGCGGATCTCCCAGCCCCGATAGTCGGGCAGGAAGGTGGCGACCACCGGAATCACCTGGGCGCCGCTGATCCTGGCCAGGCGCGCGGGCGCGGTCAGGGTGGCGCTGGGAACCCCGAAGAAAGGCACGAAGACCGAGTTCTTCTCGCCGAAGTCCATGTCGGGCAGCATGAAAAAGGGTATGCCTGCACGCATCGCGCGCAGGATCGGACGGATGCCCTCGGTGCGGGTCACCAGCAGTGGCGGGTGAAAGCGCATGCGCCCTTTTTTCAGCGTGGCATCCAGGAGCGGGTTGCTTTGGGCGGTGTACATCGAGCACCCGGAGACGTGCATGGCAACCGCGGCGCCAGCCACGTCCAGGCAGACGAAGTGCGGGCACAGGAGTATCGTCGGGCGGCTGTCGATCTGCTGCAGCGGGATGCCGGGTGCGATGTGCATGAGCTTTTGCAAGCGCGCCTGCGGCGCCCACCACAGTACGGCGCGTTCGAACACGCTGCGTGCATACAACTGGAAGTGGCGCCGCGCCAGGGTATGACGTTCGTGCTCGGACAGGTGCGGCAGGCAAAGTTTCAGGTTGGTGAGAGCAACATGGCGGCGTTTGTGCAGGCATAGGAACAACGAACTTCCGGTCCATTCTCCCAGGCGGCCGAGTATTGGCAGTGGCAGCCAATGCAGCAGCCACAGCAATCCGAGCATCAACCTCATGGACGACTCCTTTCAATTTATTGCGGGGGTGCTGGCTCCTTCCTCAAAGAGCGCTGTGCGCTTGGTTGTTTGTAACGGTTATAGCTCCACAGATACTGGGCAGGATTATTTGCGATCAGCGCCTCCATCGCGGCATTGATCGCTTGCGCCTGTTCAGTCGGCGTTCCATTCAGTGGTGTTTCAAGCCGGGCAAAGTGCACCTTGAAGCCGCGGCCCCAAGACAGGCGCTCGGCCCAGGCGGTGATGATCGGTGCGCCGGTCATGGCGTGCAGCTTGGCCGGCAGGGTCATGGTGTAGGCCGGCTTGCCGAAGAAATCGGCCCATACGCCTTCGCCTTGCTGCGGCACCTGGTCCGGCAGCATGCCGATCGCCATACCCTTCTTCAGGCGCTTGGCCAGCATGCGCACGCCGGTCAGGTTGGCGGGAGCCAGGTCCAGGTTGGGCCGGGCTCGGGCCTCTTCCAGAAGCGGCTTGAAGATGGCCTTGCGCGGCGGGCGATACAGCACCATCAAAGGGATGGAGTGCGCCACCGCCTGCGCCGAAACTTCGAAGCTGCCCAGGTGCGGGGTCAGGAAGATCAGGCCCTTGCCTTCGGCCAGGGCGTCTTGCACCAGGTCCCAGTTTTCCAGTTGGGTACGCGCCATCACGCGCGTGGGCGTGCCGTACCAGATGAAGGGCAATTCCTTCATGGCCTTGCCGGATTCGGCGATGGCGCGGCGGCGCTGCGCGCTGTAGCCGGCGCTGGCCAGATTCTTGCGCATGCGCTTGCGGTAGCTGGACGAATACAGATACACGCTCCATCCAAGCATGGTCCCGCACGCGTGCAGCAGCGGCAGGGGTAGGCGCGACATGAGCTTGGAAATACTGACTAGCATGAAATGAAGGGGGTATCTTGCTGTTTTATGCGATAGATGTAAAATACCACGAACCGCCGAGTTAATAGACAACTTGCGAGGCGGTATAAAAATTTCGCTAAAGCGTCGCAGGCTGAACCTACAGACCGCGACTGTCCCGAGTACGCAAAGCTAAGGAGCCTGCATGTCGAACGAATATCTGTTCACCTCGGAATCTGTGTCCGAGGGCCACCCCGATAAAGTTTCCGACCAAATTTCCGACGCCATCCTGGACGCCATCCTGGCCCAGGACCCGAAGGCGCGCGTCGCCGCCGAAACCCTGTGCAATACCGGCCTGGTAGTGCTGGCTGGCGAAATCACCACGCACGCGAACGTCGACTATATCGATGTGGCGCGCAATACCGTCAAGCGCATCGGCTATGACAATGCCGACTACGGGATCGACTACAAGAGCTGCGCCGTCATGGTGTGCTACGACAAGCAGTCGCCGGACATTGCCCAGGGCGTGGATGAGGGCCGCGGCCTGGATCTCGACCAGGGCGCGGGCGACCAGGGTCTGATGTTCGGCTACGCCTGCAACGAAACCCCGGTGCTGATGCCGGCGGCGATCTACTATTCGCACCGCATCGTCGAGCGCCAGTCGGAACTGCGCCGCGACGGCCGCCTGCCCTGGCTGCGCCCGGACGCCAAGTCGCAGGTAACGCTGAAGTACGTCGACGGCAAGCCGGTGGCGATCGACACCATCGTGCTCTCCACCCAGCATGCGCCCGAGATCGAACACAAGCAGCTCGAGGAAGCCGTGATCGAATCGATCATCAAGCCGGTGGTGCCGGCCGAGTGGCTCAAAGGCACGCGCTTCCTGGTCAACCCCACCGGCCGCTTCGTGATCGGCGGTCCGCAAGGGGATTGCGGGCTGACCGGGCGCAAGATCATCGTCGATACCTATGGCGGCGCGGCGCCCCATGGCGGCGGTGCCTTTTCCGGCAAGGATCCGTCCAAGGTCGACCGTTCGGCCGCCTACGCCGCGCGTTACGTGGCCAAGAATATCGTCGCCGCCGGCCTGGCCGAGCGTTGCCAGATCCAGATTTCGTATGCCATCGGCATGGCCCAGCCGACCTCGGTCATGGTGACCACTTTCGGCACCGGCCGCATCAGCGACGAGCAGATCTCGCATCTGGTGCGCGAGTATTTCGACTTGCGTCCCAAGGGGATCGTGCAGATGCTCGATCTGCTGCGGCCGATTTACCAGAAGACCGCCGCTTACGGCCATTTCGGCCGCGAAGAGCCGGAATTCACCTGGGAGCGCACCGACAAGGCGCAAGCCTTGCGCGAGAGCGTCTAAGAGAGGCCAGGAGCGCGGGCGGTCCGATGCCTGACAAGGCCGGGCGATTTCATTAAAATAGCGCCAGCATCAAGGAGCGTTGCGACAGGTATCCCCTGCCAGGCTTGATGCGGGTTTGACCGTAGTTGGACTGTAGTAACCGCGCTCACGACACTTTTTTCAATTGAAAGGAGGCGTGACATGAGCGCCGTTGTAAACTCAATTTCCGCAGCCGATGGGCTGGATTACGTCGTTGCCGACCTTGGCCTGGCCGCGTGGGGCAACAAGGAAATCCGTATCGCCGAAACCGAAATGCCGGGCCTGATGGCGATCCGTGAAGAATTCTCCGCCACCCGGCCGCTGGAAGGCGCGCGCATCGCCGGCTCGCTGCACATGACCATCCAGACCGCGGTGCTGATCCAGACCCTGGAAGCCCTGGGCGCCCAGGTGCGCTGGGCTTCGTGCAACATCTACTCCACCCAGGACCATGCCGCCGCCGCGATCGCCGCCAACGGCACCCCGGTGTTCGCCTACAAGGGCGAGAGCCTGGACGACTACTGGGAATACACCCACCGCATCTTCGATTGGCCCACCGCTGGCCAGGGCGCCGATTACGCGCCATACGCCAACATGATCCTGGACGACGGCGGCGACGCGACCTTGCTGTTGCACCTGGGCGCGCGCGCCGAACAGGACGTCACGGTGCTGGACAAGCCCGGCTCGGAAGAGGAAGTCAGCCTGTTCAATGCGATCCGCAAGCGTCTCGCCAGCCAGCCGAATTGGTATTCGGAGCGCCTGGCGCAGATCAAGGGCGTCACCGAGGAAACCACCACCGGCGTGCATCGCCTGTACCAGATGCACCAGGAAGGCCGCCTGGCGTTTCCGGCGATCAACGTCAACGACTCGGTCACCAAGTCCAAGTTCGACAATCTGTATGGCTGCCGCGAATCCCTGGTGGACGGCATCAAGCGCGCCACCGACGTCATGGTGGCTGGCAAGGTTGCCGTCGTGGCGGGTTATGGCGATGTCGGCAAGGGTTCGGCGCAGGCGCTGCGGGCGCTGTCGGCCCAGGTCTGGGTCACCGAGGTCGACCCGATCTGCGCATTGCAGGCGGCCATGGAAGGCTATCGCGTGGTGACCATGGATTATGCCTGTGCCCACGGCGACATCTTCGTCACCGCCACCGGCAACTACCATGTGATCACGCACGAGCACATGCGCAACATGAAGGACCAGGCCATCGTCTGCAATATCGGCCACTTCGACAACGAGATCGAGGTCGCCGCGCTGCGCCAGTACACCTGGGACAACATCAAGCCCCAGGTCGATCACGTGATCTTCCCGGATGGCAAGCGCATCATCCTGCTGGCGGAAGGCCGCCTGGTCAATCTCGGTTGCGGCACCGGCCACCCGTCGTACGTGATGAGTTCGTCGTTCGCCAACCAGACCATCGCCCAGATCGAGCTGTACGCGAACACCGCGGCCTACCCGGTCGGCGTCTACACCCTGCCCAAGCATCTCGATGAAAAAGTGGCGCGGCTGCAATTGAAGAAACTGAACGCGGAACTGACCAGCTTGACCAAGGAACAGGCCGAATACATCGGCGTGCCGGTGCAGGGCCCGTACAAGTCGGCGCATTATCGTTATTGAGTTCGGCTATTGAGTTCGTCCCGCAACCGCTGGTGCGGTTGCGGCTTTGCCGGCCAGCCGGTTACGGCCAGCCGGTCCACACCCTCGAGTGCTAGGAGTCAAGATGCGTATGCTGCTTATCTGGCTGGTGAATACCGCCGCCCTGCTTGCTGTTCCCTACCTGATGCAATCGGTGCGGATCGACAGTTTTTGGACAGCTTTGATCGCCGCCCTGGTGCTGGCCCTGGTGAACACCCTGATACGTCCGGTCCTGGTGCTGCTGACCCTGCCGGTTACGCTCTTGACCCTGGGTTTGTTCATCCTGGTCATCAACGGTCTGATGTTCTGGCTGGCGTCGACCCTGGTGAGCGGTTTCCATGTCGCCGGATTCTGGTCGGCGGTGGGCGGTGCGCTGCTGTACAGCATCATCTCCTGGATCTTGTCCGCACTTTTGTTCAAGGATTAAATGACTTCCCCCATCTTCAGCATGGAGTTCTACCCGCCCAAGACCAGCGAGGGCAGCGACAAGCTGCGCGCGGTCCGGGCGCAGTTGGCGCAATTGCAGCCGCGGTATTTCTCCGTGACCTTCGGCGCCGGCGGCTCGACCCAGGCCGGCACTCGCGACACCGTTCTGGAAATCCAGCGCGAAGGCCATGAAGCGGCCCCGCACCTCTCGTGCATCGGCCGCAGCAAGCAGGACTTGCGTGACTTGCTGGAGGAATACCGCCGCCAGGGAATCCGCCGCGTGGTCGCCTTGCGCGGCGACCTGCCCAGTGGCTACGGCTCGATGGAACTGTCCTCGGGCGAGTTTCTGTACGCCGAGGAACTGGTTTCCTTCATCCGCGCCGAAAGCGGCGATTGGTTCCACATCGAGGTCGCGGCCTATCCCGAAATGCATCCGCAGGCCCGGTCGCCGCAGGAAGATCTGCAGCATTTCGCGCGCAAGGTCAAGGCCGGCGCGAATGCCGCGATCACCCAGTACTTCTACAATGCCGACGCGTATTTCCGCTTCGTCGAGGATGCGCATCGCGTCGGCGTGGATGTACCCATCGTTCCGGGGATCATGCCGATCACCAATTATTCGCAACTCACGCGCTTCTCGGACATGTGCGGGGCCGAAGTGCCGCGCTGGATCCGCCTGAAGCTGGCCGGGTTCGGCGACGACACCAAGTCGATCCGCGCATTCGGCCTGGATGTCGTGTCCGGCATGTGCGAGCGCTTGCTTCAGGGCGGCGCTCCGGGTCTGCATTTCTATACCCTGAACCAGGCCGCCCCGACCTGCGCCATCTGGGACCAGCTGGCGCTGACGCGCTGATACGCGGGTAAAACCACCACACCCCTGGCAGGAATCCAAGGGGCGGGTTTCAAACCCGCCCTGGTTGTGCACGCAAGTTATGCGTGCACAACTAACCAAACAGGACATTAGCCAGCCTTGCTCCCGGAACATTTTGTTCGCATCGGGTTACCTACCGTGACAAGCCGAACAATCGGGGGCAGCCATGGTGATTCGACCTATACCGCACGTGATCCAGGATCCGCGCACGGCGCCAACCCAGGATGGCGCCGTGCCGGGCCGCCTGGGCGGGCGCAGCGCCGAGGCGCTGGCGCCTGGGCCGGCGCGCGCCCGTGCCAGCGACTTTCATGGGTCCGGTACGTCCGCCGTCTGGGAGCGTCACGGCGCCATCGAGGCCGCTCCCAACCCGCGGGCGCAGCGGCAGGGATGAATCGGGAGGCCAAGGGATATGAGCATGCGTGCACAGGAACTGGTCAGGGAGTTTGGCGAGAGCATCGGCTTGCCGGATTTTGCCCTGGAAAAAAGCGGCATGGCGCGCTTGCGCCTGGATGGCAAGGTGGTGGTCGATTTCGAGCATGACGCCAGCAACAACGTGCTGCACGTGTATGCGCCGATTGCGTCCGCGGCGCATTGCACCGGCCAGGCCTGGCGCCTGCTGCTGGAAGCCAACCTGTTCCTCGACCGCAGCGGCGGCGCCGCCTGCGCCTTCGACCGCCTTACCGGCGATTTCATGGCTTGTCTGCGCCTGGATCTGGATCGGCTCGATTGCCTCACCCTGATGCGCCGCGTTCACCATCTGGCCGACGCGGTCGAACGCCTGCGCGCGGATTTGGCGGCCTTGCAGCACGAGGCGCCGGAGCAGGAGGCCGCGCCGCTGTTGCAAGCGGGGTTGATGCGCGGTTAGAGCATTTTCGGTTTAATTATTGACAGGTCTACACGCAGCAAGGCGGGCGGGTTAGAAACCCGCCCCTACCGACGGGTGCATGGGCCCTGGTTTTTCGTAGGGGCGGGTTTCAAACCCGCCCTGGTAGTGTAAAGAAGGCCATCGAAAACGCTTTAGGCTGGGGCCAGGATCAGGCCGGCGGCAACACCAGACCTTGCTCGGTCACGATCAGGTCGAGCGGGACATCGTGCGCGTCTTCGGCGAAGTCGGCCAGGGCGCAGGAATAGGCGATGCCAATGGCCAGGGGGCGGGGTTCACACGCCAGGGTACGATCGTAATAACCGGCGCCGTAGCCGATCCGAAAGCCCCGGAGGTTGTATCCGACGCAGGGAATCAACAGCAGTTGCGGAACGATGAAACGATCGCGCTGCACCGGGACCGGCACGCCATGGGCTGCGCGCGTCAGCGCTTCGCCTGGGCTCCAGGCGGCAAAGCGCAGCGCTTCATGGCGCGCGGCCACCACCGGCAGACCCAGGGTCATATGGCGCCGGGCCAACTCCTGGTACAGCGCCTGCAGGTCGGGTTCGCCCTGGATCGGCCAATAGACGCCGATCTGGATGCGGTCATCGAGGCCGAAACGGGCCGGCGCATGCCGATCCAGCCAGGCCAGGACCTTGGCGCCGATGGCGGCGTCCCATCGGCTGCGCGTGGCTGGCGGGAGCGCGCGGCGCGCATCGATCAAGCGCTGGCGCAGTTCGTTTTTCGGCGACATGTGATGTTATGATTGGCTTTCCGCAAGTAGGGCTGGCGCTTCATGTGGCATCCAAGGAGGCGCAGAATCAGGCGCAGAATTGTATGCGCGAATGCCACGCCAGCCATTCTAACCGACGACACTCTAGACAAACAGGTCCTGAAATTGAGATTCCCGATGAAATGGATCGCCGTGGCGACGCTCGCCTTGTCGGTGATCGTCCCCGCCGCTGATGTCTATGCGCAAACACGCGCAAACATTCCCGGCAACGAGAAAGATATTTTCCTGGCGCTGCGCGACGCCGCGCGCAAGGACGACGCGGTGCGGGCGTGGGAGTTGGCGGATCGCCTGATCGACCATCCCATCCCATCCTACGTCGAGTACTACCGCCTGAAGCCGCGCATCAAGATCGCGCCGCAGAACGAAATCCTGTCCTATCTGCAGCGCTACCAGGGCAGCGCGATCGCCGATCGCCTGCGCAACGATTGGTTGCTGGAGTTGGGCAAGCAGCGCGATTGGGCCACTTTCGATAGCCAATATCCGCAATTCGTGCTGGACGACGATGTTCAGGTCAAATGCTACGCGCTGCAGTCGGCGCTGGCCAAGGGACAGCAGGTGGCCGGGCAGGCGCGCGAACTGCTGACGGCGCCGCGTCGCTACGGCGCTGCCTGTCCGTTGCTGGTGGAGGATTTGCTGCGTGCCGGGCAATTCAGTGCCGACGACGTCTGGCAGCAGGTCAGGTTGGCGGCGGAACACAATATGGCCGGCGTCGCCCGCGATCTGGCGCTGCTGGTGGGTGCTCCCGAGAGCGTGATCAAACTGGCGCTGGAATCCCCGGTACGCGTCATCGCCACCGGTCCGGGCGCCGGCCGCGCCCACCGCGAAGCCTTCCTGATCGCGCTGGGGCGCGCCGCGCGCAGCAATACCGAGCAGGCCGCCAATGCCTTGCGCAGCGCCGGTTCATCCTTGAGCAAGGCGCAGACCGCATTGGGCTGGGCCCAGATCGCCTTGCAATCCTCGCTGAAGGTGGAGCCGCAGGCCGCCGAATACTGGCGCCTGAGCCGGGGCGCCGCCCTGAGCCAGGAAGGCTATCAATGGCAGGCGCGCGCGGCCTTGCGCAGCGGCGACTGGAAGTTTGTGGACAGCGCGATCCAGGCGATGCCCGCCAGATTGCAGGAAGAAGACGCCTGGGTCTATTGGCTCGGACGCGCCGAGCGCGAACTGGGCCGGCACGAGCATGCCTTGGGCCGCTTTGAGTCGATCCTGACCCGGCGCGGCTTCTACGGGCAACTGGCGCTGGAAGAACTGGGCCATCGCATCACCATCCCGGAACGGGCCAGGCAGCCCAGCGCCGACGAAGTCGCGCGCATGGCCGCCAACCCGGGCTTGCGCAACGCCTTTTACTTCTATGCGATCAACCTGCGCTTTGAAGGCAACCGCGAATGGAACTGGCAATTGCGCGGCATGAACGAACGCGAGCTGCTGGCCGCCGCCGAGTTCGCGCGCCAGAACGATGTGCTCGACCGCATGGTGAATACCTCGGACCGAACCCGCAACGAATACGATTTCGAACAGCGCTTCCCGGCCCCGCATGCCGACGTCATGCGCCCGGCCAGCGCCGCGCTGCGGCTGGACATGGCCTGGGTGTATGGGCTGATCCGCCAGGAGTCGCGCTTCATCATGAGCGCGCGTTCCAGCGCCGGCGCCTCGGGGTTGATGCAACTGATGCCGGGCACCGCGCGCGAAGTGGCGCGCAAGATCGGCATGACCGACTACCATCAGAGCAAGGTCAACGAGCTCCAGACCAATATCTTGCTGGGAACCAATTACCTCAACATGGTGCTGGAGCGCCTGGATGGTTCGCAGGTGCTGGCGACCGCCGCCTACAATGCCGGTCCGCGCCGGCCCCTGGCCTGGCGCGCTACCCTGGCGCGGCCGGTCGAGGGCGCGATCTTCGCGGAAACCATTCCGTTTACCGAAACCCGCGATTACGTGAAGAACGTCTTGTCCAACGCCACCTACTACGCCGCCATGTTCGAGAACAAATCCCAGTCCTTGAAGGAGCGGCTCGGTTCGGTGGCGGCGCAGGGCTACGATGGTCAGCCGACCAGCGAACCGTTCTGAGCGCGCCAGCGCCAGGCACCGCGCCGGACTGACTGCGCGGCGCTGGCGCGGCCTGCCATGAAGACCTATGTCGTCGGCGGCGCCGTGCGCGACGCCTTGCTCGGGTTGCCGGTCCAGGACCAGGATTATGTCGTGGTGGGCGCCACCCCGGAGCTGATGCTGGCGCGCGGCTACACGCCGGTAGGCAAGGACTTCCCGGTGTTCCTCCATCCCAAGACCCGCGCCGAGTACGCCCTGGCGCGCACCGAGCGCAAGACCGCCCCTGGCTACACCGGCTTCGTGTTCCATACCTCGCCCGACGTCACGCTGGAGCAGGACCTGGCGCGGCGCGACCTGACCATCAACGCGATGGCGCGCGCGAGCGACGGCGAGTTGATCGATCCCTATGGCGGGCAGCAGGATTTGCGCGACCGGATATTGCGGCATGTGTCGTCATCGTTTGCCGAAGACCCGGTGCGCATCCTGCGTCTGGCACGCTTCGCCGCGCGCTTCGGCGACTTTGCGGTCGCCCCGGAAACCATGGATTTGATGCGCGCCATGGTGGTCTCGGGCGAGGTCGACGCCCTGGTGCCCGAGCGTGTTTGGCAAGAGTTGGCGCGCGGCCTGATGGAGCGGAATCCCGCGCGCATGTTCGAGGTGTTGCGCGCCTGCGGGGCCTTGGCACGCATCCTGCCGGAGCTCGAACAGGTCTGGGACGCACCGCGCCTGGCCGCGCTCCGGCCCGGTGCCGAGGCCAACCAGCGCGGCGCGCATCTGATGCTGGCGCTGGAGCGTGCCGCCGCCAGCGGCGCACCCCTGCAAGTGCGATTTGCGCTGCTGGCTCCAGCCTTGGGCGATGAGGTATCGGGGATTCGGGAACCTGCGCAGCACAGCGTGCAGTTGCTGCGCCAGATCAGCCAGCGCCTGCGCGTGCCGAACGACTGCCGCGATCTGGCCATCCTGGCGGCGCGCGAGTTCGCGCTCATCGCGGCGGCGCAGGCGCTGGCGCCACCAGACCTGGTCGGCTTGCTCGAGCGCTGCGACGCCTTGCGCAAGCCGCAGCGCTTTGCCGAACTGTTGCAGGCGGCGGCCTGCGACTGGGGCGCCGATCCGGATCGTGCCGAGCATCCCTTCCCGCAGGCATCTTTTCTCGAGCACGTGCTGGCGGCGGCCACATCCATCGACGCCGGCGCCATCGCAACGCAGGCGCGCGCCAGCCATCCGGATCAGCCGCAGTTGATCCCGCAGACAATCCGCGCCGCGCGCATCGCCGTCGTCGCGGCCAGCTTGCGTCGGATCAACTTGCGGCCAGAGAAACCCGGCCAGGCTTGAGCGGCATGGGACAATCGTCCCATCTGCCATGAAAACAGCCCGGGTGTAGAATCTGATCACATAGGACTTGCCGGTTGCGGCAGAAATCACCTTTTTGCGTGACCATGGCGCCCGGAGCCTGGTTCCGGGGATAGGAGATCGCATGAACGCACCTGTGTCACCCTCCCTGCTGCCGGACGCAGCGCAGATAGCCAGCATCGGCCTGGACGACAAGTACACGCAAGAGCGCGGCCGCGTGTTTCTGACCGGCACCCAGGCCCTGGTGCGGCTACCCATCGATCAGCATCGGCGCGACCAGCGCGCCGGCCTGCATACCGCGGGCTTCGTCTCCGGATATCGCGGCTCGCCCCTGGCCAACGTCGACCTGACCGCCCAGCGCGCCAAACAATACCTGGAACAGCACGAGATCCGCTTTCATCCGGGCCTGAACGAAGACATGGCCGCCACCAGCATCTGGGGCACCCAGCAGGTGAAGCTGTTCCCGGGGGCGCGCTACGATGGCGTATTCGCCATGTGGTACGGCAAGGGCCCCGGTGTGGATCGCTGCGGCGATGTCTTCAAGCACGCCAACATGGCGGGCAGCGCGCGCCATGGCGGCGTGCTGGTGGCGGTCGGCGACGACCACGCCGCCAAATCCTCTTCGGTGGCGCATCAAAGCGAACATATCCTGAAAGCCAGCGGCCTCCCGGTCCTGTATCCCGCCACGGTGCAGGAATACCTGGACTATGGCCTGCACGGCTGGGCCATGAGCCGCTACGCCGGACTATGGGTGGCGATGAAATGCGTGACCGACATCGTCGAATCGGGCGCGATCGTCGAACTCGATCCCGAGCGCGTGCGCATCGTCATGCCGGAGGATTTCGTGATCCCGGAAGGCGGGCTGAACATACGCTGGCCCGACGCGATCCTGGATCAGGAAGCGCGCATGAACCATTACAAATGGTACGCGGCGCTGGCCTATGCCCGCGCCAACCGCCTGAACCAGGTGATCTGGGACAGCCCGCGCGCGCGCATCGGCATCATTACCGCGGGCAAGTCCTATCTGGATACGCGCGAAGCCATGGATGCCCTGGGCATCGATGAGGACGTTGCCCACGAGATCGGGATCCGCCTGTACAAGATCGGCATGACCTGGCCGCTGGAAGCGCAGGGCGTGCGCGACTTCGCCGAAGGCCTGGACGAAATCCTGGTGGTCGAGGAAAAGCGCCAGATCCTCGAATACCAGTTGAAGGAAGAACTGTACAACTGGCGCGAGGATGTGCGCCCCAGGGTGGTCGGCAAGTTCGACGACAGCGGCGAATGGAGCAATAGCCATCGGGAAGGCCATGGCGAATGGCTGCTGCCGGCGACCAGCGAATTGAGTCCGGCGCAGATCGCACGCGCCATCGCCAGCCGCATCTCGCGCTATTTCACCGACGAACCGTTTTTGCAGCGCATCCGCGAGCGCGTCGCCTACCTGGATGCGCGCGACGCCGCGCTCAAGCGCGCCCGGCCCGACCCGGCCGCCGAGCGCCTGCCCTTCTTCTGTTCCGGCTGCCCGCACAATACCTCGACCAGGGTGCCCGAAGGCAGCAATGCCCTGGCCGGCATCGGCTGCCATTACATGGTGTTGTGGATGAACCGCGATACCCTGACCTTCACCCACATGGGGGGCGAGGGCGCCACCTGGATCGGCACGGCGCCGTTCACCGACACCCCACACGTGTTCGTCAACCTCGGCGACGGCACCTATTATCACTCCGGCCTGCTGGCGATCCGCGCCGCAGTGGCCGCCAAGGTGAACATCACCTACAAGCTGCTGTACAACGATGCGGTCGCGATGACCGGCGGCCAAAGCGTGGATGGACCGCTCGATCCCGCCATGCTGTCGCGGCAGCTGGCGGCCGAGGGCGTGGCGCCGATCGTGGTGGTGACCGACGAACCGGAGAAATATCCGTCCGGCACCGCCTGGGCGCCCGGGATCACGGTGCGTCATCGGACCGAACTCGATGCCGTGCAGCGCGAACTGCGCGAGGCCAAGGGCGTCTCCGCGCTGATCTACGACCAAACCTGCGCTTCGGAAAAGCGCCGCCGGCGCAAACGCAATGCCTATCCCGATCCGGCGCGCCGGGTGGTGATCAACGAAACCGTCTGCGAGGGTTGCGGCGATTGCAGCGTGCAGTCCAACTGCCTCTCGGTCGAACCGCTGGAAACCGACTTCGGGCGCAAGCGCCAGATCAATCAATCCTCATGCAACAAGGACTATTCCTGCCTGCAGGGATTCTGCCCGAGCTTTGTCACGGTCGAAGGCGGCCAATTGAAAAAACCGGCGCGCGCTTCCCTGCCGGCGCTGCCCGAGGGCGAGTTGCCGCTGCCGCGGCAGGCCGGACTGGAGCGGGCTTACGGCATCCTGGTGGCGGGGGTGGGCGGTACCGGGGTGGTGACCATAGGCCAGATCCTGGCCATGGCGGCGCATCTGGAAGGAAAATACTGTTCGGTGCTGGACATGAGCGGGCTGGCGCAAAAAGGCGGGCCGGTGATGTCGCACGTGCGCCTGGCCAGCATGCCGGACCAGATCCACGCCACCCGCATCAGCACCGGCGAAGCCGACCTGGTGCTGGGCTGCGACGCCATCGTCGCGGCGAACCACGACGCCCTGGTGCGCATGGGGCGCGAGCGCACCAAGGCCGTGGTGAACGGCGACGGCCTGCCCACCGCCACCTTCGTGCGCAATCCCGATTGGCAATACCCGCATCAGGACACGGCGGCAAAGATCGTCGGCGCCTGCCAGGAAGGACAGGTGGATTTCATCGCCGCCGACCGCATGGCCTTGGCCCTGCTGGGCGACGCCATCGCCACCAACATGCTGATGCTCGGCTATGCCTGGCAAAAAGGCTGGGTGCCGTTGTCGGAAGCGGCGCTGATGCAGGCGATCACCCTGAACGGCGTGGCGGTGGATTTCAACCGTCAGGCCTTTGCCTGGGGACGGCTGGTCGCGCACGATCCCAGCCATCTGGAAACCCTGATCGGTGCCAAGCTGCGCGGCAGCGCCCAGGTGATCGCCTTCCGGCGCAAGCCCGGCCTGGATGAGGTGATAGAAAAACGGGTCGAGTTCCTGAGCGCTTATCA
>Ga0182745_1002530_pt1 | contig 16320 bp, 18 predicted proteins | sample eDN3rd30CKraftBY_FD_128523 | JGI IMG/M metagenome (GOLD analysis project Ga0182745, IMG submission 128523) | Enriched backyard soil microbial communities from Emeryville, California, USA - eDNA 3rd pass 30_C Kraft BY (version 2) (version 2) | ecosystem: Environmental > Terrestrial > Soil >...
CCGCTCGCCGGCGGGGTATTGTCGGGCAAATATCAGGGCGGCGCCCGGCCCGAAGGCGCGCGCTTCTCGCGCTATCTGGCGATGGAGGGCCGGCAGGCGGCGATGGGGCGCCGCTTCGTCAACGAACGGAGCCTCGCCGCGACCGAACGCTATCTGACAATCGCCGAAGAGGCCGGGCTGCACCCGGTGACGATGGCGACCGCCTGGTCGAAGCAGCATGACTTCGTCGCATCGACGATCGTCGGCGTCAGCGCTTACGATCAGGTCGAGCCGATCCTCGCGGCGAAGGAGCTGGTGCTGAGCGACGATCTGATGAAGACGCTGAACAAGGTCGGCAGGGATATCCTCTACCCGATGGGCTGACCGATCAGGCGGAGCGTCGGCCATTCGAGGACGAGCGCCTCGCCGACCTTCAGCGCACGCCAAACCTTCGATGCCGCGTCGAAGGCTGCGAATATATCCGCTTGGGCGGCTTCGAACCGCGCACGCTCCTCGCCGCTAAGCGTCGCGCGTACCCGCGCCGCCTCGCCGAGCGCCGCCTGCTGCGCGGCGCTGCTGACACGCGTCCCGCTGCGCCAGCCGATATCAAACAGGAAGGCGGCAAGCTCCGACAGTTCGCCTTCGCGCCCCTGCGCCTTCAGCAGTGCGGCCCCCTTCGCTGACTGCTTGCGCGCCGCGCGGCGATGGTCCTTGGCATCGGCGCCTTCGGGTCCGCCGATGTGGAACGAGCCGGCATTGCCGCCCGCCGCAATCTGCCCGAACACGCCGTTCTTCAGCCCAAGAACCGCCTCGACAACGAAATGCACCATATCGTGCGGAAGGTCGCGATCGAAGCCCGGCGCCGGGTCCATCTCCAGCATCGGCCCCGAGCCCCGCTCGATCCGCATCGCATAGCGTCGCTCGCCCGACCGGATGAAATGCACTTTCATCGCAGCATCGGCCTCAGAGACTCGCCTTGAACAGCTCGCCCATCCGCCCCCACGCCTTCTCCGCCGCCGCCTCGTCATAGGCGCGGCCGTCGGGCGGGCACCAGCCGTGCATCGCGCCCTTGTAGACCTCAACCTCGTGCCATTCCGGGCGCGGGTCGAGCACGGCTTTGAGCCGGTTCTTTTCTTCGGGATCCTTCTGGTCGTCATTGTCGGCGATGGCGAAGAGGAAACCCGCTCGCGTTTCGGGAATCAGCAGATGCGGGCTGTCGGGCCTGTCGGTGCCGACCGACGCGCCGTGGAAGCTCGCCGCGGCCTTGACCCGCGCCGGGTTCAGTGCCGCGGTATAGATGACCATCGGCCCGCCCATACAATAGCCCGCTGTGCCAAGCCCTTTCGCGGTATCGACCTCGGCCTGCGCGTCGAGGAAGGCGAGATGCGCTTTGGCGTCGGTCTGCACGAGCGTGCGGTTCAATTGCTTGAGGTAGCCGAACAGCGTCTCGCGCACCCCCGGATCGTCGAAATCATGCCCGGCATGGACGACCGGCGCCTTGGCCCAGCGATAGAAGGGGTTCACGCACAGCACAGCATAGCCCTCGCCCGCCAGCCGGTCGGCCATCTGGCGAAAGGCGGGACGCAGGCCGCGGATGTCGGGCCAGATCAGCACGCCGGGATGCTTGCCTTCGGCCGGCGCGACGAAATACGCATCGACGGTCCCGTCAGCGGTCTTGATCTCCACGTCGCGCCCCTTGACCGGCCCGGCGGCGCAGGCCGCGGCGGGCAGGATCGAGGCGATCGCGCCCGCGCCGACCAGCGCTCCGAAATCGCGGCGGCGGACGGGGATGCCGGCGCGGTCCAGATCGGCTTCGGTGATGTCGTCGCACATGGGCTTTCTCCTCTTTCCGGCATCGATACGCGGCGGAATGCCAAAGGCTGCGGCGGCAAAGAGCGATTCGGGGAAAGGCGCGGAAAACTGCGCAACTTCATTCTGAAATCACCTGGGCGGAGCCGATGCCTATAGGCCAAGCTAAGCACGGCTAGACATAATAGGAAAGGCCCGCGCAAACGCCGTCCCCTTCTCTTCGTCATCCCCGCGAAGGCGGGGATCCAGCTCGCTTGTTGCCTTATCTTCTTCGCGCCTTTGCGCCTTTGCGTGAGGCTTTCTGAAAATCTCACGCAAAGGCGCAAAGGCGCGAAGATAATAAGCTGGATCCCCGCCTTCGCGGGGATGACGAAGGAACGGGGATGACGAGAAGGAGGATCAGCGGATGGCGATGAGATCGTCGTAGCTGTGCGCAATCCGATGGACGCCGACCTCGCAGAGCTTCGCGCCGTGCGCCGTCCGATCGAGGATATGCCCAGCCCCGCAGAAACCGATCACCGTCATCCCCGCCGCGAGCGCCGCGCGGGCGCCGATCGGCGAATCCTCGATCGCGAGGCAGGCCGCGGGATCGAGGCCGAGCCCCTTCGCCGCGGCGAGGTAAATGTCGGGGTGCGGCTTCCCGCGTTCCCAGCCGTCGGCGCTGTAGACATGCCGCCCGAAATGATGCGCGAGCCCGAAGCGATCGAGCGACGCCGCGATATAGGCGGGGCTGCTCGACGAAGCGATCGCGCGCGGCTGGTCGCCGAGCGTATCGAGAAACGCCAGCGCACCCGGCACCGGCGCAAACCCCTCCGCGAACCGGATTTGCGCCCGCGCGCGATGCTGTTCGCGAAAATCGGCGGGCAGCGGACGCCCGAAGCGCTGGACGATCCGTCGCTCGGTCTCCTGCCAATTATGCCCGCAATAGTCGCGCAGGCATTCCTCATAGGTCGTGGGCAGCCCGATCGCGGTCAGGCTCTCGGCGAGCGTCCGGTTCGCGCGCACCTCGCTGTCGGCGATGACGCCGTCGAAGTCGAAGATAATGGCGGCGGGGGACATCAGAACCGCATATCAAGGAAATCGAACAGCTCGCCCGCCCATTTCCGGCGCTGCTCGATAAGAGCAAGATAAGCTTCGGGTCGCCATGCCTGCAGATCGGCAATGACGTCCGCTAGCGCTACGATATCGTCAAGGCCCGTTTCCGCCAGCGTGCTTGCACGACCGCCAGCATCGACAGCGCCCCAGATCAGGATGGCGCCGTCAACGGGCTGCGCCACGCCCTTCAGCGTCACATGCAGGCGCTCGCCCCGCGCCGCAGCGAGAAAAGCGGCGAAGGCCGGTTTGCGATGGTGGTCAAGCTGCCGTGGCTCGGTCAGGGTCAGATAGCGATAGCCTTGATATTCGATCTCGCATTTCTGTTCGACGACGTGGATTCGCCCGGTGCGCCGGTCGCGAAAGAGGAAATCGAGCGTGTGCCGCTTTCCATCATGATGCACCGTCGGTCGCCCCAGATTCTCATAGGGTGCGCGCGCATCCCGACACCAGAGATCGACCAGCGTTTCGGAAAAAATGCCGAACAGACGTGCGAGATATTTGCCCCGCGCCGCCTCCGCGTCGCTCTGGCGAAACACCGCCTGAAAGGGAAGCGCAGCGTCCGCGCTCACTCCACCGTCACCGACTTGGCAAGGTTGCGCGGCTGGTCGACGTCGGTGCCCTTGGCGACCGCGACATGATAGGCGAGCAACTGCACCGGCACCGCATAGACCAGCGGGGCGATCAGCGGGTGGACCTTGGGCATCTCGATCGTCGCCATGCAGCCTTCGCCGGCCTCGGCAAGTCCCTCGGCATCGCTGATCAGCACGATCTTGCCGCCGCGCGCCATCACCTCCTGCATGTTGCTGACGGTCTTTTCGAACAGCGGGCCGCTCGGCGCGAGGACGATCACCGGAACCGCCTCGTCGATCAGCGCGATCGGGCCGTGCTTCATTTCGCCCGAGGCATAGCCTTCGGCGTGGATGTAGCTGATTTCCTTGAGCTTCAGCGCGCCCTCGAGCGCGAGCGGATAATCGGGGCCGCGCCCCAGGTAGAGCACGTCGCGCGCCGGGGCGACGAGGTGCGCCATCTTCGCAATCTCCTCGTCGTGCGCCAGCGCGGCGTTCAGCGCGGCGGGCGCCTCGATCAGGTGGCGGACGATTTCGCGCTCTTCGGCCTCGCTGAGCTTGCCCTTCTTGAGCGCGAGGTGTGCGGCGAGCGCGGCGAGCACCGCGAGCTGGCAAGTGAAGGCCTTGGTCGAGGCGACGCCGATCTCCGGCCCCGCATGAGTCGGGAGCAGCAGGTCGGCCTCGCGCGCCATGCTGCTGGTCGGCACGTTGACGACGACCGCGATCGTCTGCCCGTTCGCCTTGCAATGGCGCAGCGCCGCGAGCGTGTCGGCGGTCTCCCCCGACTGCGAGATGAAGAGCGCGAGCCCGCCCGGCTGGAGCACCGGGTCGCGATAGCGGAATTCCGACGCGACATCGATGTCGACGGGGACGCGCGCGAAGGTCTCGAACCAATATTTGGCGACCATGCCGGCGTAGAAGCTGGTCCCGCAGGCGACGATGGTGATGCGTTCGATCTTCGACAGGTCGAAATCCATCTGCGGCAGCGCGACCGTCTGTTCGAGCGGGCGGATGTAGGAGGAGAGCGTCTGCGCGACCACCGTCGGCTGCTCGAAAATCTCCTTCTGCATGAAGTGGCGGTAATTGCCCTTCTCGACCGCCGCGGCGGTGACGCCCGACGTCGTAACGTCACGCTCTACGGGATTATTTTCACTATCGAAAATCTGCGCGCCGCCCTGGGTGATGACGACCCAGTCGCCCTCCTCCAGATAGGCGATCTTCTGCGTCAGCGGCGCGAGCGCAAGCGCGTCGGAGCCGAGATAGGTCTCTCCATCGCCGTAACCAACGACGAGCGGCGAGCCGAGACGCGCGCCGATCAGCAGCTCGGGATGCCGACGGAAAGCGATGGCGAGCGCGAAGGCGCCGCGAAGCTGCGGCAGCACCGCTTTCACCGCGTCCGCGGGCGACTGACCCGCCTCGACCTGTTCGGAAACGAGATGCGCGACGACCTCGGTATCGGTCTCGCTCTCGAAGCTGCGGCCGCGCGCCTGCAAGGCTTCGCGCAGCGGCTTGAAATTTTCGATGATGCCGTTGTGAACCAGCGCAATCTCGCCGGTCGCGTGCGGGTGTGCGTTGCTGGTCGTCGGCGCGCCGTGCGTCGCCCAGCGGGTGTGCGCGATGCCGACGGTGCCGGGCGCGGGATTGCCCGCGAGTTCCTTGACGAGATTGTTCAGCTTCCCCTCGGCACGGCGGCGGATGAGCCGGCCGCCGTCGACCGTGCAGACGCCCGCCGAGTCATAGCCGCGATATTCCATGCGCCGAAGCCCGTCGACGAGGCGATCCGCGACCTGGGTCTTGCCGATAATTCCGATGATTCCGCACATAGTTGGCTGGCTTTCTTCAGAGTGTGTAGGGGACACGGATGCCCGGCATCGACGCCGGGAAATCCTTGGTATTCCGGGTAACGAGCACGCGCCCGCGCGACTGGGCGGTGGCAAGGATGATGGCGTCAGGCGATTTCAGCCCGGGCCGGTCGCGGCGCAGGGCGGCCGCGCGCCCGGCAATTTCCTCATCGACTTCATCGATGCCAAAGCCGGACAGCAATATCTGGGCGCGGCGCAGCCCCTCTCCCTCGCCCTTGGACATGACCTCGATCCAAACCATTCGGCTGACCCACAGGCGTCCGCGCTGAAGGGCGCGCTCGATTTCGCTGCGCGGCTGTGGAAAGCCGCGCAGCGTGTCGATCAATATATTGCTGTCGAAGGTGAAACCGCTCACTTGCCCGCTTTTTTCTTCTTCGGTTGCGCACTGGCCTTGCCGGACGTCGCCCTTGCCACTGCAAGGTCGGGATAGGCTTCGCCCAATTCAATCCCGTGCTCGGCGGCCCAGGCTTTATGGATTTCGTACTCGCGGTCGTCCTGTTCGTCGAACAGGTCGGGAAATTCGGCGCGAACCTCCTCATAATCGGGGTCCCAGGGCCGCGTCCAGGAGGCGCGCTCCCGCCGCTGCCATTCGACCGCATCGCCGATATCGGTGCGGTCCTTCCACGCCCCGAACCCGACCTCCAGCCAGTCGCTGGGCGCTTCCGCACGATAGGATGCCACCGCCTCGCGCAGGATCGACGCGCGCGACTTGCCCTGCTCCGCGGCAAGCTGGTCGAGCCACTTGATGTCCTCATCGGGAAGGTCGGCGAGAATGCGAGTCATGATATACCGATATCATATCATGATATCATGTCAATCGAAGAGCTTCCGATAAACGAGAAAGCCCGGCTTTTCCGCAATCCGGTCATAGAGTTTCATCGCGGTCGCGTTCGTCTCGTGGGTCTGCCAATAGACGCGCGACAGCCCTTGCCCGCGTGCCGCGGCATAGACCGCCTCGATCAACGCGCGGCCGACGCCCTTTCCGCGCGCGTCGGCCGTGGTGAACAGATCCTGCAAATAGAGCGACGGCGACAAGGCGGTCGTGCTGCGGTGGAGCAAATAGTGCGTCAGGCCGAGGAGCGCACCGTCCTGCTCGGCGACGAGCGCGAACATCGGCTCATAGGGATCGAAGAAGCGCGCCCATGTCGCGGCAGTAATTTCGGGCGCCAGCGCAGCCGCGCCGATGCGCCCGTAAAAGGCGTTATAGCCGTCCCAGAGCGGCAGCCAGCGGTCGTAATCGGCGCGCTGGACGGGCCGGACGATCATCCCGCCCGCCACGTCAGACGCGCCCGAAATTGCGGTCGACGAAGGTCATCGCGAATTGCGCGGGGTCGGCGGGGCGACCGTTGCCGGCCTCGAACCGCAGCTTGCCCTCCTCCCAGATCTTGCGGATCTGCGCCGGCAGTTCGGGCGGGAATTTCATCTGCTTCGCGACGATCTCGGTCCAGCTTCCGGTCTGCCCCAGGCTCTGGCGCAGCGTCGGCTCCATCGCCACGCAATAGGCGCGCGTCGGCTCGTCGAGATGGCCGATCGCGTTCAGCACCCAGGCATCGACATAGCGCAGGAAAGGCTTGTCTTCGTATCGGTCGCTCATGGCTCCTTCTCCGCTGCCTTCTTCTTGCGCATCGCGTCGTGGAAGCGGTCAGCCCAGCCGGGTTTCACCGACTGCTCGGCGCGGACGAGGCGAAGCTCGCCGTCCATCACGTCGGCGGTCACCGTGCTGCCCGCGCCGACGATCGCGTCGCGGCCGATCCTGACCGGCGCGACCAGCGCGCTGTTCGACCCGATGAAGGCATTGTCGCCGATCTCGGTCCGGTATTTGAAATAGCCGTCGTAGTTGCAGGTGATCGTCCCCGCGCCGATGTTCGCCCCCGCGCCGACGCTGACGTCGCCCAGATAGGTCAGGTGGTTGGCCTTGGCGCCCTTGCCGAGCACCGCCTTCTTGGTCTCGACGAAATTGCCGATCTTCGCCTTCTCACCGAGCACGGTACCCGGGCGGAGGCGCGCGAAGGGGCCGACCTCGCAGCCCTCGCCAATCGTCGCGCCCTCGATGTGGCAGTTGGCGCGGATCGTCACCCTGTCGGCGACCGTCACGCCGGGGCCGAAGAAGACGTTGGGCTCGATCGTCACGTCGCGGCCGAGTTCTGTATCCCACGAGAACCAGACGGTATCGGGCGCACGGAGCGAGGCGCCGCCCGCCATCGCCTCCTCGCGCTTGAACGCCTGCCATTGCGCTTCGGCAGCCGCGAGTTCGGCGCGGCTGTTGATGCCGGCGACTTCATGCGCATCGGCCTCGATCGCGACGACGCGCGCACCCTCCGCAATCGCGCCGGTCGCCACATCGGGCAGATAATATTCGCCCTGCGCGTTGTCGTTGCCGACCGCATCGAGCAGGCGCCACATGTCGGACGCGCCCGCGACGATGACGCCCGAATTGCACAGATCGACCGCGCGCTCCGCAACGCTCGCATCCTTATATTCGACCATCTTGCGGACCGTCCCGTCGGCGTCGGCGATGATCCGTCCATAGGCGCCCGCATCGTCGGGGCGGAACCCGAGTACCGCGACGCCGGCCCCCGCATCGAGCGCTCCGCACAGCCGTCGCACCGTATCGGCGGTCAGCATCGGGCAATCGCCGAAGCAGACGAGAATCACGCCGTCGAACCCGGCGAGCGCCTCGCGCGCCTGAAGCGCCGCGTGCGCGGTCCCCAATTGCGGCTCCTGAACCGCCGTCACCGCGCCGGTTCCGGCCAGCGCGACCTCGACCTGTTCGCGCTTGTCGCCGACCACGACCACGGTGGCCGCCGGCGCCAGCGCGGCAAAGCTGTCCATCAGGTGCAGCAGCATCGGCCGCCCGGCGATCGGATGCAGCACCTTGTGGAGGTCGGACTTCATGCGGGTGCCCTTGCCCGCGGCGAGGATGATGGCGGCGATCTGCTTGGTCATGTCGCGCGCCATGCCAGCAAATCATTGCGGATTCCAGCACATCGCGCCATGCGGACCGATATGAGCGATTTCCCTTTCCGCATCCTTGGCTTCGACCTCGACGGCACGCTCGTCGATACCGCCGCCGACCTGACCGCCGCCGTGAATCATGCGCTGTCGCTGATCGACCGCGCACCGCTGAGCGAGGCGGAGGTGCGGCCGATGATCGGGCTCGGCGCGAAGCATATGCTCGAACAGGGGCTTCGCGCGACCGGCGGCATCGAGGACGGCGTCGTCGAGCGGCTCTATCCCGACCTGCTCCGCTATTATGAAGCGCATATCGCCGTGCACAGCCGGCCGTTTCCCGGCCTGACCGCCGCGCTCGACCGGCTCGACACGCTCGGCGTTCGCACTGCGGTCGCTACCAACAAGGCCGAGGGGATGGCGCGAAAACTCCTCGGCGACCTCGGGCTTGCGAACCGCATGGCCGCGATCGTCGGTGGCGACACGCTGGGCCCCGGCAACCGCAAACCCTCCCCCGCCCCGATCCTGGCGATGATCGCGCAGAGCGGCGGCGGCCGCGCGGCGTTCGTCGGCGACAGCATCTATGACGTCATGGCGGCGCGCGCCGCGGCGACACCGAGTATCATCGTCCGCTTCGGCTTCCTCGACCGACCGGCCGAGGAACTGGGCGCCGATCATGTCATCGATCATTATGACGAACTGGTGCCGCTGCTCTCGGGGCTTTGAAGAAAAACAGCGTGCTCCCGCGAAGGCGGGAGCCCATCTCCGGTCAGTTTTATTTTGCACCGGCCGGAGATGGGTCCCCGCCTTCGCGGGGACACGGCAGTGGGTCATTCACGGGGCAGTTTTCAGCGCTTCCGCCACTTGGTCCACAGGTGCCGCGACAGCATCAGCGGCGGCATCCGCAGCCAGTGCGAACGGATGTAGAAGGCCTGCTGGAGCGTAAAGTTCGTCGCATGGCCCCAGTCGTCGCGCGCGAGCAGGCGGCGGATAAAGAGATCATCCGACGGTTCGCGGTGATAGTCCAGTTTCAGCGGCCAACTATAGGTCTTCAGCGGCGTATCGTAGAGCCGATGGGACAGACGAAGCGCGCGCTTCACCACATCTGCAAGGCCATGGGTCGACGCTTCTTCGATCAGGCTCAGATAGAAATCGGTATCATCCGTAAGGAAATCGGTCACCAGCCGGTGGAAATCCCATAGGTTGCGCAGCCCCCCCTGCAAATCCCCATCGGCGAGCAGGTGCGCGGCACAGTGGCACGCCATCGCGGGCGGACTGAGGACGCGAAAGCCTGTCGGCGTTTCAACAGATTCCGCCATCATGATCAACGGGTCCGGGGTGACCCGATGCGTGCGCGGCAGGATCGTGTGATGGACGTCGATCATCCGGTCGCGCGCCTTGTGGATCAGCGGCGGCAGCTCGTGCATATGCTCGCGGTAATAGGCGTCGTCATAGGGGTCGGACTTGACCCATTCCCACCCCGCCTCGAGCAGTTCATTCTCGGCGCGGCCGATGTCGCTGACGAGGACGAGGATGTCGAGGTCGCCGATCTGCCGCCCCTCGGCGCACGACAGGCCCGCGGCGGCATAAGCGGTGCCCTTGAGCAGCACGAATTCGATCCGCTCGCTCGCCAGCGCACGGCGCGCCATTTCGGCTTCCCACAAAGATTGCGCCTGCGCGACCGCCGCCGCGGCGCGCTGGTCGGCGAACAGTGCGGCGACGGTGGGCGGCAGGTCCGCGCCCTCCAGCCGGTGCGCGAGCGTCGCCAGCATCGCCTCGGCGCGCGCGACCGAGATCACGCCGTCCCATTCGCGCGGCGCCAGCGCCGCCGCCTCGCGTCGCCCGGCGAGCAGATCGACGAAGGTGCGGATCGCGCTCACCGGACCGCCTCGGCGAAAAGCTGCTCGACCAGCGCCAGGCCGGTCGCGCTGTCGGGGTAGGAGATGCCGAACGCCGGCGTCGCGCGCACCAGCCGCGTCAGCGCCGCGAACCCCGCCTCGCCGAGCGCGACATAGTTGGTCGAGGCTTCGGTAAGGCGCACGAAGGCCTCGCCCTCGCCCATCGGCTCGATCGCCGCTTCGCCGCCGAAGCGCGGAAAGAGCAGCAGCGCCGGGCGAGCAGGCTCGTGCATCGCGGCGATCGCGTCGGGGCGCGGGATCAGATGGCGGATATCGCCCTTCGGCGTTCCCGCGAGCAAGGGTCCAAGCCGCGCGGCGTCGACCCGCGCCGCGACCTCGGCGATCGCCGCATTCTTGAGGCTGACCGCGCGCGGGAACGCCAGCGCGTCGCCGCCCGCCGGGTCGATCAGCGTGAACTCGTCGCCCATCAGCCGCCAGCCATCCTCGCCGAGCAGCGCGGCGAGCGTCGATTTGCCCGACCCCGACTCGCCCGACATGATGACGGCGCGCCCGTCGCGCGCGACCGCGCTCGCGTGAAGTAGCAGATGCCGCCGCCAGCCGAGCGCGACCTGCAAATTCATCCCCATTTCGGCGGCGAGCAGTCCCATCGACAGCGGCAGCGGAAGCGCGTCGGGCACGGTGAAGTCGCCGCCGATCTCTACCGAGGGGCGCAGCCAGCGCCGCCACGGGCGCGCCGCGAACAGCCGCACGGTCGCATCGGCAGGCCGCGCGTCGTCCCGCGGATAACTCGCATAGAGCCGGTCGAGCGCCGCAACCGGCGCGCGCCAGTCGCTGCCGATGCGAAACTGGACCGGGCCGACCGCGATGCGCGTGCTGTGCCTCACGCCTCCGCCACCAGCCCCATCGCCGCGAGTTCGGCCAGCCGCTCGGCAATCAGGGGCGTCGGATCGCCGTCGCCGCCCAGGTCGAAGCGCGTCGCCAGCCGTTCCGCGACCATCGCCGCGTTGCAGGGTTCGCCGGCCATCACGGCCAATATCTCGGGCATCGGCTGGGTCATCAGATGCGTCTGCATCGATCGGCGGTCGAACAGCACGGTCAGCTCGCCGAGCGCCTCGATGCGCAATGTCTCCGGCGGCGCCGCGCGATAGACGCGGTCAGCCATAGTCTTCGGCGGCCGCGGTCAGCTTCGCCAGGATCGCCATCAGCGTCGCGCGCTCGGCGCCGCTGAGGTTCGATTCGAGTTGTGCCTCGCTGGCGAGCGCAGCGGGCACGATGGCGTCGTAGAGCGAGCGACCGGTGTCGGTCAGTTCCAGATGGTGCGAGCGCCCGTCGGCCTCGTGCGCCTGACGCGCGATGAGGTGCCGGTCAGCGAGCGCCTTGGCCGCGCGGTTGACCGTCACCTTGTCCATCCGCGTCGCGGCGACGAGTTCGCGCTGTGTCTTGGGCTTGCCTTCGCCGAGCACCGCCATCAGCCGCCACTCGGGAATCTTGAGCCCGAAGCGGTTCTGATATTCGGCGGCAATCCGGCTCGATAGCGTGTTCGACGCGATCGACAGGCGGTAAGGCAGGAAATTGTCGAGATTCAGCTTTTTCGCGGCCATGCCTTCAAAATCCCCAACGCTGGTCCCGGTGCGCTCCATCCTATCGCCTGATTTCGCGCTGTGAAGCCTTCAGAAGCCGAGCCGCGCGCCGATCCAGAGCGTGCGCGGCGTCGCGCGCTCGACGATCCCCGCCGACGAAATCGCCGCGGGCACGAGGGTGTTGGTCAGATTTTCGCCCCGCGCCTCGATGCTGACCGCATCGGTGATGCGCCACGACAGGCCGGCATCGAGCGTCAGCGCGTCGTCCAGCACCTGAAGCCCGAGATCGTCCTCATTCTGCTTGCCGATATAGCGCAGGGTCGCAAAACCGCCGAACGGACCGTTCACGGCCGATCGCAGCGACACGCTGCCGCTGTTCTTCGCGATCTGCGCCGGGCGGCGGCCGTCGAGGCTTGCCGCGGCGCCCGCGGCGTCGACCTTCGCATCGGTGAAAGCCCAGGTCGCGCGCAGCGCCACCGGGCCGAGCTGCTGGTCGGCGGCGAATTCGATCCCCTTGCTGTCGATCGCACCCAGATTCTGCCGCTGGCTGAGATTCGGCGCGAGCGTCACATTGGCGATCGCATTTTCGAGCCGGTTGGCGAAGAAGGTTACCGACAGCTTGGTGCCGTCGCGGCTCCAGTCCGCGCCGACCTCGCCGCCCCACAAACGTTCGGGCTTGAGCAATTCGTTCGCGGTGGTCGTATCGGCGCCTACCCGGAACGGGCGATAGAGTTCGTTGAGAGTCGGCAGACGCCAGCCGCGATAGGCCGCGGCGCGCAGCGCGAAGCCGCCCGAGGTCCAGCGCACGCCCGCGCGGCCGCTCCCTTCCCAGCCGCTTCGCGCCGGAAAATCGAGGTCGGTGATCAGCGACCCGCCGATATTGCGTTCGAGCCGATAGCCGGTGCCGAGCCACCAGCGGTCGAGCCGACCGCCGAGGGTCCAGAGAAAGCCTTCGTCCGCGTCGCCCGAACTCCATTCGGCGAAAGCGCCGACCGTGTCGCTGCTGCCCCCGGCGATGCGGTGCCGGCCCGGCGTGGTGCCGGAGAAGAAATAATCCTCTTCGGTGCGGCCGGTGGTGCGGCGCCAGTCGACGCCGACGCGGAGCGGATAGGCTAGTAGGCCGATCGCGGGCCGCACCTCGACGCGCGCGCCGATCCCGGTCGCGGGAACGCTCTGGAATAGCGCGGGCGCGACGCTGTTCCGCCCCGCCGCGACGCTCGCAAAGCCGCTGTCGAAATCGCGGAGTTGGATATAGGAGAGCGCGAGCCATTTTGTGCCGACGGCCGGATCGTGGACGACGCGCAGGCTGGCATCGATCCCGTCGAACTTGCTCTGCGTATAATCGGTGCCGCGGTCGCGACGGTCGGAAAAACCGCGCAGGCTCGCCTCGATCCGGCTGTCCTCGCCCGCGTCGAAGCGCAGGCGGATGCCGAGCCCGCCCTGCTCGTAGGGCGCAGCGCGATCGACCGTGCCGCGCTGGCTCTTTACGATCGGAACGAAGCCATCGCCGCGGCTGTAGCGGCCGTCGATCGCAACCTGCCCGCTGCCGAGATCGCCGCCCGCGCTGGCCGAAAAATCGAGGCTGTCGCGGCTGCCATAGGCGGCGCTCGCTTCGGCGCCGTCGGTCATCGTCGAATAGAGGCCGATCGTCCCCGCAAGCGCGCCGGGCCCGTCGACACCGCTGCCGCCGCCGCGCGTGACGATGATGCCGCCCAGGTTGATCGCGTCATAGGCGCTCCACGCGACCCAGCCGCCGAAGGGATCGGCCTGCGGCACCCCGTCGAGCGTCACCAGCGCGCGGCTCGACGCATTGCCGCCGAGCCCGCGCAAGGTCACCCCCTGGCTCGTCGGATGCGCGGTGCGCCCGTCCGAGCGGCGGAACTGGACGATCCCCGCTTCGTCGCGCAAGCGGTTTTCGATGCGAGCGCCAAGGCCCAGCTGCACATCTTTGATGATCGCGCTACTTTGCACATCGTTACCAGCGGCGTCTCGTAGCAAGCCTCCGCGTACAACAATTTCTCGCGGATCGTGCCGCACAACGGGAATCGGATCGCTTCCCGAGCCCTCTTCTTGCGCCATCGCCGTCGCCGGCAGAACCAGCGCGGCGGTTCCGATCAGAAGGCGGATCACGCCGCTTTCACCGCATCGGGATGTGCCTTCCGGAAGGCTTCCAGTTCCATGCACGCCGCGTCGATCTCGATCAGGCGCGGATAATGATCTATCGGCACTTCGAAACGCCGCGCATTGTACATCTGCGGCACGAGGCAGCAGTCGGCGATCCCCGGTGCATCTCCGGCGAGATATCTGCCTTCGCCCGCCATCGCTTCGAGCGCGTCGAAGCCCTGCAAGATCCATTCGTGAATCCAGCGGTCCTTGGTCTGCTCGTTCAGCCCCAGGTCGCGGGTCAGATATTTGAGGATGCGCAGATTGTTGAGCGGATGGATGTCGCACGCGACGACATAGGCCTGCGCGAGCGCGACCGCGCGCGGCATCGGTTCGTCGGGGATCAAGCGCGGCTCGGGAAAGGCGCGGTCGAGCCAGTCGATGATCGCAAGGCTCTGGATGATCGTCTCCCCGTCGGCGACCAGCATCGGCACGAAACCCTGCGCATTCTGCGCCAGATATTCGTCGCTCTTCTGCTCGCCCGCGATCAGGCTGACCTCGACGCGCTCATAGGCGAGCCCTTTCAGGTTCAGCGCGATGCGGACGCGATAGCTGGCCGAGGATCGGAAATAATCGTGGAGGACGAGAGAGGTCATCGAGAGAGCCTTTTATCGTCATCCCGGCGAAGGCCGGGATCTCGACGGTGCGCAAGGACGCGACGGGGGGATCCCGGCCTTCGCCGGGATGACGAATATGAGTGGGTCGGCATGGGTTCAAGCCCCCTGCGCTGTCAATTTTTCTATTGCTTCGGCATCTCTGCAATCCATTGCCGGAGCAGCGCCGCGCCTTCCTTGTGAACCGTCGAGCGCCCCAGTTCAGGCATCGCGATCCCGGGGTCGAGGCTTTCGAGGCGATAGATGAGAAAGCTGTGATCGGGGTCGCCCGGCGCGATCGCGAAATCCATCCCGCCGCTGCCGCGCCCCGCCGCCGTGGGGCGCTTGTCGATACCGTAATTGACCCCGACCGGGTCGGTCCAGCGCAAGAACAGGCCGCTGTTCGACGCGCTGCCTTGCGGGTTATGGCAATGCGCGCAATTGGCCTCGAGATAGGCGCGGGCGCGATCCTGCACCGTGCCGCTCTTCGGGTCGTCCCAGCGCGGCATCACCGGTTTCAACGCCTCGGGATTATCGAAATAGAGGTGCTTCGCATCATCCGTCATCGCCGTGGGCAGCACGAGGTTGCGCGCCTTGGGTCCGATCGGCTCGATCGTTCCCGCCAGATTGTGGCATTCCTTGCACTGGTTGCGGTTGGGGACGCCGTACTGGATACTGTGCGTTTCGCCGTCGGGGCTTTTGAACGTCACCGGCACGCGGCGCCCGGCGATGGCGAGCGAGGCGTCCTTGCCGTCGGCATCCCAGATATAGGGGAGCGCGGCCCAGCCCTTGGCGCGGTGGATCAAAAGCCGCGTCTCGACCGGGCGCCCGCCGTTCCAGTCGGGCCAGCCGAAACTCTTGACGATGACGGTACCGACCGGAAAATCGATCGTCCCGTCCTCGCGCACCTTTGCCTTCTGCCCCGCGGGGATCGAGACGAAGCGATGCTTTTCGGCATAGTCGCTGAACAGCGGCGTCTCCAGCGTATAGGCAAAGCTCGCGACGGGACGCGCGGGATCGTTCGCGGCGAACAGCCCGAAGGCCGACAGCTTCGGCGGCGTCGCATCGCCGTCGATCAGCGCCTGATCGACATGCGGCGGCGCCCCGCCGCTCGCGCCGCTCGCGCAAAGCAGCGCCGCCACCAGCGCCGCGACCGCGCGTTTCACTGGACCTTCGCCTCCATGGCTTCGGGCAGCGTGATGCCGGGCAGCGGCGCGGGCGGCGTCCCCTTCGACAGGTCGGCGGGCGCCGGCTTGGCCTCACTCTGCGGCGTCGTCACGTCGGGCAGGCCGAGCGACAGCACCCCGACCTTGTCGAGCACCACTGCGTCGCCCGCACCGTCCCACAGGATCGGCGGGATCGCGCCGCCCAGCGCCGCCGCGATCTCGGCGCCGCCCGCGAAGGCGGGGGCATAGCCCGCCTTGCCATGCTGATTGTCGCGCACGACGATCGCCTTCGGCAGCGGCTGATATTTGGGATCCTTCTGATCGTAGCGATAGCCGACGATCATCACATTGGCGGTGCCGTTCTGATCGAAGGCGTTGCCGAACACCTCGACATGATTGTTCGCCATCACGAGCACGCCGGTGCCGGTCGGCACGCTCGCGACGATATTGCCCTTCGGCGCGAAGTTCGGCGTGCTGTTGTCATTGACGATATTCTCGAACACCCGGACATTATGCCCGCCCTGCTGCGGCAGGTTCGGCAGGTCGAACACCAATATGCCGCCGGTGTTCTTCGTCGCGATATTGTCGTGGACGTCGGCGTCGAAGCTGTTCTCGATCTCGATCCCCGCGACATTCTCGGTCGCGATCGAATCGCGGACGACGATATTCTTCGACTGGCCGACATAGATGCCCGCGTCG
>Ga0182745_1002531_pt1 | contig 16320 bp, 15 predicted proteins | sample eDN3rd30CKraftBY_FD_128523 | JGI IMG/M metagenome (GOLD analysis project Ga0182745, IMG submission 128523) | Enriched backyard soil microbial communities from Emeryville, California, USA - eDNA 3rd pass 30_C Kraft BY (version 2) (version 2) | ecosystem: Environmental > Terrestrial > Soil >...
GGATTCCTTTTCACGATCCGTAATTCCACACCTGTTTCCCTGTGGCTTGGCGTGGACTTTGCGCCACGGCCGGTCAGCATCTGGCTGCTCGGTGGCTTCATCCTGGGTACTGGCGTGGGCCTGTTCCTCGGCTTTGGCCTGTGGGGACGGCTGCGCACGGGCCTGACGCTGCGCCAGCAACGGCAGCAACTCGAACGGCAGGAACACGAGCTGGCGCAACTGCGCGCGAGCCTGGCGCAACGCGACGCGCTGGAGTCCAAGCACTGACATGGAAACCTTCGAAGCGATAGCGGTATTCCTGTTCCTGCTGGTGGCGCTTGCCATCGGTTGGCATTTCGGCACCCGCTTCGGCGTACCGCAGCCGCGCGGGCGCAAGTTCCAGCCGGACTATTTCATCGGCCTCAATTACCTGCTCAACGACGAACCGGACGATGCCGTGGACGTGTTCATCGAAGCGCTCGAAGTGAACGCCGGCACCCTGGAAACGCACATGGCGCTGGCCACGCTGCTGCGCCGCCGCGGCAAGGTGGATCGCGCCATCTCGCACCTGCAGGGGCTGTTGAGCAGCCAGAGTTTCACCGTGCGCGAACTGGCGGCGATCAAGGTGCAGCTGGTGCGCAGCTACATCGCCGCGGGATTGTTCGACCGTGCCGAACGCATCGTCGAGGAACTGCGCGAAGCGCCCGGCGGTTTGCGCGAACAGGGGCTGGCGCTGGCGCTCACCCTGTTCCAGACCGAAAAGGAATGGCAGAAAGCCATCGACAGCGGCCTGGCGCTGCTGAGCGCGCCGGGGCTGCTCAACGGCGAGGCGGTGCAGTTGCAGGTGTCCCATTTCTATTGCGAACTCGCGGATGAGGCGCAGCGGGAAAAACGCTACGAGCGCGCGCTGGACCTTCTGCACAAGGGCGGTGCGATCTGCCCGGACAACATCCGCGTGCTTTTGCAGCAGGCATCCCTTCAGGCCGAGATGAACCACGACGAGCGCGCCGAGGAATACCTGCGCCATGCGCTGCGGCTCGATGCCACCCTGGTGTTGGAAAAGCTGGCGAGCCTCACGGGGCTGTTGTCACGGCGGCCACGGCTGCTGGAAGCCATTCTGCAGGAAGTGCTGCGCCAGGAGCAGAATCTCGACGCGCGCCAGGTGGAGCTGATCGCCAACCTGCTGGATCGCTATCAAGGCAGCGAACGGGAGATCGGTTTTCTCACCGCCTTCGCCCGGCGCCATCCCAGCCAGGCGCTGGCGCTGCGCCTGTTGCGGCTCGCCACCTCCGACCTGGCCGCGGGGCAGGCGCCTTCGCTGGTCAATCACGCCATGAGCGTGCTCGACGACAGCCAGCAGGAGCTGGCGCAGTTTCGTTGCCGTTCCTGCGGTTTCCAGCTGCGCAGCATGCATTGGCTCTGCCCGGGCTGCGGCGGCTGGGGTACGATTGCGCCGGCACAGCCTTAGGCTGCCGATATACCGACCCGGCGCCGCCGGCACGATCACCTGGAGGACCCCACGCGCATGCAAGATTCCAAACGCCTCATCGTGGCGCTCGATTTTCCCGACACCGCCAGCGCCATCGCCATGCTGGCGCAGCTCGACCCCGCGCTGTGCCGCGTCAAGGTGGGCAAGGAACTGTTCACCCGTGGTGGGCCGGCGCTGGTGGAACGCATCCAGCGCGCCGGGTTCGACGTGTTTCTGGACCTCAAGTTCCACGACATACCCAATACCATCGCCGGCGCGGTCAAGGCTGCGGCGGAGCTTGGCGTGTGGATGGTCAACGTGCATGCGGGCGGCGGCAGTACCATGATGCGCGCGGCGCGTGAAGCGCTTGGAACGCACAGCAATACCTTGCTCATCGCGGTCACGGTGCTCACCAGCCTGAGCCGTGAGGATTTGGCGGAAGTGGGCATTGCGGTGGATCCGCAAAGCCAGGTGCTGCATCTCGCCCAACTGGCGCATGGCGCCGGCATGGATGGCGTGGTGTGTTCGGCGCGAGAGATCGCGCCGCTGCGCGCCGCGCTCGGCAGCGAATTTCTGCTGGTCACGCCGGGTATCCGGCCCGCCAGCGATCGCCACGATGATCAGAAGCGCATCGAAACGCCGGCACAGGCCGTGGCGCTTGGCAGCAGCTATCTGGTGATCGGCCGCCCGATCACGCAGGCGGCGTCTCCGCGCGAGCGGCTGCGGGAAATCCAGGAGGAAATTCAAAGCAGAGTCTGAATCTTCTGCTAGAGTCATCTGGCAGCACTGTCGCTGCTCATTCATGGAGGATGACGAGATGACCAATTGGATGCCGTTGCGCGCAAGAACGATCGGGATGGCCCTGGCGCTGGCCGGGCTCTGCTTCTGGCAGGGTGCGCTGGCGCAGCAGGAACGCCCGCCCGAACCGATCGCGAGCGCGCTGGAAGTCAACATCAACGAAGCCGATGCCGAGACCATTGCCGACGTACTGGATGGCGTGGGGCTGACCAAGGCGCAGGCCATCGTGGAATACCGCGAAGCGCATGGGCCTTACCGCGAACTGCGGCAGTTGATGGAGGTCAAGGGCATCGGTGAAGCCACGCTTGCCAAGAACAGCGAGCGTATCCGCTTCGAATAGAGGACGCAGCGGCTCCGCCGGTGCGTGGTTGCGTGCCGGCGCGAGCCTCCTGGGCGGGGCGCCGGCGCTCGAGGAGTGCGTTGAGCGTTCATGAGTCTGGTCCTGTTCTTCACCTGTCTGTTGTCACTGTTGTTGACGTTCTGCTGGTATCGGCACTCGCTGCGGCGGCAATGGTTCGACGTACCCAATGCCCGCAGTTCGCATAGCCGCCCCACGCCGACCAGCGGCGGGGTGGGGTTTCTGCTGGTCTGCCTGGGTGGGCTGGTGGCGCTGCGCGTTGCCGGCATGCTCGAATCCCGCGAATTCCTGGTGCTGCTGCTGGGTGGCGTGATCGCCACGCTTGGCCTTGCCGATGACAGCCTGGACCTGAGCGTACGCGTGCGGGTCCTGGTGCAACTGGCCGTGGTGGCGCTGATGCTGTTGCTCGCGCCGGGCCTGCCGCCGCTGTTTCTTGGAAGCTGGCAGCTTCCCTGGCCCTGGCTGCTGGCGCCGCTATTGCTGCTTTACGGCGTGTGGCAGATCAATTTCTATAATTTCATGGACGGCATCGATGGCCTGGCGGCCAGCCAGGGCCTGTTCGTCAGCCTCGCGCTTGCCTGGTTTACCGCCGATGCCGGCGAGTTCGGCCTGGCCACCGCCGCCCTTGGCCTGGCTTGCGCGCTGGCGGGCTTCCTGCCGTTCAATGCGCCCTCGGCACGTCTCTTCATGGGAGACGTGGGCAGCAATTTTCTCGGTTACGCGCTGCTTGCGCTGGGGCTTTTGGCCTGCCAGCGTGGGGTGCTGGACTATTGGAGCTACCTGATCCTGATGGGCGCCTTTCTCATGGACACCACCACCACCCTGGTCGGGCGGATGCGCGCGGGGCACGTGTGGTACCATGGCCATCGCACGCACGCGTACCAGTTGGCCGCCCGGCACTTGGGCAGCCATGCCCGGATCGTGGTGGTGTATGCGGGCATCAACCTCGCATGGCTGTTGCCGCTTGCCGTGCTGAACCGGCACCTTGCCCCGCAGTTCGGGTTATGGATGGCGCTGATTGCCTGGACGCCACTGGCGATCGCCACTTGGTGGATCCGCCGTCGGCTGCTGGGCGGGGCAGTGGAAGTATCACGCTAGGAAGCAGACACCAGCAATTCAAAGAGCTGATGAGCTGACAAGCCAAAAGTATCGAGCCAACAAGAACCACGGGTGCCTATGCCGATGAATCCTGGCGCGCTTTCACTGTCCCGCCCACTCAAACGCAGCATCATGATGCTGGCCGACGCCGCGCTGATCTTCCTGTCGCTGTGGTTTTCGCTGGTGCTGGTCAATCCCGAATTCTTCACGCTGCACAGTCCCAATACCTACAGCCTGCTGTTCGTCATCAGCGCGGTGTGCAGCGTGGCGGTGTTCTATCGCGCCGGTCTGTATCGCACGCTGCTGCTGTACATGGGCATCCAGTCCGGCATCGTGATCTTCAAGGGCGTGACGCTGAGCACCCTGTTGATCGCCATGGTGGTGTACATGACCGGCGCGCTCACGTTCCCAGGCCCGGCCATCATCGTGTTCTGGATGATGGCGCTGTTGACGGTGGGGGGGCTGCGCTTCACCGCCAAGCTGGTGCTGCAGAACCTGATGCACAACTTTCGTCCGCGCGAACCGGTATTGATCTACGGCGCGGGCAGTTCGGGCATGCAGCTGGTAGCCTCGCTCAACAGCGGCGAACAGTACCTGCCGGTGGCTTTCGTCGACGACAGCGAAGCGCTGGTGGGGAACACGGTGCACGGCATCCGCGTGTACGGGCCCACCTCCATCCGCGAGCTGATCGATAACTATTCCGTGCGCCAGATACTGCTGGCCATTCCTTCCGCCACCCATGCCGAGCGCAAGCAGATTCTCAACCGGCTGGAGCACTATCCGGTACACGTGCGCACGGTGCCGGACCTGTTCGACATGGTGTCGGGCAAGGTGCGGGTGGACGAAATCCGCGACATCGACATCGAGGACCTGCTCGGCCGCGACATCGTGCCGCCCGATCCGCAGCTGCTGAGTGCCTGCATCCGCAACAGCAACGTGCTGATCACGGGGGCGGGCGGATCGATCGGTTCGGAACTCTGCCGCCAGATCATCAAGCTCAAGCCGGCCACCATGGTGCTGTACGACAATTCCGAGTACGGCCTGTACACCATCGAAAGCGAACTGCGCGAAATCCAGCGCGTGATCGAACACGGCCGCGACATGCGCGTGGTGGCCATGCTCGGCTCGGTACGCAACCAGGCGCAGGTGGAAAGCGCGCTGCGCCGCTTCAACATCCACACCGTCTACCACGCCGCCGCGTACAAGCAGGTGCCGATGGTGGAGAAGAACATCGTCGAGGGCGTGCAGAACAATGTGTTCGGCACCTACGTACTGGCCAAGGCGGCGGACAAGTTCAACGTGGAAAACTTCGTGTTCATTTCCACCGACAAGGCGGTGCGTCCGGCCAACATCATGGGCGCCACCAAGCGCTTCGCCGAACAGATACTGCAATCGCTTTCCGCCAGCGGCAGCCGCACCAAGTTTGCGATGGTGCGTTTCGGCAACGTGCTGGGTTCATCGGGTTCCGTGGTGCCCCTGTTCCGCAAGCAGATCGCCCGGGGCGGGCCGGTGACGGTGACGCATTCGGAAGTCACGCGCTATTTCATGACGGTGCAGGAAGCGGCGCAGCTGGTGATCCAGGCCGGGTCGATGGCATCCGGCGGCGACGTGTTCGTGCTGGACATGCACGAGCCGGTGCGCATCGTGGACCTGGCGCGCAAGATGATCCACCTGATGGGTTATATCGTGAAGGACGAGCGTTCGCCGAACGGCGACATTCCCATCGAATACACCGGCCTGCGTCCCGGCGAAAAGCTGTACGAGGAACTGTTGATCGGCGAGCAGGTGACGGGCACCGAACATCCCAAGATCATGCGTGCCGAAGAAGACTTCCTGCCCTGGGAAAAACTGCAGCAGTTGCTTGGGCGCCTGGAGCAATCCTGCGCCGTACTCGATCCGCTGCAGATCCGCGAAGTGCTCAGCGAAGCTATCGGCGGCTTCATTTCCAAGGAAACTGCCAGCGATCCCTTGCTGGACCTGCAGGCGGCCAAGGCTGCCGAGCTTGAAAAGGAAGACGACGACAAGGTGCGGCCTTTGTTCAAAACCGGCGCCTGAGCGAAGAAGGGGTATTGGTACTGCGAGAGGCTTGGCGGTACCGCCTGTTGATGGGCTGATGGGCGCCGCTTTAGATGGGTACTGTTTATTTAGACGGGTACTGCTTGTTTAGATGAGTACTGCTTGAGAGATATCGAGATTGGCTGCCCAACCTGGGCTCGAACCAGGAACCAAGTGATTAACAGTCACCTACTCTACCATTGAGCTATTGGGCAGTGTTTACTGCAAAAGCCACAATCTCGAAAGAGCGCGCATCTTAATGAGATTCCACAGACAGGTCAACAGCCCCGGGGCGCGCCTTTGACGCCGATTTCGCCATCGCCAGCGAGGTTGCTTCCGCTGGCGCCAATCGCGGCAAATTCGCGGATCGATTCCATGTTCTGCGCTCAGCTGTTCTACAATGGCCGATCCCGCTGAACAACCCTTTCATCGTCATGCCACAGCAGTTCAAACTCCACGCGCCGTACGCTCCCGCGGGTGACCAGCCCCAGGCCATTCAACAACTGATGGAAGGGCTCGATGCCGGCCTGGCCTGCCAGACGCTGCTTGGCGTCACCGGCTCCGGCAAGACCTTCACCATCGCCAACGTCATCGCGCAGGCGCAGCGTCCCTGCCTGGTGATGGCGCCGAACAAGACGCTGGCGGCGCAGTTCTACGGCGAGCTCAAGGAATTCTTTCCGGAAAACGCTGTGGAATATTTCGTGTCGTACTACGACTACTACCAGCCGGAAGCCTACGTGCCGTCCTCGGACTCCTATATCGAAAAAGACGCCACCATCAACGAACACATCGAACAGATGCGCCTGTCTGCCACCAAGTCGCTGCTGGAACGGCGCGACGTGGTGGTGGTGGCCACGGTGTCCTGCATCTACGGCCTTGGCGATCCCACCTCCTATCTGGACATGGTGCTCGAGCTCAAGGTGGGCGCCAAGCTGGACCAGCGCCAGGTGCTCAAGAAACTGGCGGAACTGCAATACACCCGCAACGACATGGACCTGCACCGCACCAGCTACCGGGTGCGCGGCGACGTGATCGACGTGTTCCCGGCGGAATCCGACGTCAATGCCATCCGCATCGAACTTTTTGATGACGAAATTGAATCGTTGTCCTACTTCGATCCGCTCACCGGCGCCGTGCTCGAACGGGTGGATCGCATGACGGTATTCCCGAAATCGCACTATGTGACCCCGCGCGAGCGCATGCTGCGGGCGGTGGACCAGATCAAGGTGGAACTGCAGGAACGGCTGCAGGAACTGCAGGCCAACAACCAACTGGTGGAAGCGCAGCGCCTGCAGCAGCGCACCCAGTTCGACCTGGAGATGATCCAGGAACTCGGCTATTGCACCGGCATCGAAAACTACTCGCGTTTCCTGTCCGGCCGCGACGCGGGCCAGCCGCCGCCCACCCTGTTCGACTACCTGCCGCTCGATGCCTTCGTGGTGGTGGACGAATCGCACGTGGCCATTCCGCAGATCGGCGCCATGTTCAAGGGCGACCGCTCGCGCAAGGAAACCCTGGTGCAGTACGGCTTCCGTCTGCCTTCGGCGTTGGACAACCGTCCCTTGCGCTTCGAGGAATGGGAAGCCATGGCGCCGCAGCTCATCTTCGTGTCCGCCACGCCCGGTAACTATGAAGAGCAGAAGCAGGGCCAGCTGGTGCGCCAGGTGGTGCGCCCCACCGGCCTGATCGATCCCGAGGTGGAAGTGCGCCCGGCGCTGCATCAGGTGGACGACCTGCTGTCGGAAGTGCGCAAGCGCGTGGAACGCGAGGAGCGGGTGCTGGTCACGGTGCTGACCAAGCGCATGGCCGAAGACCTCACCGACTACATGGCCGAAAACGGCGTGAAAGTGCGCTACCTGCATTCGGATATCGACACCGTGGAGCGCATGGAAATCCTGCGCGACCTGCGCCTGGGCATGTTCGACGTGCTGGTGGGCATCAACCTGCTGCGCGAGGGCCTGGACATTCCGGAGGTGTCGCTGGTGGCGATCATCGATGCCGACAAGGAGGGTTTCCTGCGCTCGGAACGTTCTCTGATCCAGACCATCGGCCGCGCCGCGCGCAACCTGCACGGCAAGGCGATCCTGTATGCCGATGTGGTGACGGGCTCGATGCAGCGCGCCATCGAGACCACGCTGGAGCGGCGCCGCATCCAGAGCGAATTCAACGCCGAGCACGGCATCGTGCCTAGAGGCGTGAAGAAATCCATCACCGACGTGCTCGACACCGGCAATTCCAGCGCGCCCGGCAGTCCCCGGGGCAGGGGGCAGAAAGCGGGAAGGGCAGGGAACAAAGGGCGCATGTCCCTGGAAGCCCCACGCGACCGCGCCGAACTGGAACGCGAAATCGCCGCCCTGCAGGAACAGATGCAGGCCCACGCCCGCAACCTCGAATTCGAGGAAGCCGCCATCCTGCGCGACCGCATCCACCAGTTGAACGAGAAATTATTGAGTATTTGAATCCACTCTTGTGCGTAACATCAGTGGTCAAGGGCTGGCGTTGGACGGGCGGGGCCATGCCTTCGGGGGCGTCGTAGGGCCAGGGATGGCCCGGAGCCGAGCGCCACAGGGATGTGCTTGCAGCGTCCCCCGAAGGCATGGCCCCGCCCGTCCGACGCACTGGATTTGATGCGGACCATCTCGCACCACATAAACCCTATAACCCCCAGGACTTTCTTGTAGTTTCCCCACGCCCTCACTATAATCGCCAGCCTTTCGCAGGGTCCTCCCGGGCCAGGCAGACAGGGCCAGTCAGTGTTGGATGCGTACGCAGGCGCGTAGCTCAGTTGGTTAGAGCGCTACCTTGACATGGTAGAGGTCACCAGTTCGAATCTGGTCGTGCCTACCATCCAACGCCAATCCGGAGAGTGGTTATCGACCCGGCAGAGTGGTAGAGAGTACGGCTGTCCTTCCCCTGTTCCCGCGCCGCTCCCGAAAAGTTTCGAGGAACCCATCCTGTGCATGTCCGGCTATCGGACTTTTCGAGCGAGTTATGGTCACGATAACGCTTCCTGACGGGAGCACCCGCAGTTTCGACGCACCGCCCACGGTGCACCAGGTTGCCGCCGACATCGGTCCCGGCCTGGCCAAGGCCGCCCTTGCCGGCAAGGTCGATGGGCGCCTGGTCGATACCTCGTATCGCATCGAACACGATACCGAGCTTGCCATCGTCACCCTCCGCGATCCGGAAGGGATCGAGGTGATCCGCCATTCCTGCGCGCACCTGATGGCCAACGCCGTACAGAACCTCTTTCCTGGTACCCAGGTGACTATTGGCCCTGTCATCGAGAACGGCTTCTATTACGACTTCGCCTACGAGCGTCCCTTTACGCCCGAAGACCTGCAAGCCATCGAAAACGAAATGGAGCGCCTGTCCAGTGCCGACATCCCCGTGGAACGTTCCGTCATGGAGCGCGGCGACGCGGTGGCGATGTTCGAAGGCATGGGCGAGAAGTACAAGGTGGAAATCATCGAGTCCATCCCCGGCAACGAAGCGCTGTCGTTCTACCGGCAGGGCGATTTCATCGATCTGTGCCGCGGTCCGCACGTGCCTTCCACCGGCCACATCAAGGCCTTCAAATTGATGTCGGTCGCCGGCGCCTATTGGCGCGGCGATTCCCGCAATGCCATGCTGCAGCGCATCTACGGCACCGCCTGGGCCGACAAGAAAGCGCTCAAGAACTATCTGCATCTGCTGGAGGAAGCCGAGCGGCGCGACCATCGCAAGATCGGCAGAAAGCTGGACCTGTTCCACTTCCAGGAAGAAGCGCCGGGCATGGTGTTCTGGCATCCGAAAGGCTGGACGGTCTACCAGATCATCAGGCGCTACATGCAGGAACTGTGGCAGGACAACGGCTACCAGGAAATCAACACCCCGCAGCTGGTGGACTACACCCTGTGGGAAAAATCGGGCCATGCGCAGAAGTTCTCCGAGGAGATGTTCAGCGTCGAATCAGACAGCCGCATGTATGCCATCAAGCCGATGAACTGCCCCTGCCACGTGCAGGTGTTCAACCAGGGCTTGAAGAGCTACCGCGACCTGCCGCTGCGCCTGGCCGAGTTCGGCGCCTGCCATCGCTACGAACCCTCGGGCAGCATGCACGGGCTGATGCGGGTGCGTGCCTTTACCCAGGACGATGCGCACATTTTTTGCGCCAAGGCCGACATCCAGAGCGAGGTGTCGCACTTTATTGCCTTGGTGGAACAGGTGTACAACGATTTCGGTTTCACCGACGTGACGCTCAAGCTGTCCACCCGCCCGGAGAACCGCGTGGGTGCCGACGACATCTGGGACGAAGCGGAAAACGCCCTGGAAACCGCGCTGAACAGCACCGGCAAGCCCTGGGATCTGCAGCCGGGTGAGGGCGCTTTCTACGGACCCAAGATCGAATTCACGCTCAAGGACTGCATGGGGCGCAACCGCCAGTGCGGCACCATCCAGGTGGATTTCTCGATGCCGGGGCGCCTGGGCGCCGAGTTCGTGGCCGAGGACAACACCCGCCAGGTGCCGGTGATGCTGCACCGCGCCATCTTCGGTTCGTTCGAGCGCTTCATCGGTATTCTCATCGAACATTACGAAGGGTCGTTCCCCACCTGGCTGGCGCCCACGCAGGTCATGGTGATGAATATTACCGATCGCCAGACCGATTACTGCCGCGAAGTGGTGAACTCTTTGAAAAACAAAGGTTTTCGCGTAGAGGCCGACTTGAGAAACGAGAAGATCGGCTTTAAAATCCGCGAACACACGATTCAGCGTATTCCGTACCTGGTCGTGGCCGGCGACAAGGAGGTGGAAGCCGGCACCGTGGCGATCCGTGATCGCAACGGCAAGGATCTCGGCGTGCGCAGCCTGGAAGAGCTGGCGCAACTGCTGCAGGAGGACGTGGCGCAACTGGGGCGGGCAAATGCAAGCATCGCCCTGCAGGACGACAGCGACGGCGACCACGAGTAAGTTCAATTTTCTGGAGTAACGACTATTAAGCGGGAAGACGGCAAGCAGAAACGTTCACTCGTCAACGAGGACATCGACGCCGCTCAAGTGCGTTTGATCCTGGATGACGGTAGCCAGAGAGGCATCGTGTCGCGTGACGAAGCGCTGGAAATCGCGCGCGCGGCGCGGCTGGATCTGGTGCTCATTTCACCGGAAGCCGATCCGGTGGTATGCAAGGTAATGGACTACGGCAAGCATGTGTTCGAGCTGAAGAAGCAGCGCGCCGCCAACCGCAAGAAACAGAAAGTCGTTCAGATCAAAGAAGTGAAGTTTCGCCCAGGGACGGAAGAAGGGGACTATCAGGTAAAACTACGCAACCTGATCCGTTTCCTTAGCGATGGGGACAAGGCCAAGGTAACCCTGCGGTTCCGCGGCCGGGAACTCGCCCATCAAGAAATCGGGGCCGAACTTTTGCTGAGGTTGAAAACCGACCTGGCAGAGTACGGAACAGTGGAGCAGGAAGCGAAAATGGAAGGCCGTCAGCTGACCATGGTGCTGGCCCCCGGTAAGAAGAAAAAGTAAGAGCCCCATCCCCTGTCGAGTTGACCGAGGTCGACCCGCCAAAGGTGGGAGGGTGGCTTTTGCTATTCATGAAACAGGAGCGGCCAACGTAGAGGCTGGCTCGAATGCGGAGTACGACAATGTCCAAAGCGAAAGTACACAGTGGCGCTTCCAAGCGCTTCAAGAAGACCGGGTCCGGCTTCAAGCGCAAGAGTGCGTTCAAAAGCCATATCCTCACCAAGATGACGACCAAGCGTAAGCGTCAGCTGCGCGGCACTTCGGCGATTCACCCGTCCGATGTGGGTCGCGTCAAGCACATGTTCCGTCAAGACTGAGCGGGGAGGATTGAACCATGGCACGAGTAAAACGTGGCGTCACTGCACGCCGTCGTCACAAGAAAATCCTGAAAGCCGCAAAAGGCTACTACGGTTTCCGCAGCCGCGTGCTGCGCATCGCCAAACAGGCGGTGACCAAAGCCGGCCAGTATGCCTATCGCGATCGCAAGAACAAGAAACGGGTATTCCGCGCACTGTGGATCACCCGTATCAACGCCCAGGCACGGGTGCATGACCTGTCCTACAGTCGGCTGATCGCCGGTCTGAAGAAGGCAAGCATCGAGATCGACCGCCGCGTGCTTGCCGATCTGGCCGTACATGACAAGGATGCCTTTGCCGCCATCGTGGCAAAAGCCAAGGCCGCCCTGTCCTGATCCGACTCAGGGCCCGCGCTCGTCGCGGGCCCGTTTTCACGTGGTTTCATGGATAACCTGCACACCCTGACCAGCGCGGCGCTCGATGCCGTTGCCGCCGCCGCTTCCAGTGCCGATCTGGAACAGCTGCGTGTCCAGTATCTTGGCAAGAAAGGCAGTTTGACCGAGCAGCTCAAAACGCTCGGCGCCCTGCCGCCGGAAGAACGTCCCGCCGCGGGTGCCCGCATCAACGCCGCCAAGCAACAGGTGCAGGACGCCATTGCCGAGCGCCGCGAACTGCTCGACCGCGAAGCGGCGGATCGCCAGTTGGCGACTGAGCGCATCGACGTTACGCTGCCCGGCCGGCGCCAGAACAGCGGTGGCCTGCATCCGGTAACCGCCACCATCGAACGCATGCAGCGCATTTTTGCCAGCGTGGGCTTCGAAACCGTCGAAGGGCCGGAAGTCGAGGACGACTACCACAACTTCGAAGCGCTCAACATGCCGGCGCAGCATCCCGCGCGCGGCATGCACGACACTTTCTATTTCGACGCCAACACCCTGTTGCGCACCCATACCTCCACCGTGCAGGTGCGGGTGATGGAAAACCGCAAGCCGCCGATCCGCATCATCTGCCCCGGCCGCGTGTACCGTTGCGATTCGGACATGACGCACACGCCGATGTTCCATCAAGTGGAAGGGTTGGTGATCGATCGTGAGGTCAGCTTCGCCGACCTGCGCGGGCTGATCGCGGATTTCCTCAACGTATTCTTCGAAGCGGACCTCGCGGTGCGCTTCCGTCCATCCTATTTCCCCTTCACCGAACCTTCCGCCGAGGTGGACGTGCAGTGCGTGTCCTGCCGCGGCGCAGGCTGCCGCGTGTGCGGCCAGAGCGGCTGGCTCGAGGTGATGGGCTGCGGCATGGTGCATCCCAAGGTGCTGTCCTGCTCCGGCATCGATCCGGAAATCTATACCGGCTTCGCCTTCGGCATGGGCGTCGATCGCCTGGCCATGCTGCGTTACCAGATCAAGGATCTGCGCTTGTTGTTCGACAACGACCTGCGCTTCCTCAAACAGTTCCACTGAGGCCCGGCAATGAAGATCAGTGAGCGCTGGTTGCGTGAATGGGTCGATCCTGCGATCGATACCGACGAACTCGTCAAACGCGTGACCATGGCCGGCCTGGAAGTGGACGGCATCGAAATCGCCTGTGGCCCTTTTACCGACGTGGTGGTGGCCGAGGTGCTCGTCCGTGAGCAGCATCCGGATGCCGACAAGCTGAGCCTGTGCCAGGTGAGTGATGGCGCGCAGACCTGCCAGATCGTCTGCGGCGCGCTCAACGTGCGAGCCGGCCTGAAGGTGCCGCTGGCCCGCATCGGCGCGGAACTGGGCGGCGGACTCAAGATCAAGAAAGCCAAGCTGCGCGGTGTCGAATCGTTCGGCATGTTGTGCTCGGCGGAAGAATTGGGCATGGCCGAAGGCGCCGAAGGGCTGCTGGAGCTGCCGGCCGATGCGCCACTTGGCGTCAATGTGCGCGAGTATCTCGGCCTCGACGATGCGCTCATCGAAGTGGACCTGACTCCGAACCGCGGCGATTGCCTGAGCATCGCCGGCCTGGCGCGCGAAGTGGGCGTGCTCACCCGCACCCCGGTTACCCCACCCGTTATCGACGCCGTGCCCGCCACGGTGCCGGACAGCCTGCCGGTGGAACTGCTCCAGCCCGATGCCTGCCCGCGCTACCTGGGCCGGGTGATCCGCCGCATCGACCAGAATGTCGAAACGCCACTCTGGATGCAGGAAAAACTGCGGCGCTGCGGCTTGCGCAGCATCGACCCCGTGGTGGACGTGACCAACTACGTGCTGCTGGAACTGGGGCAGCCCATGCATGCCTTCGACCTCGACAAGCTCGAGGGCGGCATTCGTGTGCGCCTGGCGCAGCAGGGCGAAACGCTCACGCTGCTCGACGGCAAGGACGTGACGCTCGACAGTGAAACCCTGGTGATCGCCGACCACGCCAAGGCAGTGGCCATGGCGGGCATCATGGGCGGCAAGCACAGTGCGGTGGGCGCCAGCACCCAGGACATTTTTCTCGAAAGCGCGTTCTTCAGCCCGTTGGCCATTGCCGGCCGCGCGCGCCGCTACGGCCTGCATACCGATGCCTCGCACCGCTACGAACGCGGTGTGGATTACGACCTGCCCCGCCGGGCAATAGAGCGGGCCACCGCACTATTGTTGTCCATCGTCGGTGGCGAAGCCGGCCCCATCACTGCCGCCGAAGCCGCACTGCCCATTGTGACGCCCGTGACCTTGCGCCGTGAGCGCGTCACGCGTCTGCTTGGCTTCTGCCCCGAGCAGGAAGAAGTGGTCGATATCCTGCAGCGCCTTGGTTTCACCCAGGCCGGGCAGGGCGGGGATCCCTCCAACTGGAACGTACCCTCCTGGCGTTTCGACGTCAGCCTGGAAGCCGACCTGATCGAGGAACTTGCCCGCGTGCACGGCTACGACCAACTGCCGGTACGCGCGCCGCTCACCCGTTTGAGCCTGCAGCCGCGTCCCGAAGGCGTGCTCGATGCGTCTCTACTACGGCGTCTGCAGGTCAGCTTGGGTTACCAGGAAGTGGTCACCTACAGCTTCGTCGACGCCGAGCTCGACGCCGCACTGGCGCATGCCCCCACGCCACCTGTGGCGCTTGCCAATCCGATTTCCCAGGACATGGGCGTAATGCGCAGCAGCCTCTGGCCGGGTCTGATCAAGACGCTCAAGCACAACCAGAATCGCCAGCAGGAGCGCTGTCGGCTGTTTGAAATTGGTCTTTCTTTTGTTAGAAATAACAAAGAATTAGAGCAGAAAATTAAAGTTGGTTCTTTGATTTGGGGGGCTGCCCTGCCGGAGCAGTGGGCCAGCGTGGAACGCTCCGTGGATTTCTTCGATCTCAAGGGCGATGTCGAAGCATTGCTTGGCCTGACGCACGCCGCCGGCGAGTTCCGCTTCGAACCCGCCACCCATCCGGCGCTGCAGCCGGGCCAGACGGCGCGCATCGAACGCAACGGGCAGGCGCTCGGCTGGATCGGCGCGCTGCACCCGCAATTGCTGCAGGTGCTGGACATCCCGGGCAAGGCCTTCCTGATGGAACTGGATTTCGCGCTGCTGCGCGAAGCGGCGCTGCCGGTGGCGGTCGAACTGTCGCGCTTCCCCTCGGTGCGCCGCGACCTGGCGTTCGTGCTGGACCGCGACGTGCCGGTAAGCGCGTTGGAACAGACCCTGCGCGAGGTGGCCGGCAGCGAGCTTAAAGACTTGATCCTGTTTGACCTCTTTGCCGGGCAAAACATTGAAAAGGGTAAAAAAAGCCTTGCGTTGGGCTTGACCTTCCAGCATGCTTCGCGCACTCTTATGGACCTTGAGATAAATCCGATAATTGATAGCTGCATCAAGGCCCTACAAGCCAAATTTAATGCTGAATTAAGGTAAATCCTGAACTGGCGCTGGTGGCGCAATTCAACGAGATCGAAGACGGGGGTTGCCGCACATGACCAACGGGGCATTGACCAAAGCCGAGATGGCCGAGCGCCTGTTCGAGGAAATGGGTCTGAACAAGCGCGAAGCGAAGGAACTGGTCGAACAGTTTTTCGAGGAAGTACGCAAGGCACTGGAATCCAACGAACAGGTCAAGCTCTCGGGCTTCGGTAATTTCGACCTGCGCGACAAGCGCCAGCGTCCTGGGCGCAATCCCAAGACCGGCGAGGAAATTCCAATCCAGGCACGCAGGGTGGTTACCTTCCGTCCAGGGCAGAAACTGAAGGCAAAGGTGGAAAGCTATGCTGGAACCAAGTCATAACGCCGAGCTGCCCGAGATTCCCGCCAAGCGCTATTTCACCATCGGTGAAGTGAGCGAATTGTGCGAGGTCAAACCGCATGTGCTGCGTTACTGGGAGCAGGAGTTCAGCCAGCTCAAGCCGGTGAAGCGGCGCGGCAATCGCCGCTACTACCAGCGGCAGGACGTGATACTGATCCGCCAGATCAGAAGCCTGTTGTACGAACAGGGCTTCACCATCGGCGGCGCCCGCCAGCAGATGGCCGGCGCGGCGGCGAACGTGAACGTGGTGGAAGTGGAGGAAAGCCAGCTCAAGGGCAAGACGGCAGCGGTAAGGCCGGCCCTCATCCGCGAGCTGATCGAAGAGATAGAAGAAGCGCTGGGCCACCTCAACTGAGGGCCCGCGTGTTTTGCCAGGATTCGGAGTGTAGCGCAGCTTGGTAGCGCACCACACTGGGGGTGTGGTGGTCGTGGGTTCAAATCCCGCCACTCCGACCATTTTTTGTAGTTTTTTCAACGCCTTGTAGGTTAGTGAATACTGCGGATTTGCGGGGTGTAGAAAAACTGTAGAAAAA
>Ga0182745_1002532_pt1 | contig 16320 bp, 8 predicted proteins | sample eDN3rd30CKraftBY_FD_128523 | JGI IMG/M metagenome (GOLD analysis project Ga0182745, IMG submission 128523) | Enriched backyard soil microbial communities from Emeryville, California, USA - eDNA 3rd pass 30_C Kraft BY (version 2) (version 2) | ecosystem: Environmental > Terrestrial > Soil >...
CGGGGGAGGGATAATTGTCCATTCCAGATATTCCATCGGCACCAGCCCCCCGCCAAGAGCCTGATACGTATTGACGATCGCTCCCAGTTGCTCCCTTTTCGTTTCGATCAGGGTCTTTCTGGCATCCATCAGGTCACGTTGAGCAAAGAGGACATCCAGATATTCGATGCGTGCTGCGTTAAAGAGCTTGGTGGCGGCATCCACCGACGCTTCCAGGGATGCGAGCTGTTGCTTCTTGACTTCGATGCTCTTCGTATAGTTCTCCACCTTCGCCATCCGGTTAAAGACTTCTGTAAAGGCTTCCAGGACGGTTCGCTGATAGTGATAGATGCTTTGTAATTGCTTGGCATTCGCATTACGATATTCTGCCTTGATCGCAGATTTATTAATCAGGGGAGCCACCAGGTCTCCCGTGACGTTATAAATCAATGTCTCTGGAGAAAATGTGAGATACTTAGGATTGAAAACTTCATAACCAACACCGGCATAAAGATTCAATTTGGGATAGAAGTCAGCTCGGGCAACTTGAATGTCCAGCCCGGCGGCCTCCATCTCACGCTCGGCCTGACGGATGTCCGGACGATTCTGAAGAAGTTGTGAAGGCAACCCCAGGCTGAGCGGATGCAAGTTCAGATCAAAGAATTCCGCAGAAACACGAAAGACAGGTTGTGGGAAACGACCGGACAAGAAATTAATTCGATTCTCCACCTCGATGATTTCCTGATTGATAATCAGTTTTTCACTTTGGTTCTTGCGTACTTCCGCCTGAAAACGCTGAACAGGCAACTCGGTTCCCCGGGCCCCCTCTTTATTCGCCTGGGCGATCATGAGGCTGCGTTCTTGCAGGGCGATGGTCCGATCAAGATTCTCCAGCCGCTTATCGAGCGACATCAGCCCGTAATAATTTTCGGCAATCTCGGCAACCAGGCGCGTCACGACATAATTTCGTCCTTCACTGGTGGCCAGGAAACGCAGTGAGGCCGCATCTCTGGAATTCCGCAGTTGTCGCCAGATGTCGATCTGCCAGGAAAGGTTGGCAGCAACCATGAAATCTGGAAGAGGAGTTGGAAAGCCCCCGCCCGCGGGAGTCAGGAGTTGCTCTTCTGCCGCTCCGAGTGGTGTGAAGAAGCTGGGCTTGTCGATGCCCGCCCCTGCTCCCAGAGTGATGAACGGCAAATAAGCTCCGCGCCGTCTTAAAACTTCATTATTAGCAATCTGTACTTCCTCAGTCAGGATCTTGAGCTCCTGATTACCGCCCAGGCCCTGTATGATTAAGTTCGTCAGATGCGGGTCCTGGAAAAACTCGTCGATCCCGATTTGAGCTGTCGATTCCAAACTCACTTCAGCTTCTTCCCCCTTAAAAGTGAAGGGGAGCGCTTGCGGCGGCATTGCCGAACGATACTGCGGAATACCACAAGATTCTAAAACTATCAGGAAGCTGCAGGCAATCACGGTCGCAATCGTGCGGTTCTTGCGCTTGGCTCTCGAAGATATTGCTAAGAGGCTCATCCGTCTCGTCCTTGATGACGTTTCGCTGGCCGACCACCGTGCTTGACAATGAAGCATGGCCGGAATTTATGAGTGATGCAATCACTGCGTTCTGATACATGTTCGAGTATTGCCTGCGCGGTCATGGTCATGGTCATGGGCATGGCCGCGTTCACAACATCTCTTTCATTCCACCGTTTCCAGTCCACAGTTTCGGGAATGACGCAACACTTGTGGTCAGAACACTAAGTGAATCGACTGGGGGCTTCAGATGCCAAAGCCAAAAGTGAGAGATCTGGTGAAACGAAATAACTTGATATTCTCGCTGGCAACAGGCTGTTCTCAGACGCAGACTTTACCCAGCTTGTTATTCCGGACATCCCGATTAGGCAATCTGAAAAGGCAACTCTCATCCGGAAGCACGCGGCGATGAATTCGATACCATCCACAAAATCGCGATATTCCTTACAATGAAAACTGGGCACACTCAACGTTCATGCGCTCTGAACGATCAGCCATTCCGGCCAGTACAGGTCTTCAGCAGTCAAAGAAATTTCAATCGCATGCGGCTGGAAAAACTCGCTCGCGGGGAGACGTTGTCAGACGTCGAAGAGAATCTTGATCTCACACAGGGACAGCAGTGAAAGACGTACGAAACACTTTCACTGTTGAGCACAGGCCAAAGCAATTTTCGCTTGAAGCGACGTCATCGTCGAGATTGCAGCCAAACCCTGGCGAGAGCCCTTTCATGTCGCGGATATTTTAAGAATCGCGAACAAACCTCACCGGCAAGGGAATTTGATTTTCTACGAACGGGTTTGCTGCAATTTTGTCGCGATTTCAATTTCCCCTGGGCTTTCTTCCACCGCCCGGCTTGCGTATTCGGGAATTGGCATGCAAATACGATTCTGCCTGACCAGTCTCGATTTCTCGAATTCCCCGCTTGATTGTATTGGGAGAAATCCTCAGTGCTTTACTGAGCATAGCGACCCCGCCCCGCCCCAATTTCATCGCCTCCAGGGCCGCCCAGTGACGGCGTTGAAATTCGGTCAACGGTCGATCCAATTGTTGATAACGTTGCTGGATTTCAAGAATGGTTTCTTCCTGGTTCATAACACCTCTTGTGCTTCGGGCTCCGCAATATGGGGAACTGGATGCTCCAGAACTTCGCTGAGCGGTTCGTTGACTTCATCCTGGATAAACTTACTCGTACCGGCCAGTTTGGCAAACAAGTAGTAGAGCCCGGGGATAATCAACACACCGACCAGCGTTCCTAATAGCATCCCTCCGACCGCAGTCGTTCCAATTGTGCGGTTCCCGATGGCACCGGGGCCCGTGGCACGGACCAGAGGAATCAGACCGGCAATGAACGCGAACGAAGTCATCAGAATCGGACGAAATCGTAATTTTCCACCTTCGATGGCCGCCTCTTTGATGCTGAGCCCTTCATGGTTGCGTTGTACCGCAAATTCAATAATCAAAATCGCATTCTTGCCCAGCAATCCCACCAGCATGACCAGGCCGATCTGGGCATAGACATCATTGGCCAGCCCCATCGCCTGCAGAAACAGGAAAGAGCCAAAAAGACCAACGGGCAGCGACACCACCACTGCCAACGGCAGGATAAAGCTTTCGTATTGTCCCACCAGGACCAGATAAACGAACGTCACGACGATCAAAAAGATATAGATCGCCAGATTCCCCTTATTGGCCTCATCATAGGAAAGCCCTTGCCAGCCGATGCCAAAACCTCGGGGAAGCGTCTGAGCGGCGACCTCCTGAATGGCTGCAATTGCCTGGCCGGTGCTGTAACCGGTCGCAGGTGCCCCCTGGATAATCGCGGTTGGATACAGATTGAAGCGGTTAATTTCGTTGAGACCCTGTTTCTTCTCCAGCTTCATGAACGCGGAGTAGGGGACCATTTCACCAGTTTCATTCTTGACAAAGATGCTTTCAAAATCTTCCGGAAATCTACGAAACTCCGGAGACGCCTGAACATAAACCTTGAAGAACTGGCCGAAGCGGACAAAGCCCTGTTCCCAGGTACTTCCGATCACGATGGAAAGATTATCCAGTGCGGTCTTGATCGAAACACCTTTTTGCATGGCAACGTCGTTATCGATGATGAGTTCATACTGTGGATAATTGGAAGCAAAGAATGTAAATAAACCTTTTAGCTCTTTGCGTTCGGACAAAGATTTCAGAAATGCTTCGGAGACCACTCCCAGTTGCTGATAATTTCCGGTGTTTGTCTTATCGAGTAAACAGAGTGAGAAGCCCCCCGCTGCTCCAAAACCCGGAACCGCTGGCGGTTCGAAAAATTCGAGCTTCACGTTGGAGATCGCCCGTCCTTTTTCCTCGAGTTCCTCGATAATCTCTTTGGATGTCCGTTTGCGTTCTTCCCAGGGCTTCAGATTGATAATACAGGTTCCTGCATTAGAACCCCGGCCTTCTGTCAAAACTTCATAACCAGCTAGCGAAGAAACGGAAGTGATTTCCTCGACTTCTTTGCAGAGATCTTGCAATTCGTGGGATTTGGAGTTTGTGTATTCCAGCGTGGAACCCGGAGGCGTCTGGATGATCCCGTAGATAATGCCCTGGTCTTCAAGTGGGATAAACCCGGAGGGCAGAATTTTATTCACCATGACAATACCGACGGAAAAACACGCGACAACGAGCATGGTAAATGCCCGCCGGGTCACAATCCGGCGCAGTACGGATGCATATCCACCGGTGATCCATTCGATCAGACGATCGAAAAAATGCAGGAACAATCCCAGCGGTCCCCGCTTTTTCTTTTGGTTTGGATTGTGAGGCTTGAGAAGCATCGCGCAAAGTACCGGTGTCAGCGTGAGTGCCACCACACCGGACAGGACGATCGACATCGCCATGGTGAGCCCAAACTGCCGATAGAAGACACCGACCGGCCCCGTCATAAACGTCACCGGAACGAACACGGCGGTCATCACCATGGTGATGGCAATGATCGCACCGCTGATTTCACGCATCACCTCTTTGGTCGCCTGATAGGGTGAAAGATGCTTCTCGTGCATTTTGGCATGGACCGCTTCCACCACCACGATCGCATCGTCCACCACCACCCCAATTGCCAGCACCAAAGCGAAGAGCGTGATTAAATTGATCGACATGCCAAACATCAGCATGAAGAAGAAGGTTCCGATCAACGACACAGGCACCGCCAAAGTGGGAATCAGCGTGGATCGAAAATCCCCCAGAAACAGATAGACCACCAATGAGACCAGCACGAAGGCTTCGAATAAGGTGTGCAGCACCTTTTCGATCGAGGCGTCCAGAAAGCGGGAAACGTCGTAGCTCACCTGGAAGTCCATCCCGGGAGGAAACGAGGCCTCCTTGATTTCTTCAAGCTTCTCCTTAACTTTTTCGATCACGACAGCGGCATTGGAGCCGGGAGTCTGTTTCAGAACAATGGCGGCTGAAGGTTTCCCATCGATATCCGAATAGAGGTCGTAAAATGAAGAACCCAGTTCGACATGGGCGATGTCCTTCAAGCGTAAAATCTCTCCATTGGGCTCGGCTCTGAGGATAATACGTTCATATTGTTCCGGCCTGTTAAAGCGTCCCACCCAGGTCAACACATATTCGACGGTTTGCGACGTTCTTCCGGTGGCCTGGCCAAGCCGACCGGGCGAACCGATCATGCTTTGCTCCGCGATCGCCTTCATCACGTCTTCTGAAGAAATTCTGTAGGCCCGCATGCGCTCGAGATTCAATTCGACGCGCATGGCATAAGCACGGTTCCCGAGAATGTTGGCGGTTCCCACCCCCTGGGTTCGCTTGATCTCCGGCAAGATATTGACAGTCACATAGTTATAAAGAAAGTTCTGATCAATATTCTTATCCGTACTGGAGACGTTCACATACATCAGCATGCTCGTCATATTCTGCAAGACGATGATCCCTTCGCGTTCCACGATGGGAGGGAGCCGGTTTTTCACCATCTGAATGCGGTTGTTCACATTCAACACTGCGACATTGGGATCAGTGCCAGGTTCAAAAATAATCTGAATGGTGGCCTCGCCGGCGCTCGTGGCGGCCGAGGTCATATAACGCATGTTCTGGACGCCGTTGATGGCTTGTTCCAGAATAATTAAGACCGAATCGACCAGAACATTCGCACTCGCACCGGGATAAGAAACCGAGACAATCACGCTGGGAGGCGCGACGGATGGAAATTGTGAAATTGGCAGCGTTTTGATCGCCAGCCCTCCCAGAAACAAGATGAGCAGGGAGATCACGATTGCCAGTGCGGGGCGATGGAGGATATTTGTGAACATCGTTCTCAGTGAGAGCAAATTGCTCTGGCTGGGGCTCGGGCGGGCCTGTTTAGGGAACCTGTCGCGATTGATAAAACGGAGGCGAAATATTCATACAGCGCGATCTGCCGAATCGCGGACCATCCGTGGCGTCTCTGCTTTTAACAGCCTGTTGAAAAACGCACAGACAGAAATATCCGTGCCACCAAAAGCTTCCGGATCATTGAAAAAGTGGGCCGGACATTTCTGTCTGACCGAGATTTCATGGCTTTTCAACAGGTTGCTGACAGTCCCGAAATCAAACTCGCCGATTTCTCACAACCCGCGAAAACGCTGGTCGTCGAGAACAGGTCATTGGCAGTCAAATTTGAAAAAGACCACCTGCGACCTGCTTTCTACAGCATGTGTACCAAGGAAGCGATTTCGAGTCCGTCCTTTTCTCAGGCCGAGGCGGTGTTGTTATTAAAGTGGGAGCAAGATCGCTATTCCGCGGCGAATTTCAGATGGCCCAGGACGTCTGCGGAGGCGACAAATTCGAAATCAACCTTGTCACCATCACGAACCTGCCGGACCCCCTCGAGAATAATTTTATCGTCCACGTCAAGCCCTTCTTTAATCACGTACAGATCATCCAATTCGTTTTCGACGACAATATCCCGTTGATGGACGACGTGATCTTTACCGATGACATAGACATATTGTCTTGCAAGCGTCTCAAACGTTGCTCGTTGAGGAATAACGATCGCATTATCCTGAACACGCTTTAACAAGATCGTGCCCGTCTGGCCATGACGCAGCAACCCGTCCGGATTTGGAAAATCTGCGCGAAAGGAAATATTCCCGGTCAGGTTGTTGAAATCGGCTTCAATCGCACCAATTTTTCCAGGATGATCAAATTTTTTGCCATTGGCCAGAATCAGTTCGATCTTCAGGCCATTTTTTTGATCCTTGTTCTTTTGATATTCGAGATAACGGGCTTCCGGAACATTAAAATAGACCCACATTAAGCTATTGTCAGACAGCGTTGTGAGGATTTCCCCCTCCTCGATCAGGCTGCCCTGCTGATGGTGCAGGCGATCAATAATGCCATCGTACGGGGCTTTAATATTAGCAAACCCCAGTTCCGCTGCCGCTTGCTGCGCTTTTGCCTGAGCTTTCTTCAGTTTTGCATCCAGCAATTTCACTTCGTTCTGTGAGACAACTTTGTCTTCGAACAGCTTCTTTGTGTAATTGTATTCCAGTTGTGCGAGTTGGGCTTCCGCATTTTCGGCATCCAATTGCGTCTGATAAAGGACCGGGATGACGGTAAACATGGAATCGCCCGCCTTCACGGCCTGGCCTTCCCGGACCGGGATGGCTTCGAGATAACCTCTTTCCAGGGCACGAATCTGAATGTGACGTTGCGAATGAATCTGGCAGACATATTGCTGAGTGATCGTGACGTTTTTCACCTCGGGATTCGTGGCAACAATCTTATGCTGCTCCACATGATGCTCCTCCTTATGCGTGTTGCAACCAGGCAGAGAAAGGGACGTCAGCACCAGGACAATGGTGGCGATTGGCGAGACTTTCATTGGATATTTACTCATTGGTTAGCGATGGTCTCTTAGGAGGCGTTTTTGCGCCGAACCAGTGAGGCAACTGGTTCGGCACTCTGGAATATGTAGCACGCCCGGTGCCATTTAGAGAAAATGGAAAATGACAGAATTCTAAATCCGCGGCGAATTGAACGATTCGAGCTTCGAACCTGTTGAAAATTCGTCATATTTGCCGGGGCGCTGATGGCAAACACCCATTAATCCATGGGAATACAACGGTTCTTGTTCCGTTTTTACACTGCCAGAAGACGTGTTGAGTTGTCCCATTCGACAAGAGATTTCTGCAACCTGAGCGTTCTGTCGCATCTGCCATGTGCGGGAAGCAATACCGAACCTGATCGCACGCGACATGGTTTCAGAACGAGGAATGGACAGCAGAAAATTTTCAGGAATTCTTTCCCGCCCGACAATGTTTAACTGCAGGTGCTAATTTCTAGACAGCTGTTGACCAAGTTGTGGATTGCATCTGCACCAGAAATTAACACATGCGGATGCCTTGATGGTGCGTCCGCGTGATAGAGCAAGGGAGAACATGAAGGTTTGGGCCTTCATCCTCCATTCTTCCAGAGCCGCGGCAGGACCCCAATCAACATTCCGGTAAAAAGTCCGCCAAAGTGAGCCCCATTCGCGATTGCTCCAATGGCGTCTGTCAAACCAAACATGTTCCCCGTTAAACCAAAAATGGCCCAGACAATCATTTGCAGGACAATCGATTCCGGCATGTAAAACCCATCTTCCGGCAGGAAGACGGAGCGCATCCACAAGTAGCCGAACAATCCATAGACAACCCCCGAAAGTCCCCCAAAACTTCCTCCGGAAAGAGAGTATTGAATCAGGTTCGATGGAAGGGCAATCAGGAGAATCAAGGCCAGCAATGTCCAGCTGCCGCGTATCCGCTCAATGACACCTCCCAGAATCCAAAACATGTAGATGTTAAATCCGAGGTGCAACAAGTTGAAATGAAGGAACATCGGCGTAAAGAGTCGCCACACCTGTCCGTGCAGGATATTTGACAGATCTCCTCCTACCGGGGCGATACGAACTTCATTGGTCACGTCGAACTGTTTGCCATAATTCGTGCCCAGCGTCACAATCATACAGAGAGCCGTGATGATGATCGTGACCTGAATCCGTTCCGAACCGCGCGATGCAGTAACGACTCGCTGGGGGCGAGCCGGTTTAGGGGCCGGGGGGGCTTTCACTGCATACTTTTTCGCATCTGGAGAGGATTGAAAGGCGTCCAGTTCTTCTCGGCATCGAGCGAGTTGTTCTTCGTCATAGACCCAGATCTCCCACTCCTGGCCGGCTGCATCCACTCGATTCTGAATCCCCTGAGCCGCCAGATAATGACCAAATCGTTCCGCTTGCGGAGCAGAGTTGAGAGTCCCAATTTTTCGCATGTCAATTTTCTAGTGCTTTGTCAATTCTAAAATTTAGAAGAGATCTTCACGCAAAGTCCGATAACGGAGGACGTTTCGCGATCACGTCCCCCAAATCCAAGACCTGACAGGGCTCTCGTGCCGTGTCACGGCTTCGTTTTGGGGACTTGATCACAACGTGTGATCAATTTCGAAGTCCCGCCAATGTTTTTCAGAGATATAATTCAACCAGATCCCGGTCCTGCAACAGGCCATCACGGTTGACGGTTTTTCCCATGAGCGTTGAATCTTTGTTCCAGATCCTGGCGTACTTGAGTTGTGATGTCAGATCATGATGAATCTTCGCGGCCAGGTCTTCGATTGTCGACCCGGGAGGCAAAGTTATGGGAATGGGATCTGGCTGAGAATCTCCGGGTCGGCGGGTATAAATGCGCAGCACCGGCAGTGCTCGAGCAATATCACTGCGCAGCCGGTCCACATCTGCAGGTTGGTCCAGATCTGCGGCAACCACTACAAATGGTATCGATTCATGTGACTGCAACTGTCTTAGAAGTTCAGCAGCTTCCGGAACATTTCCATGAGTCAACAGGCCAATTGTCCGCACATGCACGATGGAAAAATCAGTCTCGTCGAATCCGGTGCGATGGGAAAGTCGCGTCTTGCGGTTTCGCAACTCCACCAGAACATCCTGTAGCAGTTCCACGGCGGTGAGGTCACTTCCGTCCAGGCAGAGAAGTACGAGATCGGCAGCACGAATAAAATTGAGTGTGGAATTTTCCAGATGAGCCCGCACAATCGGTGGAGTATCAATCAACTGAAATTGAAGATCTTCCCAGACCATCATGCCCGCCTGAGGTTGGCGCGTGGTGAATGGATAGGGAGCCACCACCGGTGCGGCACTGGTCAATTCCTGGAGAACGCGACTTTTTCCGGAGTTTGGTGGTCCAATCACCACCACGGTTCCGGCTCCTTGTCGAGGAATACGCCCACTCTGTCCAGATTTTCCTGAGAGCTGTTCCGCTCGAATCTCGGCCCGCAATTCCTTGAGCCGGGCGCGAAGTTCCCCTTGCAGGCGGTCGGTCCCTTTATGCCGGGGAATGACTTGCAACATTGTTTCCAGGCATTGCATGCGGGTCTGGGGAGTTTGTGCCTGACGGTATTTCTCCTCGGCTTTGAGATACTGCGGAGTGAGGTTGGCTGGCATGACAAGCGGGTCCACTGCCGCGTTCGGCAAAATTCTTAAAGCCGCGACCCAGACAGAGCGTGACCTTGCTCGCGGCTTGGCAGGAGCTTCGCCCTCTCAGGGGCTGGAGCAAGTTACTCTCGACTGTGCCCGTGGGAAAGGAGTTTTAACTGATGAAACGCGGAAGGCGGCGAGACAGAACCCGGACAGTGCGAGGTGAATGCGCTCTCGCCTGAATGATCAAAGACGAAAGGCCCGGCCGCTCACTATTTCACTTTGATCAGTTCCACTTCGAAGTGCAGCTGCGCATTGGGGGGAATGACACCCGGCATGCCTCGTTCTCCATAGCCCAGGCGGCTGGGAACATCCAATTCGATCTTGCCCCCTTCATTGATCAATTGCAATCCCTCGGTCCAACCCGCAATGACGCCATTGAGCGGGAATTCCGTCGGTTCACCTCGATCATAGGAACTGTCGAATTCCGTTCCGCTGTTCAGCCAGCCCCGATAATTGCAGACGACGGTCGACTTGGCGGTGGGGCGTTTGCCGGTTCCCTGCCTGATGATGCGGTACTTCAACCCGTTGTTGGTCTTCTGAAATTTTCCTTTGCCCGCTTCATCCGTACCGCCGACCGGCATGATTTCCGAATCTGTCTCCGTGCTGGACTCGGATTGGACGACGGGAATCGGGTTTGAGGAATTCAGCTTGTCCTTTTCGGCAGCGACTTCCTCAGGTCCTGTCACACAGCCCAGGCACAGGAGCGAAAGCAGCGAAAGCAGGGAGATGCGGTTCATAAGAGTGGACTGATCAGGATAGAGATTTGAAAAAAGACGACTCGCCGGGAAGAGATGATCATCACTCGGTGAGTCGTCAGGTCAATGGGCAAATGCAAAATGTCTTGGTCTCACTTCACTTTGATGAGTTCGACTTCGAAATGCAAAGTGGCGTCTCCCGGAATTACGCCAGGAATCCCCCGCTTGCCGTAACCCAGATTCGAAGGGATTTCCAATTCGATCTTGCCCCCTTCTTTGATGAGTTGCAGCCCTTCGGTCCAGCCGGGAATCACACCGTTCAAAGGGAATTCCGTGGGCTCGTTGCGTTTGTATGAGCTGTCGAACTCTTTGCCCCCTTCCAGCCAGCCACGATAATGGCAGACCACCGTGGATTTTGCGGTGGGCTGTTTGCCTTCGCCCGGCTTGATGATTTTGTACTTCAGGCCGGATGTCGTTTTCTGGAAATCGTTCTGAGTGGTCTCAGCGGGCATGGGCTGATCTTCTTTCTGCGTCATAGGTGTTGCTTCGGACCTGCCTGTTTTGCTGAAATCGCCAGCGACAACAACGGCAATCCGATCCGGATGAATCCACTTCTGGAGTGCATTTTGAACCGTGGCACGGTCCAGCTTACTGATGGCTTGCTCCTGCTTTTCGTAGTAATCCATGGTCCGATTAAGATAAGACGTGGCCACCAGCATCGCGGCAATCTGCTTATCATCCGACCGTTCCACAATCTGACTTTCCAGGTATCCTCTTTGAGCGGATTCCAGTTCTTCCTGGGTAATTCCATTTTCCAATAATTTCTGGATCTCTTCCTGGATTGCTGTTTCTACTTTCGGGATGTTTTGCGGATTGGCAATCGCATAAACGAGGAACGTGGCACGCTTGTCGATGGACGCTGGATGAACCATCGATCCCACGCCGTAAGAGAGCCCTTCCTGTTGACGGACCCGGTCTCCCAAACGTGAAGAGAGTCCGCTGCTGCCCAGCACAAAGTTGCCAATCAAAACGCCGGGGTAATCCGGATCCTGATCATTCATCGGGAAGACAGATCCGGCCAGATACGTGGCATTTTCCTTATCCGGAATATTGATCACCTGATGGGCCGGGCCGATTTTCACATCACCACTCCGTGGAATATGGGCAAATGGCTCGGAGGCTTCCCAGTTGGCAAAGACCTTTTCCAGAATGGGGCGAATCGTCTCAATCTCGAAATCGCCCACAACGGCCACTTCTCCAACCGTCCCTCCCAGGAATTTTTCGTAAAGCGTGGCGACTTGTGCCCGCTGTAGATTCTTCCAGGCCTGAATCTGCTCCGGGATGGTCGCCACATAACGCACGTCACTGGCGGGATAGTCCCCGTTAATGGCTTTGGAAACGGCCACACGAGCTAATTGAGTGGGATTGGTCAGATCCTGCTCGCTGTTGGCGAGACGCTTATTACGAATGATTTCCAGCTCATCGTTGGGCAACGTGGCCTCACGCAGGATCTGCCGCAGCAGGTCGAGTGTCGCGGCCAGATGCTCGCGACGAGTCTCCAGTTGGAAAGCCACTTCTCCCGGGCTGCCTTCCGGCGACAGATGTGCCTTGTTTTGATCCAGGAGATCCTGAATTTGTTGCCGGGTGAGGTGTTTGGTGCCGCGCAACATCAGCGACGGTAAAACTTCACAAGCGGTTTTATATCCATTCAGCGTTTCCGCAGTTCCATATCGCAGACTCAATCGTACGACCACGGACTCGCCACGGGTTTTCTTCGGGAGAAACGCAGCTTTCAGACCGGATGGGAGAACAACGCGAGTGGTCCGTTCTTCGATATTTTTGGGAGAAACGTCGAACGCTTCTCCCATCGCAACACCTTCCCGCCCTTGATAATCACCGATCATCTCAGCGAGATTGGGAGTCTGTGGAATATCCACTCGTTCCGGTTGCTGGGTGGGGATGAACAACCCGGCGGTCCGATTATTTTGTTTGAGATATTTTTTCGCCACTGCGTTGACACTTTCCGGAGTGACCTGTTCGAGTCGATCCCGGTACAGAAACATCAACCGCCAGTCCCCCTGAGACGCCCATTCACTCAATTGAATGGCCATGCGACTGCTGTCTGCCATTGCCATTTCCCAGATCTTCATCCAGTAGAGTTTGGCCCGGTCGACTTCTTCTGCTGTGACTCCTTCATCGCCAACATTTTCAATGATCTCCAGCATGCGAGCCAGAACATCGTTCGGCTTCACACCCGGATTACATTCCGCCATGAATCGCACGACACCCGGATCGTGCAGCGAATATGCTGCTCCGGAAATACTGGCGGCCATTTGCGTCTCCACCAGCGCTTTGTACAAGCGGCCGGAAGGAGACGAGGTCAGAATATGTTCCAGCACATCCATGGACACATAATCGGGATGAGCCCCGGAGCTGATGTGATACGTGGCCCCCGCCAGGGCGACATCGCCGACGCGTCGTAGCGTGACCAGCCGTTCGCCATCCTGTGCGGGCTCTTCGGTGTAGGTCTCTTCCAGCACACGTTCCGGCTTGGCGATCGCTCCAAAATATTTCGAGATCAATGCCAGAGCTTGATCCGGATCGAAGGTGCCGGCCACAACCACCATGACATTGTCCGGCTGATAGTATTTGCGGTAGAACTTCTGCAGGCTGGTGGCGGGAACTTTTTCGATGTCTGCCCGATTCCCGATCGTAGACTTGCCGTAATTGTGCCATTCATAGGCGGCCGACATGATTCGTTGCCCCAGAATGGACGGAGGCGAGTTTTCCCCTCGTTCAAATTCATTCCGGACCACTTTCATCTCAGACTGCAGGTCTTCCTGCTTGACGTAGCTGTTCACCAGCCGATCTGCTTCCAGGGCAATGGCGAATTCCAGATTCTCCTCACTGGCCGGAAGGGTTTCATAATAGTTTGTGCGGTCCAGCCAGGTGGTGCCGTTGAATTCGGCCCCGTGATCCTTCAAGGCTTTAGGGATATGTGGATGCGTAGGAGTGCCCTTGAAAAGCATATGCTCCAGCAAGTGAGCCATCCCTGCTTCGCCGTAACCCTCATGCCGGGAACCGACAAAGACGGTCATATTCGCGGTCACTTGGGGTTTCGAGGGATCGGGAAAAAGCAGAATCTTAACGCCATTTTCCAGGCGATATTCCGCGATGCCTTCCACCTGCGTGATTGCCCGTGGTTCGGCCCCCTTGGTCACAGCAGTCATTGTCAGCATCCCTGCGGTCAAAAGAAAAACGGCTTGGCGAAGCATGCGTGATCCTTACTCCATATTGGTCCACTCTCATGTCTCTTCTGCGGGGAGCCGAACGAACTCCGCATGGCGAATGTCCTGCCGGTCCTGCATTTCGACGAATCATCATTTCGAAAATGATGTGGGTAGACGGGCCACAGGCCTTTTCATACAGCCCGGTTGCCACACGGATATTCCCAAATCCGCATGTCAACAACCCGCGCAAACCACGATCCATCTTCCTGTTGTTGCAGTGATGGTAGCACTGCGGGAACCGTTTGGAAACGGCTGAACCGTACCAAAATCCGGTCGCTCTTCAAATCCGAAGCAGATGGCTGGAACCGTCTCGCACCGGGCTGGGACAATTGCCTTTTCTTCCAGACCTACTGCTTTGTCAATTTTAAAAATTCGGGTAGGGTTGAACGCAAAGTCCGACAACGGAGGACGTTTCGCGATGACGTATCCCAAATCCAAGCCCTGATAGGGCACTACTCCGATTGCGGGGCAAATCCACGACGCATCGTGTTTTCACAGATACTCACCGGCAACAGAAATTGCAGCAAATAATCCGGCCCCCCGGCTTTCGTGCCAGTACCCGACATTTTAAATCCACCAAATGGGTGACGCTGAACAATTGCTCCGGTGATCCCGCGATTCAAGTACAGATTTCCCACCTGCAAATCTTCTTTGGCACGTTGCAGGTTTTTAGGACTGCGACTGTAAATTCCGCCAGTGAGCGCAAATCGTGTCTCATTGGCAATCTGAAACGCCTGATCCAGGTTTTTGGCCCGCATCACGCACAGCACCGGCCCAAAGATTTCTGCCTGAGCCAATCGTGAATCGGGCTCGACATTTGCAAAAATATGAGGGCCGATGAAATAGCCGTCTTTGGCGAGCTTGGCCACATCCATCGCAACGACGGTTTCGCATTCTTCCTTGCCGATGGCGATGTAGTCCTGAATCCTGGCAGATGCGTCTTCGTCGATGACCGGTCCCAGGTCGACTTCGGGGTTCTCGGCTGGGCCGACGATGAGGCTTTCCGTGGCGGCTTTCAATCGCTCCAGAAAAACGTCATAGATCTCATTCAATACAATGACGCGGGAGCAGGCGGAACATTTTTGCCCGGCATAATCAAATGCGCTCTGCACGACTCCCTGCACCGCATCATCCAGATCGGCGTCGCTGTCGATGATGATGGCATTTTTGCCACCCATTTCGGCAATTATTTTTTTGACGCTGGACTGGTCCGGAACAGGTTCTGCCGCCAGCCGGTTGATTTCCAGCCCGACTTCTTTCGAACCGGTAAATGCAATCACATCAACATCCGGGTGTTGCACCAGTTCCGGGCCGATCTCTTCTCCCACACCAGGTAGAAAATTCAGCACTCCCGTGGGCAGACCGGCATCTTTTCCAATCTGCATCAGTTTGGCAGCAACGATCGAAGACTGTTCCGCGGGTTTCATGACCACCGTATTGCCCGTAACGAGGGCCGCAGCCACCATACCCGTCAGAATCGCCAGCGGAAAATTCCATGGAGCAATGACAACTGCCACGCCACGAGGCCGATAGAGATATTGATTTTCTTCACCTGGATAATGACAGGTCAGCGTGGTGGTCAGATCGCGCATGGCCAGTGAATAGTAATTGCAGAAATCGATGGCTTCCGCGACATCGCCATCTGCTTCTTTCCAGGGTTTTCCACACTCATAGACGATCCAGGCGGCCAGTTCGAAACGGCGATTTCGCATCTCCGCCGCCATCAGTTCCAGGTATTCTGCCCGATGGGAAACCGGGACTTTTCGCCATCGGCTGGCTGCGGACCGGGCCGATTCCACAGCCTGGCCAGCCAGTTCCACCGTGGCTGCATTCACCGTACCCAGTGATTGCGACTTGCGCGATGGGTTGCGAGAGACCAGATTGGATCGGGTTGTCATGGCTTTGCCATTGATGACAGCCGCATAATCCTTACCGAACTGCGCTTCCACATCTTTGAGCGCACGTTGCATTGCTTCACGGTTCTCACCACGGCTGAAGTCCGTGAGAGGCTCGTTTTTGAACTTCTGCACAGCAAAGGTCTGGTTCGTCTCCGACTGCGACATATCCGATTCCCGTTCTCTCTCTCTTGGCAACTGACCACGATTCGCTTCGCAGGATCACGAGACGCACCGGTTCCGTCAAGCAGAAGCCCTGGATTTCGTGGAAATCGAAGAGAAGGTCCACAGGAATCTTCAAATCGAGGAGTAAGTGGCTGTTCCGAAAGGTGCTTTGTCAGTCGAGATCGAGCGATTTGCGTTCTGACAAGGAAGCCGAAGCAGGCGAATCCCAAAGATTCGTCGATGCAGGCTGACGAAGTTCAGAACGCAAAAGAGCC
>Ga0182745_1002534_pt1 | contig 16314 bp, 16 predicted proteins | sample eDN3rd30CKraftBY_FD_128523 | JGI IMG/M metagenome (GOLD analysis project Ga0182745, IMG submission 128523) | Enriched backyard soil microbial communities from Emeryville, California, USA - eDNA 3rd pass 30_C Kraft BY (version 2) (version 2) | ecosystem: Environmental > Terrestrial > Soil >...
GGGCCCGCGTTTCCATCGGCACGATCCCCGCGCGCAGGACGCGGATCGCGTTGCCGCCCATCGCGGCGCGGATTTCGTCGTCGGTGAAGCCCGCGTCGATCAGCGCCTGCGTCACCTGCACCAGCTTCGACGTGTCGAAGCGGACGGTGGTGGCGCCGTCATAGTCGCTGCCGAGCGCGACATGGTCGATGCCGACGAGGTCGCGGACATGCTTCATCGCCCTCGCGATTCCCGCGGGCGAGGTGTCGCAGACCGCGGCGTCCCAATAGCCGATGCCGACAAGCCCGCCGGTCGCGGCGACCCCGCGGATCTCGGCGTCGGTGAGGTTGCGGTTGACCCGGCACGTCGCCTGCACCCCGCCGTGGCTGGAGACCACCGGGCGGCGCGCCATCTTCAGCACCTCGGCGACCCCGGCGTGGCTGAGGTGGGCGAGATCGACGATCATCCCCTTCTCCTCCATCGCGCGGACGACGCGGCGGCCGAGCGGGGTGAGCCCGCCCTTTTTCAGCCCGTGCATCGATCCCGCGAGGTCATTGTCGAAGAAATGGGTGAGCCCCGCCATGCGGAAGCCCGCGGCGTGGAGTTTGTCGAGGTTGGCGATGTCGCCTTCGAGGTCCTGCAGCCCCTCGATGCTGAGCATCGCGCCGACCGGCACCGCCTTGCCGCCGCGGCGCGCCGCGAGCAGCGCGCCCAAATCGACCGGGTTCGCGATCGCGCGGAGCTGGCCGTCCGAATCCCGCGCGGCGCGGTGCAGCTTTTCGGCGTGCCACAGCGAGCGTTCGAGCAGCGAATTCCACGTCCGCACCGGCTGGAGCTGCGCGATCACGAGCCCGGTGATATTGTCGCCGTCGGCGCTGTTGGCGTCGTAATTCTGGTTCTTCGGCGTCTTGGTGACGCTCGAGAAGATCTGAAGCGCGACGTTGCCGTCCTCGAGCCGCGGCAGGTCGACATGGCCCTGGCCCGAGCGGGTCAGGAGACCGCGTTTCCACATCAGGGTGTCGCTGTGCAGGTCGACGATCGTCAGGCCGCGGTGGAGCGCGCGGGCGCGCTCGCTGACCTGCGGCAGCGCGCCGCCCTCGACCTTGTTCATGCTGCGCTCGACCATGCCGGGGGCGAACAGGAAGAAGGCGGCGGCGAGGATGAGGAGCAGCGCGCCGATGCCAAGGATCCAGCGGCGCATCAGCGAGGCCTCCCGTCGGTCTTCCGGGCCAATGTGACGAAGGCGTAGGCGGGGCGTCCGGCCTCGTCCGCCGGATGATCCTCGCGCGCGACCTCGCGCCACTCGGCGGGATCGGGGGCGGCGATGACCGCGTCGCCCTGGGGTTCGAGCGCGACTTCGGTGAGTTCGATGCGGTCGGCGAGCCCCAGGAAGAGGCGGTAGATTTCGGCGCCGCCGATCACCATCACCTGCGGCGCGTTGGCGAGGCGCAGCGCTTCGGGGGCGCTGTGCGCGACCTCGGCATGTTCGTCATGCCATTCGGCGTCGCGGGTGAGGACGATGTGGCGGCGGCCTTCGAGCACCGCGGGCAGGCTGTCGAAGGTCTTGCGCCCCATGATCATCGGGCGGCCCATGGTGAGCTGCTTGAAGCGGCGGAGATCGGCGGGGAGGTGCCACGGCATCCTGCCATCGGCGCCGATCACGCCATTGGCGGCGCGCGCGAGGATCAGCGTGATCTCGGGACGGTTCATAAGGGCCCTTCGGGAGCGGTTCCGACCCAGGTGGCGTGGCCGAGCTTGCGGCCCTCGCGCACTTCGGTCTTGCCATAATGATGGACGCGGGCGGCGCCGTCGGCGAGCAGCGCGGGAACGCCCTCGATGGCGCGGCCGATCAGGTTGCGCATCGTGACCGGCAGCGCGAGCGTGCCGGTGTCGCCGAGCGGCAGGCCGGCGACGGCGCGGATGTGGTTCGCGAACTGGCTCGCCGCCGCGCCCTCGATCGTCCAGTGGCCGCTGTTGTGGACGCGCGGCGCCATCTCGTTGAAGACCGGCCCGTCGTCGGTCGCGAAGAATTCGCCGGTGAGCACGCCGACATAGTCGAGCGCGTCGGCGATGCCGGTCATCAGCGCGCGCGCCGCCTCCTGCTGGGCGAGGATCATGCACGGCGGCGGCAGGCTCGAGGTCGCGAGGATGCCGCCTTCGTGGACGTTGACCGGCGAATCCCAGAAGCGGGTCTCGCCGTCGATGCCGCGCGCGAGAATCACCGAAAATTCGTGCGCGAAGGTCACGAAGCCTTCGAGGATCGCGGGGTGGCGGCCGATCGCCTCCCACGCCGCATCGGCGTCGGCGGGGGTCGCGAGGCGCGCCTGGCCCTTGCCGTCATAGCCCATGCGGACGGTCTTGAGGATCGCGGGGGCGCCGATGTCCGCCAGCGCGGCATCGAGCGCGGCGCGGTCGGGCACCGCGGCGAAGGGCGCGGTGCGGCCGCCGAGCCCGGCGACGAAGCGCTTTTCGGCGAGGCGGTCCTGCGCGATCTCGAGCGCCGCCGCGCCGGGGCGCACCGCGACATGGCCCGACAGGAAGCGCACCGTGTCGACGGGGACATTCTCGAACTCGATGGTCACCGCGTCGCAGGCGGCGGCGAAGGCGGCGAGGCGCGGCTCGTCGTCCCACGCCGCCTGCGTGTGCTGCGCGGCGACCTCGGCCGCGACGCTTTCGCGGTCGGGGGCGTAGACATGCACCTTGTAGCCGAGCGGCGCCGCGGCGAGCGCGAGCATGCGGCCGAGCTGGCCGCCGCCCAATATGCCGATGGTCGAACCGGGTGGCAGCACCTGCGTTCAGCCCTCGCGAACGGGGATCGGGGCGACGCCCTCGGTCTGCGCGGCGCGCCAGGCGTCGAGCCTTTGCGCGAGGTCGGGGTCGGCATTGGCGAGCAGCGCGGCGGCGAAAAGGCCGGCGTTGGTCGCGCCCGCCTTGCCGATCGCGAAGGTCGCCACCGGAACGCCGCCGGGCATCTGGACGATCGAGAGGAGGCTGTCCATGCCGCTCAAGGCCGCCGACTGGACGGGAACGCCGAGCACCGGCACGCGCGTCATCGCCGCGACCATGCCGGGCAGGTGCGCGGCGCCGCCGGCGCCGGCGATGATCGCCTGGAGCCCGCGGCCCACGGCCGCCTTCGCATAATCGACCAGCCGGTCGGGGGTGCGGTGGGCGGAGACGATCCGTACCTCGTGCGCGATGCCGAACTGGTCGAGGATCTGGACCGCATGCGCCATGGTCGGCCAGTCCGACTGACTGCCCATGATCACGCCGACGCGTGGCGCCGTGTCGTCCATTCGAAACCCTCCTGCCCCGGCGATTCCGTCGCCGCCCCACCCCCTAGCGGGTCGGAAACCGTCGGGCAACGCCATCCGATTATTGCCGCGTTTACCGATTGGTATGGAGTCGCGGCTATCGTCATGGGCCACACGAGATCGTCGGCATCCGGCCGGCGGCGCTTTGGGTACGCATCGGGGACGTCGAATGGACAGCATGGGGGGAGCGCGGATCGCGGTCGACCAGATCGGCTTCGCACCCGTCGACTCCGTCGAGGACCAGCTGCGCGAGATGCGCCGCGAACGCGACGCGCTGCGCCGCGAGAACCGCATCCTGAAGATCGCCGTCGCCGAGCTCGAACGCGTGTCCGAACGCGACACGCTGACCCCGCTGTTCAACCGCCGCTATTTCCTGACCGCGATCCACCAGCGCATCGCGCGCTTCGAACGCCGCGCCGAGACCGCGGCGATCGTCTTCGCCGATGTCAACCAGCTGAAGTTCATCAACGACAGCTTCGGCCACGCCGCGGGCGACTTCGCGCTGCTCGAGATCGCGAACCGCCTGCTCGGCGCGATCCGTTCGGTCGATGTCGCGGCGCGCATCGGCGGCGACGAATTCGGGCTGATCCTCGACCAGTCGAGCGAGGCCGGCGCGCGCGCGCAGGTGGCGCGGCTGTCCGCGCTGCTGAGCGCGACCCCGGCCGTCTACGACGGGCGCGAGATTTCGCTGTCGGCCTGTTTCGGCGTCGCGATGCTGCAGTCGGACATGAACGAATCGGATATCCTCGCCGCCGCCGACCGCGACATGTATCTGTGCAAGCTGGGGCAGGACGGCCCCGCCGGCCACCGCTAGGGCCAGGACCCTGGGTTCGAGGCGAACCCCCGCGGACCCGGCGAGGCCGGAGCGCGGGATGGAGGCACCCGATGGACGCGATCATGGTGACGCTGGTGGCGGTGCTGCTCGCCAATGCCGACGGGCGCAGCGGCCGTTTCCTGTCGCGCCTGCTCGACGCGTGCACCGACCGGCGCACGGTGACGGGCATCGCGGTCGGCAGCTTCATCGTCAACGCGCTGGTCGCGGCGTTCGCCGGGTCGATCGCCAACCGGATGATCGGGCAGGGGATCGTCGCGCTGCTCGTCGCCTTCGCGCTGCTCACCGCGGCGGCGGCGCTGCTGTGGCGCGGGCGGCTGACGCTGGCCGACGAGCAGGCCATGGGCGCGCCGGCGCCGGTGCTTGCCGCGCGGCTGCTGCTCGTCCAGCTCGGCGACCGCAGCCATTTCCTGATCGGCGCGCTCGCCGCGACGAGCGGGGCGGGGCTGTGGGCGGCGGCGGGCGGGCTCGCCGGCTGGATCTTCGCGGCGCTGCCCTTTCTCGCCTTCGGCCCCGCGCTCGCCGAGCGGCCCGCGGCGCGGATCGTCCGCTGGGCGAGCGCCGCGGTGCTCGGCGTCTGGGGACTGCGCATGGCGATGACGGCGTTCGGCTTGTAGGAAAGAGGTTCGACTGATCGATTTTGTCGATCAGCGCGACCAAGAGCCCTCATGGGCGTTGGGACGGGGGAAAGCCTATATCGAGGGCAACGAAAGGAGCTTCCCCATGTCCAAGGTCATGCCCGATAAGAAGAATCAGCCCGCCGTCGCCGATGCGCTCAACGCGCTGCTCGCCGACAGCTTCGCGCTCTATCTCAAGACCAAGAATTACCACTGGCACGTCGAGGGCCCGCGCTTTCGCGAACTGCACCTGCTGTTCGACGAGCAGGCGGCGCAGATATTGGCGACGACCGACCTGATCGCCGAACGCGTGCGCAAGAACGGCGCGCCGACGCTGCGCTCGATCGGCGAGATCGGCCGCCGCCAGTCGATCAAGGACGACGACAAGGCCGGGGTCGCCGCCGACGCGATGATCGCCCAGCTCGCCGCCGACAACGAGGCGCTGCTCGCGCAGATCCGCGAGACCAAGGCGGCCGCCGAGGCCGATGGCGACATCGCGACGAGCGGACTCGTCGACGGCTGGGCCGACGAGGCGCAGCAGCGGATCTGGTTTTTGAAGGCGACGCTGGGCGGTTGAGGCGCGCGCGTTGGGGTGGGGAGCGGGCATGACCATCCCCTCCTCTTCAGAGGAGGGGCAGAGAGACTTGGTCCGGCGCAGCCGGGCCTTAGTCGAGCGGGGTGGTGGCCGAAGGCCAGCGCACCATCGCATTCACCACCCCGCTGCGACTAACGAACAAGTTCGTAAGTCTCGCCGGCCCCTCCTCTGAAGAGGAGGGGCTTAGGTGTCCACAACCGGCTGAAAGCAGCCACGCTACGCCACGCGCCAACGAAAAAGGGCGGCCCGCAAAGGCCGCCCTCTTCCTCTATCGCTGTGCCGCCGCTTATTCGCTCGCGGGCTGAAGGTTCACCGCCGCGAACTTGCCGCGGTCGTCGACCTCGATGTCGAAGGCGACGCGGTCGCCCTCTTCGAGGCCCGCCATGCCGGCGCGCTGCACCGCACTGATGTGGACGAAGGCGTCGGCCTGTCCGTCGTCGCGCGCGATGAAGCCGAAGCCCTTCGTCGTGTTGAAGAATTTGACCGTGCCCGAAGTGCGTTCGCCGGTCAGCTGGCGCCGGCCGCGCGCGCCGCCCGGACGGTCGCCGCCGCCGCGGTCGTCGCGACGCGGAGCGAATTCCTCGATCGGCATCGGCTCGCCCTCGATCTTGAGGTCGATCGCCGACACCTTGCCGTTGCGCTCGACGAGGGTGAAGCCGAGCGGCTGACCCGAGGCGAGGCCCTGGAGCCCGGCCTGTTCGACCGCGCTGATGTGGACGAACACATCTTCGCCGCCGTCGTCGCGCGCGACGAAGCCGAAGCCCTTCGACGGGTTGAAGAATTTCACCGTGCCCTGACCCTCGCCGACGACCTGCGCCGGCATGCCGCCGCCGCGTCCGCCGCCGAAGCCGCCGCCCCGGTCGCCGCCGCCGAAGCCGCCGCGATCACCGCCGCCGAAACCGCCACGATCGCGATCGCCGAAGCCGCCGCGCGGCGGGCCGCCGAAGCTGTCGCCGCCGTAGGGCGCCGGTTCGAAGCTGTCGAAATTGCCGAAATCATCGCGCTTGCCGCGCCCGCGATGGCCACGGCGATCCTTGTTGAAACTCATTGCTTAGTAGTCGCTTTCGGTTCGTCCACGCCCTATTGAACCGGCTCCTTGCGCCGGACGGGGACGCAGTTCACCATGGGCACAGACTCGCCCCGTGCCACCAAGGGCGCAATATATAACCTATATGAACGGCTTCTGCGAACAGAAAATTCAAGGATATTGTGGCGTCTTTGCCACGCTTTGGCGCGGTGCGGGCCCCATGCGCTTCGCCCGTGCAAACCAGTCATTGAGCGGCGGGGCAACAGGCTCTAAGGCGAGGCGATGAGCGTATATTTTCACGAAGAAGACCTGCCCGAAGGCGTGCTGGGCCCGGGCGCGGTCGCGATCGACACCGAGACGATGGGGCTCAACCCGCTGCGCGACCGGCTCTGCCTCGTCCAGATCAGCGACGGGTCGGGCGACGAGCATCTCGTCCGCTTCGCGCCTGGCAGCGCCTATGACGCGCCGGTGCTGAAGGCGATATTGACCGACCCCGGCCGCCTGAAGCTGTTCCATTTCGCGCGCTTCGACATCGCGGCGCTGCAGCATGCGCTGGGGGTCGTCACCGCGCCCGTCTATTGCACCAAGATCGCCTCGAAGCTGGTGCGCACCTACACCGACCGCCACGGGCTGAAGGAGCTGGTGCGCGAACTGCTCGGCCAGGAAGTGTCGAAGCAGCAGCAGTCGAGCGACTGGGGCGCCGCGGTGCTGAGCGACGCGCAGCGCGACTATGCCGCGAGCGACGTGCGCTTCCTCCACGCGATGAAGGAGGTGCTCGACGTGCGGCTGGCGCGCGAGGGACGCACCCATCTGGCGCAGGCCTGCTTCGATTTCCTGCCGACGCGCGCCGCGCTCGACCTCGCGGGCTGGCCCGAGGTCGATATCTTCGCGCACAGCTAGGAGCGGAGCGGAAGCGACGATGTCCGAACGCGCCGAACTCGACCGGACGATGCGGCAATTGTGGGCGGCCAAGGGGTCGAGCCACGACCGGGTCGTGCGTATCCTGCGTACCGGGCTGCCGCTCGTCATCGGCGTCATCGCCGCGGTGCTCGTCTTTTCGCCCTTCACCCAGCGCAGCGAAGTGAGCTTCCTGCTCGCCAAGGACAAGGTCGAGGTCGCGAAGGAGCGGATGCGCGTGACGCGCGCCGAATATCGCGGCCAGGACGGCAAGGGCCAGCCCTTCGCGCTGATCGCGGGAAGCGCGGTGCAGAAATCGAGCGCCGAGCCGATCGTGCGGATGACCGACCTGTCGGGCGCGATCCGGCTGAAGGACGGCCCGGCGACGATCGCCGCCCAGCAGAGCTTCTATAACATGGACACCGAAAAGGTCGTGGTGCCCGGCGAGGTGCTGGTGAAGAGCGCCGACGGCTATCGCATCGCCGCCGACGGGGTCGCGTTCGACCTCAAGAATCGCAGCCTCGCCGGCGACAGCGGCGTCGAAGGCACGTTGAACATCGGCCAGTTTTCGGCCAACCAGCTGTACGCCGACCTCGATACGCGGATCGTGCGCCTGTCGGGCAATGCGCGGCTGCGGATCAATCAGGGAGTGATCAAATGAACCGCCCGTCAACGCCGCGCGCCTTCGGCTGGAAAAGCCTGGCGCTCGCCGGCGCCAGTTTCGCGGCGACCAGCTTCGCGATCCTCGCCACCGGCGGCGGCGCAGCGGCGCACGCGCAGGCGCTCGCCAACCACAACAGCAACGCGCCGGTCAATATGGCGGCGGATGTCATCGAGGTGCAGGACCGCGCCGATCGCGTCGTCGTGACGGGCGACGTCCGCGTGACGCAGGCGGGGATGACGCTGACCGCGCAGCGCATGACCATCGCCTACACCCGCGCCGGCGGCACCGACATCAACCGGCTCGACGCCTCGGGCGGGGTCACGGTGACCAAGGGCGACGAGACCGCGAAGGGCAATGTCGCCATCTATGACCTCAACCGGCGGCTGATCACGATGGTCGGCAATGTCGAACTGCGCCAGGGTGCGAACCGCCTGTCGGGCGGGCGGATGGTGATCGATCTCAATTCGGGCCGCGCGACCGTCGACGGGCGCGGCGCGGCGCGCGGGCCCGACGGCAACCCCGTGCAGGGCGGCACCGGCGGCCGCGTGACGGGCACCTTCACCGTGCCGCAGCGCAAGACGCAATGAAGCCAACAAAGCGGTAACCAGACCGCTTTACCGCCCCGAAACCACGCGCCGCGAGGATCGCGGCAGGGACCGGATCATCCGCGGCGGCCGGGGGGCGACGCCGCCCAGCGAGGTGTGCCCCCCATGCGCCTGTTCGCCCCCGTCTTCCCGCCCCGCCGCCCCAGCTTCGGCCGCCGCCAGGACCATGCCCCCGAGCCGCCCGCCGTCGCCGGGCCCGACGTCGAGGCGCGCCGGCTGATCGAGCGCATCCTGCGGCATGCGGGCCAGCGCGACGGGCGGTGAGGGAGATCTTCTTCTTCGCGTCTCCGCGTCTTTGCACGAACCCTTGAAGGCCCCGCCCTCCGCCGATCGCGGCTTGGCGTTCGGCGCGCGCGTCCCTACATGGCGTCTCCATGCCGCCCGACACCGCCACCTCCGCCGACGCGGCCCGCGAACCGCCCGTTCTGGCGACGCTGAAGCGCTTCCTGCCCTATCTGTGGCCGGCGGGGCACACCGAGCACAAGGTCCGCATCGTCCTCGCCGCGCTGATCGTCCTCGCGTCGAAGGGGGTGCAGCTGTCGATGGGCTTCCTCTACGGCGCCGCGATCGACCGCATGGCGCCGGGGATGGAAGAAGGCGTGGCGCTCGCGATCGGGCTGGTGCTCGCCTATGCCGGCGCGCGCTTCGCCGGGGTATTGTTCGACAATCTGCGCAACGTCGTGTTCGAGCGCGTCGGGCAGGATGCGACGCGCGAACTGGCGATCGCGACCTTCACCCACCTCCACGCGCTGAGCCTGCGCTTCCACCTCGCGCGGCGCACCGGCGAGGTGACCAAGGTGATCGAGCGCGGGACCAAGAGCATCGACACGATGCTCTATTTCCTGCTGTTCAACATCGCGCCGACGATCATCGAGCTCGCCGCGGTGCTGGTGATCTTCTGGAGCAAGTTCAGCCTGGGATTGGCGAGCGCGACCGCGCTGATGGTCGTCGTCTATATCGTCTTCACGCGCAAGGTGACCGACTGGCGCAACGCGCTGCGCACGCGGATGAACGACCTCGATACGCTGACGGTGGGGCGCAGCGTCGACAGCCTGCTCAACTACGAAACGGTCAAATATTTCGGCGCCGAAGAGCGCGAGGCGGCGCGCTATCGCGACGTCGCCGACCAATATGCGCGCGCCGCGGTGAAGAGCGAGAACAGCCTCGCCTGGCTCAACATCGGGCAGAGCCTGATCACCAACGCCGCGATGGCGGGGGCGATGGCCTATACGGTGTGGGGCTGGTCGAAGGGGCAGTTCGCGGTCGGCGACGTCGTGCTGGTGAACACGCTGCTCGCGCAGCTTTTCCGCCCGCTCGACATGCTCGGCATGGTGTACCGGATCATCCGCCAGGGGCTGATCGACATGGAGGCGATGTTCCGCCTGATCGACACCCCGCCCGAGATAAAGGATGCCGAGGGCGCCTGGCCGCTGGTGGTGAACGGCGGCGCGGTGGCGTTCGAGGACGTCGTCTTCGGCTATGAAGGGGACCGGACGATCCTGAACGGCGTGAGCTTCGCGGTGGGCGCGGGCGAGACGCTGGCGATCGTCGGGCCGTCGGGGGCGGGCAAGTCGACGATCGCGCGGCTGCTCTTCCGCTTCTACGACCCGCAGCGCGGGCGCGTGCTGGTCGACGGTCAGGACATCAAGGCGGTGACGCAAGCGAGCCTGCGCGCCGAGATCGGCATCGTCCCGCAGGACACGGTGCTGTTCAACGACACGATCGGCTATAACATCGCCTATGGCCGCGCCGATGCGGGCGCCGACGAGATCGCGGCGGCGGCGAAGGGCGCGGCGATCGACGGCTTCGTCGCGCTGCTGCCGCAAGGGTATGAAACCGAGGTCGGCGAGCGCGGGCTGAAGCTGTCGGGCGGCGAGAAGCAGCGCGTCGCGATCGCGCGCACCTTGCTCAAGAATCCGCCGATCCTGATCCTCGACGAAGCGACGAGCGCGCTCGACAGCCGCACCGAGGCGGCGATCCAGGCGACGCTCGAGCGCATCGCGCGGCGGCGGACGACGCTGGTCATCGCGCACCGGCTGTCGACGGTGGTCAACGCCGACCGCATCATCGTGCTGGAAAAGGGCCGCGTCGCCGAGACGGGGACGCACGAGCAACTGCTCGCGATGCGCGGGCTCTACGCCGACATGTGGGCGCGGCAGCAGGTGGAGAAGGAAGAGGGGACGGTTTAGGGGCGTGCTTCGTCAGGCGATCAAGCGTTTCAATAGGCGGCCTGGTTGGGTCCGTTGAGCATCGGCAAACGCCAAGACGGTTGGTGACAACCGGCAACCGCCGCACGATCAAGGTATCGGACGGCGTTGCGTCATGGCCGATGCCGACATAAACCGTCACCATGAACCGCTTGCTGCTAGGCACCCTGCTGGCTTTCGCCCTTTCCTCTCCCGCCATCGCGCGCGAGGGACATCAGATCGCCGTGGCGCTCGACGTCGATAGCGGCGCGGTGGTCGAGATCGGCGACGACGGTACCGGCGTGGCGGGACTGGATGGCGAGAAGCTCGCGCCGCCGACCCCTTGGGTCCGCTCGGTCGCCCGGCAGCTTACGAGCGGCCAATATGACTGGGCGATGGGCGAAAATGCGGCCACCTTTTCGCGCGATGACATGGCGATACCGCCCGATGCGGTGCCGCCCGGCGAGGTTCACATCGCGTTTCGCCAGATCGGCGACAGCGATCACCGGTTGCTCGTCATTTCGAACGGCTATGATCGTGCGCTGTCGTACCGCGCGCACATTCGCGTGAAGGGCAAGGACCATTATACCGATGTCTGCACCGTTCTGCCGGGCATCCACGGGTTCGAACATTGGCCCTATGCCATCGAGGCCATTACCCTGAGCGAACTGCGTCTCGAGGACTGGCCGGAGGGCAAGAAGCCGCGCTGCGAATAGGGCCTCAGCCGGCCTCCCCGATTGCCGCCAAAATCTCCCTCAGCGGCACCAGTTTGAAATTCTGCGGTGCCCTCTCCTCCTTGCCGTCCGCGCCGGCGTCGCGGTTCTTGCCGTCCTGCGCCGCGAACAGCCCGCCGGGCCACGCCTCGCCGAAATCGCGAGCGTCGAGCGCGATGCCGTCGGTGCCCTCGGTGCCGTCGATCGCGCCGCCCCGGATGCGGAAGCCGCCGGCATAGGCGCCGCCCGGCAGATGGAAGACCGCGAAGCTGTCGTCGTCCTGGCTCGCGGCGAAGAGGAGGCCGCCGTCCTTCCCGCGCGGCAGGATCGCGAGGCCCTCGACATCGTCGTGGAGGCGGACGCCGTCGACCGCGGCGAAGCGCTGCGGCGCCATCGCGCGCGCGGGGTCGGTGTCGATGCGCCAGATCGCGACCTTGTCCTCGGCCACGTAGAGGATGCCGGTGCGGTCGTCGGCGACGCAGCCCTCGGCGCGGCTGCCGAGGTCGTGGCGGCGCACGATCCGGCCGGCGGGCGCGGTGCCCGACAGGTCGAGCGCGATCTGTTCGACCACCCCTTCCTCATAGATCATGAAGGCGTCGATGCCGCCGGCGCGGCGGTGGAGGCAGAGGCCGTAGGCCTCGCCCGCGGGCGGGTCGACGCTGCCGATCTCGACGAGGCGCGGGGCATCGGGGTCGAGGCGGAAGAGGCGAAGGCGCGGGCGGTCATGGTCGCTGCGATCCGACGCGGCGACGAGCGTCGCCTTTTCGCCCGCGATCGTCACGTCGGTGCGCAGGTCGACATTGTTGAGATCGCCGAGCGGCTGGAAGGCGAGCAGGCGGCCCGCGAGGTCGTGGATCGCGATTCCGGCCTTCTTGTCGGTCGAGAGGATCAGGCTCTTTGCCGGGTCTTGCGGGTCGCGCCAGATCGCGGGGTCGTCGGCGCGGTCGCCCTTGCTGGTGGTCGCGGGCGCGGTCTCGGCGCGCGCCGGGACTTCCGGAAGCGGCGGCGGCCCGGCGGCGGCGAGCAGCGCGGCGAGAAGCAGGGGGTGCGGCATGGGGGGCAGCCTCCGTTACTGCGCGGATAACGGGCGGCGGCCGCGCCGGGTTCCTGATTCGGACAATCGCAACAAAATCACTTGAGTTGCTTGACCGGGCGCCCCCGCGCCTTTTACGCTGCCCTATGCCGCATGACACCAGCCTGATCGGAACCGTGGTCGCGGGCCTCGGCGTCGCCTTTCTGATGGGGGCGCTTGCGCACCGGCTGCGGATTTCGCCGATCGCGGGCTATCTGCTCGCGGGGGTGCTTGTCGGGCCGTTCACGCCGGGGATCGTCGCCGACACGGGGCTCGCGCTCCAGCTCGCCGAGATCGGGGTGATCCTGCTGATGTTCGGGGTCGGGCTGCATTTTTCGCTGAAGGACCTGCTCGCGGTGCGGAATATCGCGGTGCCGGGGGCGATCGCGCAGATCGCGGTGGCGAGCGGGCTCGGCATCGCGCTCGGCCTGTCGCTCGGCTGGCCGCTCGCGGGGAGCGCGATCTTCGGCCTCGCGCTGTCGGTCGCGAGCACGGTGGTGCTGCTCCGCGCGCTGCAAGCGCGCGACATGGTCGAGACCGAAAAGGGGCGGATCGCGGTCGGCTGGCTGATCGTCGAGGATCTGGCGATGGTGCTCGCGCTCGTCCTGCTGCCCGCGATGTTCGGCGGGCGCGGCGACGAAAGCGGCGGCGCCGGGCTGTTGCAATCGGCGGGGATCGTCGCGCTGAAGGTGGTCGGCTTCGTCGCCTTCATGCTGATCGTCGCGCGGCGGATATTGCCCGCGGTGCTGCACTGGGTCGCGCATACCGGGTCGCGCGAGCTGTTCCGGCTCGCGGTGCTCGCGATCGCGCTCGGGGTCGCTTTCGGGGCGGCGGTGGTGTTCGACGTGAGCTTCGCGCTGGGCGCCTTCTTCGCCGGGATGATCCTCGGCGAGACGCAACTCAGCCGCCGCGCGGCCGAGGAGACGCTGCCGCTGCGCGACGCCTTCGCGGTGCTCTTCTTCGTGTCGGTGGGCATGCTCTTCGACCCCAAGGTGCTCGCCGAGCATCCGGGGCCACTGGTCGCGACGGTGGCGATCATCGTCGTCGGCAAGGCGGTCGCCGCCTATGCGATCGTGCGCGCCTTCGGGCACGGGTCGCAGACCGCGATGACGATCGCGGCGAGCCTCGCGCAGATCGGCGAATTCTCCTTCATCCTCGCCGGGCTCGGCGTCGGATTGAAGGTGATGCCCGAGGAGGCGCGCGACCTGATCCTCGCGGGGTCGATCCTGTCGATCCTCTTCAACCCGCTGTTCTTCACGCTCGCGGTGCGGCGGATGCGCGCCGATGCGCCGGCCGAGGTCGAGGCGGCGGTCGAGGCGCTGCCCGAGGCGGCGCCGTCGCGCACGGTGCTGATCGGCTATGGCCGCGTCGGCAGCCATATCGGCGAGCTTCTGTGCGGCAAGGGCGAGGCGCTGACCGTGATCGAGGACCAGAAGGACCGCGCCGCCGCCGCCGGCGAGGCGGGGGCGGCGGTGATCGTCGGCAACGCCGCGAGCGAAACCGTGCTGCGCCAGGCGGGGCTCGACAGCGCCTCGACCCTGCTGATCGCGATCCCCGAGGGGGTCGAGGCGGGGGCGATCGTGCGGCGCGCGCGGGCGATCAACCCGAAGCTGGTGATCGTCGCGCGCGCGCATTCGGACGAGGAAGTGACCGACATCGTCCGCCACGGCGCCGACCATGTCGTGATGGCGGAGCGCGAGACCGCGGCGCGGATGGCCGAGCGGGCGCTGCTGGCTAGGGCCTGACATGTCATCCTCGTCATTGCGAGGAGCGTAGCGACGAAGCAATCCCCAGCGAGCGGCTAGCGCGATTTCGAGAGCTGGAGATTGCTTCGCTGCGCTCGCAATGACGTTATGGGAGAAGCGTGGGGCTTTCCCCATCCCCTCAACTTCCCTATCGCCCACCCACAATGACCGCCGACGCTCTCCTCCCGCTGCTCAAATCGACCTTCGGCTTCGACGCCTTTCGCGGAAAGCAGGCCGAGGTCGTCGCGCGGGTGATGGCGGGCGAGCACACGCTCGCGGTGATGCCGACCGGGGCGGGCAAGTCGCTGACCTATCAGCTTCCCGCGGTCGCGCTCGCCGGCTGCGTCGTCGTGGTGTCGCCGCTGATCGCGCTGATGCACGACCAGCTTCGCGGTGCGCGCGCGGCGGGGATCAGGGCGGCCAGCCTGACGAGCGTCGATGCCGATTTCGCCGACACGCGCCAGGCCTATCGCGACGGCCAGCTCGACCTTCTCTACATCGCGCCCGAGCGGGCGACGGGCGAGGGGTTTCGCGCGCTGATGGAGGCGCGCGCGCCCGCGCTGTTCGCGATCGACGAGGCGCATTGCGTGTCCGAATGGGGGCATGATTTCCGCCCCGATTACCGGCTTTTGCGACCCCTGCTCGACGCCTTTCCGGACGTGCCGCGGCTGGCGCTGACCGCGACGGCGGACAAGCACACGCGCGAGGACATCCTCGTCCAGCTCGGCATAGCGGCCGAGGGACTGGTGCTCGCGGGGTTCGACCGGCCGAACATCCGCTATCGGGTGAGTCCGCGCATCGGCGCGGCGAAGCAGCTTGCCGAATTCATCGCCGCCAATCCGGGGCCGGGGATCGTTTATTGCCCGACGCGCGACGGCACCGAGCGGATGGCCGAGAAGCTCGCCGCCGCGACGGGGCGGCCGGTCGCCGCCTATCACGCCGGGCTCGACGCCGAGCGGCGCGCGCGGGTGCAGCATGATTTCGTCGCGTCGGAGGACGGCATCGTCACCGCGACGGTCGCTTTCGGCATGGGGATCGACAAGCCCGACGTACGCTTCGTCGCGCACGCGGGGCTGCCGAAGTCGATCGAGAGCTATTATCAGGAAACGGGGCGCGCCGGGCGCGATGGCGACCCCGCCGAGGCGCTGATGCTGTGGGGCGCCGAGGATTTCGCGCGGGCGCGGATGCGGCTGGGCGAGCTGCCCGACGCGCGCGTCGCGGGCGAGCGGGCGCGGCTCAACGCGCTGGGCGCGCTGGTCGAGACGGTCGAGTGCCGCCGCGCGCTGCTGCTGCGCCATTTCGGCGAGACCCCGCCCGAGCGCTGCGGCAATTGCGACAATTGCCTCGAGCCGCCGAGCCAGATCGACGCGACGGTGCTCGCGCAGAAACTGCTCTCGGCGGTCTATCGCACCGGACAGAGCTATGGCGCCGGGCATGTCGAGGCGGTGCTGACGGGGCGCAGCGACGAGCGGATCGTCAGCCGCGGGCACGACAAGCTGTCGGTCTTCGGCCTCGTCGAGGGCGAGGAGGCGCGGCTGATCAAGCCGCTGGTGCGCACGCTGATGGCGCGCGAGGCGCTTTCGACCACCGAACATGGCGGGCTGATGTTCGGTCCCGCGGGCCGCGCGGTGATGAAGGGCGAGGTGCCCGTGCTGATGGCCGAGCCGCCGGCGCGGCGGACGAAGCGCGCGTCGCGCGGCGAGGGCGCGGCGGCGAATCCGGTCGGCGATCCGCTGTTCGAGGCGCTGCGCGCGACCCGGCGCGAGCTGGCGGCGGAGGCGGGGGTGCCGCCCTATGTGGTCTTCCACGACGCGGCGCTGCGCGCGATGGCGAGCGAGCGGCCCGCGACATTGGCGGAACTGGCACAGATCCCAGGGGTCGGCGCGCGCAAGCTGGAGGCGTGGGGCGACGCGTTTCTGGCGGTGATCCGGCAGTTTTGATGGTCCTATTTCGGCCGAAGTCGGTCCTTCTTCTCCCCTCCCGCAGGCGGGAGGGGTCGGGGGTGGGCAGCAACGGTGCAAGGGCCCACCCCGCTGCGACTAGGAAACAAGTTTCCAAGTCTCGCTGCCCC
>Ga0182745_1002535_pt1 | contig 16313 bp, 15 predicted proteins | sample eDN3rd30CKraftBY_FD_128523 | JGI IMG/M metagenome (GOLD analysis project Ga0182745, IMG submission 128523) | Enriched backyard soil microbial communities from Emeryville, California, USA - eDNA 3rd pass 30_C Kraft BY (version 2) (version 2) | ecosystem: Environmental > Terrestrial > Soil >...
ACCACCATCGGCCAGGATTCCACGCGCGCCCCTGCGGGAGGGGCGATCAGGCACGCCGTCCGCCTCAGCGGCTGCAACCCGATATCCTGCGCTCCCGCCAGCTTCGCCACTTCGCCGGCCCACGCGCCCGCCGCATTGACCACGATGCCGCCTCGTATGGTTTCCCTTGCGGTCCTCACCGCCCAGACACCCGCGTTGCGTTCGAGGTGCTCGACCTGTGCCTCCAGCTCGATGCTGCCGCCGTGCGCCTTGAACTTGCGCAGCAGGTACTGGTGCAACTCATTCACATCGATGTCGGCCAGGCCGGTGAACTGTGCGGCCCCGGCCAGTTGTTCCGGGCGCAGGATCGGACACAGGGCCAGCGCCTCGGCCACCGTGAGAGTGTCACAGCGATCCGTTTGTCCGGCCGCCGCGACCAGGTGCTCGAATGCTTCGTTCTGTCCGCTGCGCGCTGTAATGAGCGCCGAGCGAGGCTTGAGTAGTTCGACGGAAGTGAAGTCGCGCGGCGGAGCGGTGAAAAAATCCTGGCTGGCGCGCGTCAGGGAGCGGATGACTTCATTGCCGTAAAACCCGACGAAGACCGCGGCGGAGCGCCCCGTCGAATGGTAGCCGGGCTGATGCTCCATCTCGACCAGGCAGACGGAGCAGTGTTCAGCCAGGTGGGCGGCAATGGCGGTTCCAGCGATCCCGGCTCCGATGACTACGACGTCGTAAACGGCTGGCGGGGTTCTCACCGCGCCGCCTCGAAGCGGATGTCGCGGCTGCCGTGCCACAGGATGTCCTTGCCGAGTTGCGCCAACGTATCCAGGTCGTCGGTAATGGTGAGCAGCCGGTTGCCGGCGAGTGTGCCGGCAATGCTGCTGAAGCGCGCCGTTCCATAGGGCAGCAGAATTTCGGTTTCGCTGAGGCCGCCCGGATAGAACAGCAACTGCCCCGGTCCGGGCTGGTCGATGGGATTTTCCGCGGCAACACCCAGGTCGAAGCTACCCAGGGGAATCCAGCACGCTTCGCCGCTCCAGCGGGCATGGATGATCTTCTGCGAGTAGGGCAGCAAGGTGCGAAATGCCGCGCAGGTGCGTGGCGATGCCTCGTCTTCCCAGCGAGCCAGGAACGTGAACTGGCCGACCGTGATCTTTACCTGGTCCATCGATTGAATACCGCTATTTTGAGTTGGCCGCGCTGCAGGCGAGGTTGGGGTGGTTGCGCCGTGCGTCATTCACCGCGGTCTCGATGGCTGAGAGTACGACATCGGGGCGATCGACGGTCACCAGGTGACCGCTGCCCTTGGCGACCACCAGGCGTCGATTGGCAATCCCGTTCACCAGCGAGCGGCGCGCCGCGTCGAACTTGTCGTTCCAGTCATCCACCGGCAGCCAGCGCTGGTCGGCGGCGATGACGGTGACCGGAATCGATGTCGACAGCGGTGCCTGCCGTACCGCGGCGACCGTCTCGAACATGGAATCACGCATTCTTTCGGTGGCTGCCGCCAGCTTGCGTGGCATGTCGGCGGGAATATTCACGGGAATGACCTGGGGGCCGCCGATGGCATCTATGAATGCCACGGTGTTGGGATCGATCAGCACCACCGCTTGGGCGGCGGCGGGGTTGTGTCTGGCATAGAGCTGGCTCAGGAACGCTCCATAGGAGTGTCCCACCAGCACGACTTCATGCGGCACCCCGAGTTTCATCAGGCCTTGCCGCAGCCAGGCGACCTGATCCTCGAGGCTGTATTTCGTGGTCGGCAAGTCGCTCGTGCCGAAGCCGGCGCGGTCATAGCTGACGACAGCGGCGCCGGTGGCCTCGCTCAGCTGCGGTTGCAGCTTATCCCACTGCGCAGCGTCGAGGCCGCCGCCCGCTTCGAGCACGATGGTCGGGGCGCACCCCGGCGACACCCGGAAGTGCAATCGCTTGCCCCCGACATCGATCATTTTGTCCTGGACCGTGGCGCCATGGGCGGCAGCCACCAGTGGGATCAGCGCGATCAGCGCCGCGCACAACCGTGACCAGCGGATCTTCCACATTGCGTCAGTACCTTGCTTCGGGGCGGATGACAGTAATTTGCCAGACGAGCATTTTTTTGTCAAAATTGCAAAAATATCAAAAAATGCAAAAAGATCAGCGGTAGCAAACAGCATCAATCAGGGGGAGTCGAGCGTCATGACTGATTCATTCCATCGTTCGTGCGGGCGCGGCGCGCTGTCCGCGCTGGCATTGGCTGGCCTGGGTTCGAGCGCTGTCATGGCACAGACGGCCGCGCCGGCCGGCGTCGAAGAGGTCATCGTTACCGCCTCGAAACGCGCCGAGAATATTCAAACGGTGGCGAGTTCCGTGAGCGTGCTGGGCGCCGAGGACCTCGACACATTGCATGCCACTCAGCTGTCGGACTACGCGGGCTACGTGCCCGGCCTGATCGTCAACTCCAACGGCACGCCGGGCCAGTCGACTTTGATATTGCGAGGCATCGCACCCCTGGGGGACAGCGCGGCGGTCGCCACCTACATCGACGACTCCCCGTTGGGAGCGAGCGACGGCCACAGCAAGGCCTCGAATTTCGCGCTCGATCTGTTCCCCTATGACATCCAGCGCGTCGAGGTCCTGCGCGGGCCGCAAGGCACTCTGTATGGCGCGAGTTCCCTGGGCGGAGTTCTCAAATACGTCACAGTTGCTCCCGATCCAGGCAAATTCGCGGTGCGCGTTGGCGGGGAAGTCAGCGGCACTGAACAAGCCGCCAGCGCCGGCTGGAACGCGCGTGCCAGCGTCAACGTGCCATTGGTCGACGACAAGCTGGCGCTGATGGCCAGTTATTTCGACAAGACCGAACCTGGCTACGTGTCGAACGGCGTGACTGGCCGGCGGGACGAGAATTCGAACGATGTGCAGGGCGGTCGCCTGGCCGTGTTGTGGAACATCAATGCGGACTTGTCGGTGAAGTTCTCGAGCCTGTTCCAGGACATCGACAGCGATGACAATTCCACGCTGGCTCTGGATCCAGTCACCCTCAAACCGATCTACGGCGACCTGACCAGCGCGCATGTGCTGCCGCAACCATACCAGCAGCGCCTGCGATTCTATTCCGCCACCCTCAACTGGGCCCTGGAGAGCGCCGACTTCGTGTCCGCTTCGAGCTACTCGGAGAGCCGCAATCGTCGTGACCAGGATCTATCCGGCCAGTTCGGTGGCCTGTTCACTCTGTTCGGGCAGCCGCCCGGCCTGGTGCCGTACGAGGGGCGCCTGTCGCTGGAGAAAATCACCCAGGAATTCCGGCTGGTGTCCCGGGCCGGTGGGCCGTTCGATTGGCTGGTAGGCGCATTCTTCACGGACGAGCGCAGCGTGAACGACCAGACGCTGCATGCGCTCGATGCGGATCAGGTTCCCTTGCCGGCGCCGTTCGAGCCGCTGGGCGTGTCGTCGCAGCGAACCAAATACCGTGAGTACGCGCTGTTCGGCGAAGTAACCTACAAATTTTCGGATGCCCTGAGCGTGACCGCGGGACTCAGGGGCGCCCACAACTCCCAGGACTTCAAGTTCCTGTCGAGCGGCTTGCTGGGAGGACCGCCCGCCGGTGGCAAGAGCGACGAGGACAGCCTGCTGTACTCATTCAGTCCGCGACTGTTCCTTTCGGACCAGACGATGCTCTATTTGCGCGTGGCCAATGGCTATCGCCCGGGCGGCCCCAATGGCGTGTTGCCGGGATTGAATATTCCGCCCTCGGTGGATGCGGACACCACGGACAACTATGAGCTGGGACTCAAGACCCAATTGCCCGGCAACCTGTTGGTCAATGTTGCCTTGTTCAGAATCGACTGGAACGACATTCAGCTGGTCACCAACGATGTCGTGAGTTACACCGCGAATGGCGGTGCCGCCCGCAGCCAGGGAGCGGAGCTGACGATGGAATATGCGCCCACCGCCGGCCTGGTGCTTGGATTCAACGGCGCCTTCACAGATGCCGAACTCACCGAGGATGCTGCCGCCATCGACGGCCGTCGCGGCGATCGGCTGCCTGGCGTGCCTCGCTGGAGTGGTGCTGTCACCGCTCGATATTCCAGGGCGGTGCTCGATGACTGGACCGCGCAAGCGGGGCTTGGCTACCGCTTTGTCGGTTCGACCCTGTCCGGGGTCTCCAGCAGTTCCCAGGGGGTCCGTGCTCCCTCGTATCAATCGCTCGATCTCGACCTGCGCCTGATGAATGCGAACTGGACCCTGTCCCTGTTCGCCAAGAACGTCACCGATGAGCGTGGTTTGATTGCGCCGGTCTTCAATGGCGCTGCGCAGGTCGATGCTGCCTTCATCCGGCCGCGCACCGTCGGTCTGGCTGTGGACTGGTCGTTTTGATTGCGGAGCAGGGCGTATGACCCCTGGCGGGCCCTGGTGCCCGACATCAAGGTTTGGGCTGTACCCGGATCACGTAGGAGGCGGCGCCCTGGCGCGGTGCCGACCAACTGACCGCGATCACATAGGTCGGCGGGTCCGTGGACAGGTCCCGGGTGATGGCGCCAGTGCCGTTGGGTAGTTTGCCCTGTATCTCGTTTTGCCAGCAGGCAGCCTCCTGGGCTGCCGCCTGCTGTGGCTTGGCGTCAGGTTGTTCCTTGACGCACAGCACTCCGACTACGCTGGTGTAGCCGACCCGGCCCGTGGCGTTGGCCTCGACCCGGGCTGCGATTTGTTCGGCCAGCCTCGCCGCCTGGGCCCTCGGCTGGGTGTCCGGCCCTTTCTGCAGGGCCTCGCTGTACAGCGAGGCGACCCCCAGCAGCCCGACGCCGATGATCAGCAGGGCCATGAGGACTTCCACGATGGTGAAGCCCCGGCCGGTCCAGTCGGGACAGCCCCGGCGCAAGGAGCCGGAACGCGGCCGCGCGGCGGCGATTCGGGGGGGTGGCGGCAGGACTGGGGGGGACGGCACTGGTGGTCTGGTTTCGGCCTGGGCGGCTGCCCGGGCGGCATTCTAACGTCTGATGGACCAGATTCCGGTGCGCCGGGGCCCGAAATCCGGGCCCCGCGGCCGGTGTACGATACATCCGACAGGGACGCAGGTATGCTGAACTCCACTCAAAGAGTCGTAGGTGCAAACACCATGAACACCCTGCCGCAACCGCTGCTCCGCCCGCCGATCGATCAGGCGCCCAACCGCGCCGGCATTGCTGACGAACTGCAGAACCAGGGGCTGAAGCCGACTGAACAGCGCGTGCGCGTGGCTGAAATCCTGATGCAGGCCCCGGTGCACATGACCGCCGAGCAGATTCTGGCCACGCTGCGCCAGAGCGGCGACAAGGTTTCCAAGGCCACCGTCTACAATACCCTCAAGGTGTTGGTGAACAGCGGCCTGGTGCGCCAGATTCACCTGGATCCCGAACGTTCGGTGTATGACTCCACCCGGGTCGCCCACCATCATTTTCACGACCTGGAAACCGGTGAGCTGCGGGACATCCCCCCGGACGAGATCGCGTTCAGCCGCTTCCCCGAGCTGCCCGAGGGCATGGAGGCCGAGTCGGTCGAGGTGGTGGTCCGATTACGCAAAAAACGCTGAGGCCCTGTCCGGCGCCGGAGTCTTTCCGTATACTTCCGCCCCCTCGCGGCCGGAGTAGCTCAGTTGGTAGAGCAGCGCATTCGTAATGCGCGGGTCGGGGGTTCAAGTCCTCTCTCCGGCACCATTTTCAAGAACCCATCGTTCCGGAACGCCGCGCCAAGCGCGGCGTTCTCGTTTTGAGCGACGGTAAGGGAGACCAGCGGCGCGTGGTGGCGAAACGAACCCGATCGAAACGGCGCCTGACTGCTGGCCGGGTGTTCGTGTACCGGATACTGGTCGGTCTGGCCAAACTCATGGTCGAGACGCTGTGGTGGACCTGCCGGATTCGCTACGTCGGCCTGGAGCGCTTCCAGGCATTGGTGCGGGAACACGGCGCCGTGGTTCCGGTCTGCTGGCACCAGCATTTGCTGATTTGCGCGCGCTTCACCGTCAGCCGCCATGCGGCCCCCATCAAACCCGGCTTCATGATCTCGCCCTCGGTGGACGGCGAAGCTCCGACCATGCTGGCCATGACCTACGGGGCTCACGTGGTCAGAGGGTCGAGCACCTACTCCGGGCTGCGAGCGGTTCGCGGTGCTCATCAGGCCATCGAGCGCGACGGTATTTCTCCGCTGGTGACGCCGGACGGCCCACGCGGCCCGCGCTTCAAATTCAAGCCGGGCGCCTTGTTCGCCGGACAAATCTCACGCAAACCGGTAGTCCCGCTGGCCTTCGCGGCCCGGCCGGCACGGGTGCTCAAGACCTGGGACAAGTTCGTCATCCCCTGGCCGTTCTCGCGCATCTACATCGCTCTGGGCGAACCCTGCATCCCACCGGCCGACCTGACGGACGAGCAGATGCAGGCGCTGCAGCTGGAGATGGAACAGCGCATGCAAGCCACCTTCAAATTGGCCAGGCAGGCATTGGAAACCCGGGCGCCGGGATGAATCGGCCGGGATGTCGGGTCGCGGATTCAGCCGGCGCGGCGATGTTCGTTCGGGCCGCAGTCCGTGTCGACGCAGTCGTCCGCTTCGATCTGGATGGTGGCGTGGGTGATGCCGTAACGCTCCGCCAGGACCGCTTTGGCATCGCGCAGCACCGCGGCATGGTCGGCATTCGCGGCGACCGATGCGTGCAGGGTGAGCAGCGTTTCCTGCGGGCCCACCAGCCAGCTGTGCACATGGTGCACGTCACGAATGGCGGGGACCTGTCGTTCCAGGGTTTGGCGCAGTTCCATCACGTCCAGGTCGTCCGGGGTGCCTTCGAGCAGGATGTGAGTGGAGCGCCGCAGCAGCGACCAGCCGCTGCGCAGCACCAGCAGACACACCAGCACCGACAGGATGGGATCGATGGGCGTCCAGCCGGTGGCCATGATGACCAGCGCCGCCACGATGGCGGCCACCGAGCCCAGCAGGTCGCCCAGCACGTGCAAGGTGGCTGCCGCGACATTCATATCGTGCTTGTCGCCCTGTCTGAGCATGGCGAACACGATCAGATTGACCGCCAGGCCAGCGCTGCCCACCCATAGGATGATGGAGCCGTTGACGGGCGCGGGATGGAAAAAGCGCTGCACCGCTTCGATGGCGATCCAGGCGGTGATGACCAGCAGGGCACAACCGTTGACGAACGTCGCGAGCACACGCAGTCGTTGATAGCCGAAGGAGCGGCGGGCGTCGGCCGGACGCTTGGCGATCAACACCGCGGCCCAGGCCAGTGCCAGCGCCGCCGCGTCGGTCAGCATATGGCCGGCATCCGCCAGCAGTGCCAGCGATCCGGCAATCAGCCCGCCGGCGAATTCGACCGCCATGAATCCGGCGGTCAGCAGCAGCGCTATGCCCAGCAGTCGCGCGCCTTTGGCGTCGGTCGGTACCGGGGCGTGATCGTGTGCGTGGTCGTGTCCATGCCCGTGTCCATGACTATGGCCGCCGTGCCCGTGGCCGGCCGAATGCCGGCCAGCAGAATGCTGCCCCGGGGCTCCGGGCCGGTTTTCGGCCCCATGATCATCGGTGGGATCATGGGAGGGCTCATGCTCATGAGAGCTGTCGTGAGGATGGTCGGACATGATGCTGAAGCTAGCTTGCCCCATCCAGCGCAGGGGCGGCAAGCCAGGCTAGTTCTATATACTCACGCCAATGAAAATTTCCGTGGTCATTCCGGTCTGCAACGAAGCGGACAATGTCGAGCCCCTGGCTCGCGAGGTCCAGGCCGCCCTGGCGCAGCACCGCCCCTTCGAAATCATTTACGTCGACGACGGCAGCACCGATGCCACCGTGGCAAGGTTGCTGGAGGCCCGCAGCCAGGGCATTCCGGAAATCCGTCTGCTGCGGCACTCGGTGCGCAGCGGGCAGAGTGCGGCCGTACATACCGGAGTGCGCGCGGCGCAGGCACCCTGGATCGCCACCCTGGATGGGGATGGTCAGAACGATCCGGCCGACATTCCAGCTTTGATCGCCGCGCAGCTGGCCGGCGGCGATGATCTGCGACTGGTCATGGGCAACCGCAAGGCGTCGCGCAAGGACTCCTGGCTGCGCAAAGTCTCCTCCAGCGTTGCTAACGGCGTGCGCGGCCGGCTGCTGAACGATGGCACGCCCGACACCGGCTGCGGCATCAAGCTGATGCACCGCGCCACCTTCCTCGAACTGCCGCGTTTCAATCATATGCACCGCTTCCTGCCGGCGCTGTTTCAGCGGGCGGGGGCTCGCGTGATCTCCGTGCCGGTGCGCCATCGTCCCCGCACTCGCGGCGCTTCGAAATATGGCCTGCACAATCGGCTCTGGGTGGGGATCGTCGATCTGTTCGGCGTGCGTTGGCTGATACGCCGCAATCCACCGCACACCCAGGTCTCGGAACAATAGCTTCGCCCCATGAACCGACTCATCGAACAGTTGCTGCGTCCCGGCCAGAGCGGCACGCATCAGGTACGCGTGGATCTGTTGTGGCTGGCCGGCCTGGTGCTGGTGTTGCTCGCCACCGGACTGGGCTGGCGCGATCCCTGGCCGGCGGACGAACCGCGGTTTGCGCTGATCGCGCGCGACATGGTGGCCAATCATCATTGGCTCATCCCCCAGGTGGGCGGTGACGTCTATGCCGACAAGCCGCCGCTGTTCTTCTGGTTGATTGCCAGCGGACTCACCCTGACCGGTTCGTTGCGTATCGCGTTTCTATTGCCTTCGCTGCTGGCTGGCATCGGTTGCGTGGTTCTCATCTATGACCTGGCGCGTCGCCTGTGGAATCGCGAGACCGGGCTGATCGCGGCCCTGGCGCTGCTGGCGGCGGTGCAATTCGTCTGGCAGCCGCGCCAGGCCCAGATCGATGCCACGCTGTGCTTCTTCACCACCCTGGGGCTGTACGGGCTGCTGCGCCATTGTCTGCTGGGCCCCGACTGGAAATGGTATGTGATCGGCTGGGCGGCCGCCGGCTTCGGCATCATTACCAAGGGTGTGGGGTTCCTGCCGCTGCTGGTGCTCATTCCCTATGCGTTTAGCCGGCGCGGCGGTTGGAGTCCGCGCCCGGCCGGTGCGGGCGGCTGGCGCTGGGCATTGGGTCCGTTGGCCCTGATCGCGGCGGTCTCGGTGTGGCTGGCGCCTATGCTGCTGGCGGCGCAACACGATCCGGCGCTGCAGGCCTATCGGGATGAGATCCTGTTCGGCCAGACCGTGAACCGTTACACCGCGGCCTGGCATCACAAGGAACCGTTCTGGTTCTTCATCGTGGAGGTCATTCCTTTCCTGTGGCTGCCGCTGACGGTGCTGCTGCCGTGGCTCGTGCCCCGCTGGCGCGAGAGCTTTCGCAACCGCGACCTGCGTGTGATGTTGCCGCTGGCGTGGGTAGTGCTGGTGGTGCTGTTCTTCAGCTTCAGCACCGGCAAGCGGGGAGTATACGTGCTGCCGGCCTTGCCGGGTTTTGTGGTGGCCTGCGCGCCCTGGCTGGCGTCGATAGCCCAACGCCGGACCGCACAGCGCGCCGTGTTCGGCATTGCCTGCGTGATCGCTGTCGTCGGCCTGCTCGGCAGCGCCTATCTGTTCGGCAGCGGGGGCAAGCGACAGGAGGTGCTGGACGCTTACGACATCGATGCGCTGTGGCCTTTGTTCGCCATCGGCCTCACGGCGGCCCTGGCGTGCTGGAGTGCCAAGCCGCGCCGTGGGTTCCTGGCCTATGGGCTGACACTGACCGGCGTGCTGTTGATCGTCAGTTTCTGGATCAACCCGGCCATGAACGATGCACGTTCCGGCAAGACCTTCATCCGCACGGTCGAAGCGAGGGCCGCCGGTGTGGCCGAGCTGGGGTTCGTGGGCTACAAGGAGCAGTACTTGTTGCAGCTGACCCGTCCCATTACCAATTTCGGCCACGCTCGTTGGCGCGAGCCGGACAGCGAAGCGGCCGACGCGGCGGCCTGGATGGCGGCCAAACCCGGCCGGGTGGTACTGATCGACCAGCAGCTGCGCGACAAATGCTTTTCCGGCGCTTATTCGCAAGCGGTGGGCGAAGCCAATCGCAAACAGTGGTTCCTGGTGACCGGCAAGCCGGATGCCGCCTGTGTGGCCAAGGGGCGGCTGTCAGCCGCCTTGACCTATGCGCCGCCCCAGTGACTATCAAGTGACTATCCCGTGAGCACTCCGGGGACCATCTTAATGACTACCGGGGGGTGGCTATGATCGCCACCCCCGCCTGTGCCACAATGAAGCGAACTGTGGTCCAGCACAACAATCCATAACGGTTGGCGGGCCCGGGTGGGGAGGACGCCTGTCATCGTGCCGTCTTTAGAGTCTGTTACCAGCAAACCGGGATTACTCCGGCCGTTCGCGATCGCTGCCTCCTCGATCGCCGCGTTGTCATCGGCAACGGCATCGTTGCTTCCCCTCTGATGGCGCTGAACCCGCCCGAATCGTTGCAGACGCCGCCGGGCCCCGACGGAGTCGAGCTTTTCTCGGTTCGCGCCGCGCCAGGCGGGCAGCGTTCCAAACTGGGCCTGGACGTCCTGCTCACCAAGGCCGCGGTCGATTTCCAGAGTCCCCTGGACGACGATCCCGAGGCGCTGCGCCGGAACCTGGAGGCGCTACGGGGCGCTCTCGGTCTGGACGCATTTTTCGTTGCGCAGTTCGACTCTCGTCAGCGGACGATAGACAAAGTCGTCAGCGCCACCGGGCTGTTCGCCGCCTTCAATCCCCAGGTATTCGTCGGCCAGTCCCTGGAGCGGTTGCCGTTCCTGTGCGATCGGTTGGACCATCTGCGGATCATCGAATTGCGTGACACTGCCAGTCCGCGCCGCGAACTGGCGGCGGAGGCGGCGCATTTTGCCGCGCTGCAGGTGGGGGCGGTGCTGTGGGTTGGTTTTACTTTCCGGGGCCGCGCCGCGGGCTTCATGGCCATGTGTTCGACCCGGCCGCGCGACAGCTGGGACGCCAATCTGCACTTGATGCTCAAGCTGCTGGGCGCGAGCTATGCCGGCGGCCTGGAGCGGCGCATGTACCGGCAGCGGTTCGACGACATCGAGGAGCGCGACGAACTGGCGCTGCACGGCGCCAACGACGGCTTGTGGGATTTCGACCTGGATCGCAGCACCAGCTATTTCTCGCCGCGCTGGCAGGCCATGCTGGGGTATTCGGATCAGGACATGGCCACCCTGACGGACTGGCAGCAGTTGGTGCATCCCGAGGACCTGCCGCGCGTGCAGGCCATCCTGCGCGACCATTTGTCGGGCAAGGAACCGATGTTCGAGAGCTTGCACCGGCTCAAGCATCGTGACGGCATCTGGCGCTGGGTGGAGAGCAAGGCGAGGGCGCGCACCGACGAACATGGCCGCGCCCGGCGCCTCGTCGGCGTCGACCTGGACGTCACCGAGCGCAAGTTGTTCGAGGAAGCGCTGTTCCGGGAGAAGGAGAGCGCCCAGATCACCTTGAGTTCGATCGGCGACGGCGTGGTCACCACCAACTCGGATTGCCGTATCGAGTACATCAATCCGGTGGCCGAGCAATTGACCGGCTGGTGTCTGGAGAATGCTCAGGGGCGGCCACTCGACGAGGTGTTCCGCACCTTCCACGAAGAGACCTGCGAACCGCTGGAGAATCCGCTGGCCGGAGCGATCAGGCGTTCCCGCGCGGTCAAGTCGGTGCGGCCCATCCTGCTGATTCGGCGCGATGGCAATGAACTGTACATCGAGAGCTGTGCCTCACCCATCCGGGATGGCAGCGGCGCGATCTCCGGCGGCGTGCTCGTGTTCCATGACGTCAGCGAAAGCCGCGAACTGAATCGCAAACTCTCCTATCACGCCAGCCACGATATTCTGACCGGCCTGGTCAACCGCCGTGAGTTCGAGTCGCGGCTGGAGCGGGCACTGAAGAGTGCGCGGGCCCGTGAGTCTTCCTATGCGCTGTGTCACATCGACCTGGATCAGTTCAAGATCATCAATGACAACTGCGGCCACAGCGCGGGCGATGCCCTGCTCGGACAGGTCGGCGCGCTACTGAAATCCAAGATCCGCTGGCGCGACACGGTGGCTAGGCTGGGGGGCGATGAGTTCGGCGTATTGCTGGAAAACTCCACGCTGGACGAAGCCGTGCAAGCCGCGGAAGCGTTGCGCGAAGCCATTCGCAACTACAGGTTTGTCTGGGAGGAACGCACCTTCCGGCTCGGTGCAAGTGTTGGCGTGGTGCCGGTGGTATCGGACAACGACGACGTGGCCGGATTGCTGTCGGCGGCGGACAGCGCCTGCGCCGCGGCCAAGGAGAACGGCCGCAACCGGGTCTACAGTTTCCAGGACAACGACATCGACTTGATGCGCCGGCGCCGTGAAATGCAGTGGGCGGCGCGTATCAACAATGCGCTGGAGGACAACCGGCTCGAAATCTATCGCCAGGTGATCCTGCCGTTGCAGAAGCCGGATCAGGGACTGCACTACGAGTTGCTGCTGCGCATGCGCGACGAGGCCGGCAAGATCATTGCCCCCGACCAGTTTATCGCCGCAGCGGAGCGTTATGGCCTGATGCCGAGCATCGATCGCTGGGTGATCGAACACGCGTTGCGTTGGCTGGTGTCCGAAGCCGACGAGCGCGAGAAACTGGCCATGTGCTCCATCAACCTGTCCGGCCAGAGTCTGGGGGACGACAAGTTCCTGCCGTTCGTGATCGACCACTTCCATCGCAGCGGCATCGACGCCACCAAGATCTGCTTCGAGATCACCGAGACCGCGGCGATCGCCAGCTTCTCGCAGGCCAACCGTTTCATCCAGGCCTTGAAGGAACTCGGTTGCCGTTTTGCGCTGGACGATTTCGGCACTGGCCTGTCGTCGTTCGGCTACCTCAAGCATTTCCCGGTGGACTTCCTCAAGATCGACGGCAGCTTCGTGAAAGAGATCCTGCACGATCCCATCGATCGGGAAATGGTCCGCTCCATCAACGAAATCGGCCATCTCACCGGCAAGCAGACCATCGCCGAGTTCGCGGAAAACGCCGAGATCATCGAGATGCTGCGCAGCCTGGGGGTGGATTACGCCCAGGGCTATGGCATCGCGACTCCCCAGCGGGTGCTGCGCGCCGCGGCCAACGAATTCCGGGCCTGATTGCCGGCACGACTGGCGATCCGCCGCGGCATTCGTTGGCCGGGCAACCTCGCCGGGCGTCGATATTTTTCCAGCCTGCGGCGTGACTGCTGCGCCGCAACCTTGCGGCACCGCGCCGTGACTGCTACTTTGCTGTCGCTGCCAAGGGTGAAGCCGGTCGCCACACCTGTCTTCTCGCGGGTTCAGCGCCTGCTCACCGCAACCCTCGCCGTTTCTCGTCCGCGGTTACACGCAGTTCGGGCCTGTCACGTCCGCGTGACGGTGCCCGCCGTATCGAGAGTTCGCGTGGCCTCGGCGCTAGCGCTGCTGTCAAACCTGGAGACCGTTCATGAGCTTTACACTACCCAATCTGAGTTTCGCCTATGGTGCCCTGGCCGAACGTGGCATGTGCCAGGAAACCCTCGAGTTGCACCATGGCAAGCACCATCAGGCCTACATCACCGCGTTGAACGGTCTGGTGGACAAGAACGACGCGCTCAAGAACAAGTCGCTGGAGGAACTGGTCAAGTTGTCCTACGGCAAGGACGACCTGGTGCCGGTGTTCAACAACGCCGGGCAGCACTGGAACCACAGCTTTTTCTGGAACTCGCTGTCGCCCACCGGCGGCGTCGTGCCGCCCGCGCTGGAGAAGAAGTTGGCCGAAGACTTCGGTGGCGTGGATCAGTTCAAGGCCCAGTTCAAGGCCGCCGCGCTGGGCCAGTTCGGGTCGGGCTGGGCCTGGCTGGTGCTGGGACAGGACGGCAAGCTCAAGATCACCAAGAGCCCCAATGCCGCCACGCCGCTGGCTTCGGGCGAAGGCAAACCGCTGCTGGTGCTCGACGTGTGGGAGCACGCCTACTACGTGGACTTCCGCAACCGGCGGCCTGATTTCACGGAGAATTTCCTGAACCGATTGGCGAATTATGAGTTTGCTGAGGCCAACCTGAAGTAAACGGTTGTTCTACGTTGATGTCGCGCCACAGCAGTGGCGCGACATCAGGCGCTTGCCATCGCGAAGCGCATGGACAGATCGATGGCCTGGACGTGTTTGGTGAGTCCGCCGACGCTAATGTAATCGACGCCGGTCTGGGCGATGGCCCGGATGGTGTCCAGCGACACGTTGCCCGACGCTTCCAGTTGTACCGCTCGCGCGCCTGCGCGAGTCAATGCGACAGCTTCTCCAAGCTGGTCCAGGCTGAAGTTGTCGAGCAGGACCCGATCCAGGTCGGTGTCCAGCGCCTGTCTCAGTTCATCCAGGGTTTCCACTTCGACTTCCACCAGGGCTTTACCGCCGACGCGACGGGCCTGGGCCACCGCGGCGGCGATCGAGCCGGCGGCGGCGATATGGTTTTCCTTGACCAGAATGGCGTCGAACAGGCCGATACGATGGTTGACGCCACCACCGCACAGCACGGCGTACTTCTGCGCCAAACGTAGACCCGGCAGGGTCTTGCGGGTATCGAGCACCCGCGCGCCGGTACCGGCAATGGCATCCACGTACCGTCGCGTCACGGTTGCCGTGGCCGACAGTGTTTGCAGGAAGTTGAGCGCGGTGCGTTCGCCGGTGAGCAGGGTCCGGGCCGGGCCGGCGAGTTCGCACAAGGTCTGATTGGGGCTGACAAGCTCGCCTTCGGCGACGCGCCAGGCCACGGTGATGGCTGGGTCGAGCTGCCGGAATATGGCGTCGAACCAGGGTTGGCCACACACGACGGCGGTTTCACGTGAGATGACCGTGGCTCGCGCCTGCCGCTCGGCGGGAATGAGCGATGCGGTGAGGTCGCCGGCCCCTATGTCCTCGGCGAGGGCTCGTGTTACCTGGGCTTGCAGATCCGGGGGCAGTGCGTGAGTCGTGGCAGCCATCAAAACGCCAAACCTTGGCTTCGCGCGTGCATAAGTCATTGAAGAATAGGCTCGCGGTCCCCATAATTCAATTGCTGTATCCGGGACTTCCGCAGGTCCCGCCGCCCGGTCAGCCCCCATTTCGAGGTATCCGTCCGTGGACGTCATTGAACGCATCAAATCCCAGCTTTCGTCCCATCCTGTGCTGCTGTACATGAAGGGCACTCCCGATTTTCCGCAATGCGGCTTTTCCGCCGCCGCGGTCCGCGCCTTGAATGCCACTGGCGTGTCATTCGATCACGTCAACATTTTCGAGGATCCGGAACTGCGCGAAGCGCTCAAGCAGTATTCGAATTGGCCCACCTATCCGCAGCTGTACGTGAATGGCGAACTGCTGGGTGGTTCCGACATCATCGCCGAGATGTATCACAGCGGCGAGTTGCAGAAAGTGCTCACGGAAGGGAAGTAGTACTTAAATCCGTGCACGTTGCCGCCTCGGGCCGAGGCGGCACGCCGGGATCTGACTCCCTGTCACACCACCTTGCCCATCTTGTTGCAGATGCGGCAGAACAATTCCGCGGTCTGTTGCGCGTCATACAGGGCGCTGTGTGCTTCCTTGGAGTCCCAAGGGATGCCTGCGGCCTGCAGCGCCTTGGCCAGTACTGTCTGGCCGTAGGCCACGCCGGCCAGCGTGGCGGTGTCGAAAGTCGAAAAAGGGTGGAACGGGTTGCGCTTGATGCCGGTGCGGGCCACGGTGGCATTGACGAAGTTCAGGTCGAAGTAGGCGTTGTGACCCACCAGGACGGCGCGGGTGCAGTCGTTGTCCTTCATGGCCTGGCGAATGTCACCGAACAGGCGGGTCAGCACTTCCTTCTCCGGCAGGGCGGGCCGCAGCGGGTGATATGGGTCGATGCCGTTGACCGCGAGCGAAGCGGCTTCGATGTTCGCGCCGGGAAACGGCTGCACATGGTAGCGCCAGCCTTCACCGGGCTTGAGCGTGCCGTCGGCCTGGATTTCCACCAGCACCGCGGCAATTTCCAGCAACGCATCGGTGTTCGGGTTGAACCCGCCGCATTCCACATCGACCACTACGGGCAGGAAGCCGCGGAAGCGCCGCGCCATTGGCAAGGTGTCGGACAAAGTCTGGGGCGACGTTTGATTCATCTCAACGTTCAAGCGGGGATAACCTCTTTGGGCTTCAAGGGACGGATGGTAAATCAGTGGCCGTCCGCCAGGCGCCAGGCAATGGCTTCGCCGGCCCGGAATGGCACCAGTTCGTCGCGATCGAACGGGTACGAAGCAGGCGGTGTCCAGCTCGTGCGCCGCAGCTCGATGCGCTCGGTGTTACGAGGCAAGCCATAAAAATCCGCGCCGCGCAGCGCGGCAAAGGACTCCAGGCGATCGAGCCGGCCGGCCAGCTCGAAGGCTTCC
>Ga0182745_1002537_pt1 | contig 16304 bp, 15 predicted proteins | sample eDN3rd30CKraftBY_FD_128523 | JGI IMG/M metagenome (GOLD analysis project Ga0182745, IMG submission 128523) | Enriched backyard soil microbial communities from Emeryville, California, USA - eDNA 3rd pass 30_C Kraft BY (version 2) (version 2) | ecosystem: Environmental > Terrestrial > Soil >...
AGCGCCACGATCGGCGACAGCGGCTCGGGCCTGCATGCGGCGATCGGCGTTCTTGCAGCGTTATATCAGCGGGAATTGACGGGTGTCGGCCAGCGCATCGAGGTCGTCATGCAGGAGGTGGTGGCCAATTTCTGCCGGGTTTCCTTTGCAAGCAATGCGCTGCATGGAAAGGCCGCGGGACGCAACGGCAACCAGAGCATTCTGGCATCGACCGCTCCCAGCGGAGCTTATCCGTGCAAAGGCGGCGGGCTGAACGACTATTGCTTCATTTATAGCACCCGCGCCGGCAGCCGGCATTGGGAGCGGATTCTTCAGGTCATCGGCCGGGAGGATCTGCTGACGGATGAACGCTTCTCCACTCCCGAGCTGCGCTACAAGAACCGGGCAGTGATCGACGAGATGATCTCCGGCTGGACACGGCAATACGACAAGTTCGAGGTGATGCGCCGCTGCGGCGAGGCGGGCGTCCCGGCGGGGCCTGTTCTCGATACTCAGGATCTGATTGACGATCCGGACATGAAGCGGCGTGGCATGATCGCGACAGTGCAGCATCCGCATCAGGGCGAATTCACCATGCCCGGCTGGCCGGTCAAGATGTCGGAGTCCCACGTCGCGGTCCGGTGTTCGCCTGTTCTTGGTGCGGATTCTGAAAGCGTATACGGCGGTTTGCTCGGGCTCGATCCGGCTGAAATCGATTCGTTGCGCAAAGATGGCGTTATCTGACAGGGATATCAGGAGTCTTGCCGATGATATCGGGAGCAAAACTGCTCGCCGACGCCCTTTTGCGTCAGGGCGTGGATACAATGTTTTTCATCATGGGGGCGCCGACCCATGAGGCCGGGAACGCGATCATCTCGAACGGCATCCGGCTGATTGACGTTCGTCATGAACAGGCGGGTGCCATGATGGCTCATGCCTATGCCCGCCTTCGCGCCCGCCCCGGCGTATGTATGGGCGCGTCCGGTCCGGGAACGATCAACCTCACAACCGGTCTTGCGAACGCGCTGGTTGACTGTGCGCCCGTCGTGGCCCTGGGGGGAGCAGCGCCCGTGGCTCATTATGGCATGGGAGCTTTTCAGGACATCGATCAGATTGCGATCATGAGGCCGGTCACCAAATGGGCGGAGCGGGTCTATGACGCGAGACGCATTCCCCATTATGTCGCGATGGCTTTTGCACAGGCGATGGCGGGCAAGCCCGGACCGGTCTATCTGGACCTGCCCGGCGATGTTCTTGCACAGGAGGTCGATGAGTCGGAGGTGAGGTGGCCGAGAAAGCCAACCTCAGACCTTGTCTTGCGGGCGGCTGCGCCGCATGACGATATCGTCCGGCTGCGGGACATGCTGGCGGCCGCCGAGCGCCCGCTCGTCCTGACCGGTTCGGGCATCCTCTATTCGCAGGCGGCTGCCGAAGTCGAGCAGCTCGTGAATATGACGGGGATTCCAATTTACACGACGCCGCAGGGGCGCGGCGTCGTTCCCGAAGATCATGAGTTCTTCTACGGCGCGGCGAGATCGACGGCACTCAAGGAAGCCGACTTCCTGTTGGTCGTTGGAACCCGGCTGAACTACGTGTTCAGCTTCGGACGCCCCCCGGCATTCTCTCCGACCGCCAGATTCGTCAGGATCGATATCGATCCGGAGGAGATCGGCGCAAGCACCCGAATTGATCTTGGCATCGTTGCGGACGCGCGAACTGCGCTGCAACAGCTTCTCGCAATAATTCCGGACGTCGTGACGCCCGAGCGCTATTCGGCCTGGCGTCAGCGTCTTTCCGGAATTGACAGCGAGCGGCAGATCGCCGCCGAGGGAAGGCTGAGCACATCGCAGATCCCGATCCATCCGCTGCGACTGTGCAAAGAGGTTCGTGACCACCTCGATCGGGATGCCATCCTCGTCGTGGACGGGCAGGAAATTCTCAATTTCGGGCGCCAGTCCATCCCTTCCTTCAAGCCGGGGCATCGCCTGAATTCGGGAACGTTCGGTACGATGGGCGTGGGGTTGCCGTTTGGGGTGGGCGCGAAAGCGGCGCGGCCCGACGCGCAGGTCGTGGTGCTCCACGGCGATGGTTCCTTCGGGCTGAACGCGCTCGAACTCGATACGGCAATCCGGCATCATCTTCCGGTTCTCGTCGTCATCAGCCTCAATGGCGGATGGACTGGAGATCCCGAGAAAAGCAAACCGGGGCGCGATCTCGGCTATACGCGGTTTGACAAGATGGCCGCGGCTCTCGGATGTCACGGCGAGTATGTCGAGCATCCGGACGAGATACGTCCCGCGCTGGAGCGCGCTAGTGAAGCCGTTTCCCGAGGACAGACCGCCGTGGTGAATGTCGTGACGGACTGGCGTGCCCGTGCCGACATGCGGGCGTTTCGAGGCGCGCGGACGTAGAGAGAGGGGTGTGTCGAAGCCGCCTTTTTGTCCTCTGCGATTATGCTAGCCTGCTTCCGCCATGGGCGAGCGCGGGAGCGAGGGGATGGGGCGGTTCGACGCCAATGCGTTGATTCGGAAAGTGGATTTGTTGACTCTCCGCATCTTCCTCACGGTTGCCGAAGAAGGGCAACTGGCGCGCGCGGCAAGCCGCGAGCATATCGTGCCCTCGGCCGTCACCAAAAGGATTCAGGAGCTTGAGGATCTGGTTGGTCTCAAGCTGTTCCATCGCGTCCCGAAAGGGGTTCAACTAACCCCCGCGGGTGAGGTGGCGGCTGAGCATCTTCGCAAGCTGTTCAATCAGATCGAGCAGATGCAGGACGAGATCGGCGGTTATGCCGACGGTCGCAAGGGGCATGTGCGGGTGGGTGCAACAGAGTCCATCATCATTGAATTCCTTGCATCAGAAATCCAGAAATTCGGATGGGACTATCCGGATATCACGGTAGAGCTTCTCCCGCTTGGAACGACCGATATCATTCAGCACTTTGCTGCCGGGGGAGTGGATGTCGGGATATACGCGACATACGGATCTGCCGATGGTCACCCTTTGACAGGGATTCGGGTCTCGGAGTTCAAAACGGATCAACTCGTTGCTGTTGTGCCGAATGCGCATCCCCTGGCAAAGCGTGCGGATTATGGCCTTCAGGATCTGATCGAGGCAGGTCTGATCGGTCTGAGACCGACCTCTCCCTTCATGATGCATCTCCGGAAATTTGCGGAGGGAGAGGGGTTCTCCCTGCGGCTGAAATATGAGGTGACGACAAACGAAGCCGCGCGGGCGCTCGTGCGGGCCGGGCTGGGTGTCAGTATCCAGCCGCGTGGCGTGCTGGATCTGGAGGATTATGCCCGGATGTCCATTCTTCCCCTGAAGGAAAGCTGGGCAACGCGGGATCTTTCCCTCATCACGCAATGCCGACGACCTCTCACGGCGGCGGAGCAGGCCTTCACCGCTCATGTGCTGAGCAGCATTGCGTGACGTTCAGCATCCAGCCGTCGTCCATGCCGTTTCATTGACGGGCTCGCAAGCCGGCATCTGGTGCGGGCGCGAACAGGGCAACCCGCCCGCGCCGCAATGGCGGCTTATGAACCCAGTTAACCTGAGACGGCCGCTTTTCTGGTAGGAGCCGTGCGCAGGGCTTTGCTTGCCAGCTCCGCTCCTTGAACGAGCGAGTCAAGCTTTGCCCAGCATATTGAAGGCGTGGCGGTCCGATTGCCGAGGCCGCAATCCGTGCTCGCCATCAGATTCTCGACGCCGACGAGGTTGCCGTAGCGGACCAGCCGTTGGGCGACCAGTTCGGGATGCTCGATGAAGTCGGTGCAATGGCCGACCACGCCCGGCATCAGAGCAACTCCCTCGGGCAGTTTGAAACTCTCGAACACCTGCCATTCATGTTCGTGCCGTGGATTTGCAGCCTCGATGGAGAACTCGCTGGCATTCACCTGAAACAGAATGTCAACGATGTCCTTCAGGGGAAGATCGAACTCATGAGGGCCGTGATAGCTCCCCCAGCAAACATGCAGCCTGATCTTTTCACGAGGAATGCCGCGCAGGGCATGGTTCAGCGCTTCGACGCGCAGGGATGCGTATTTCCGATATTCGGCAAGAGACATATCCGGATACATCTGCCAGCCATCCGCGAGATCCGGGTCGTCGATCTGAAGCATGAAGCCCGCGTTGACGATGGCGAGATACTCCTCGCGCATCACTTCGCCTATGGCGAGGAGGAATTCTTCCTGGCTGGGATAATGCTCGTTGGTGATCCAGTGTTCGAGAACCCCGAGCGTGACGGAGGGAAGAAACGGCGCGGGCGCACCGGTTGTCGGCAGCGCCGCCTTGAAGTTTGCGATGTCCTCGTCCAGCCGCTGACGGCCGACATAGCCGAGTGGCTCGACGCAGACATGCTGCCGGATCATTCGGCGCATGGCTTCCTTGCCGCCGCTGGCGAAGCCGCCCCGGTCTCCCGTGAAGTAATCAGGGAATTTCACCTTGTCCCGCGCCGTGATGCTCAGGGGCTCGGGTCCCTCGCCTGCGGCGTATTCCCGGACCTCCAGCCCGCTGATGCGCTCGGTCACATAGTGCATGAAGTTGGACTTGCTCAGTTCCCCGTCGTTGACGCTGTCGAGGCCGAGATCGGTCTGGCGCCGGACCGCATCCCGAACCGCTGCCGGCAGCAGCCCATCGAGCCTGGCATTGTCGAAGGGCTGGCCCGAAGCGCGCGCCCGGATCAGCGCTGTGAGTTCGAGGCTGCGAGGCAGTGCGCCGGCATGGGTGGTCCGGATTTTTCCGCTCATTGGTTGTGCTCCCCTGGCCGCTCCGGCGCGAACGGCCGACGCATTGAATGAGCTAACTGACTTCGAAACCAGCGTCTTTTCCACCGGGGCGCGGCATTTCCGGAATACCGGAAATGTCCTTCGGGCCCGGCCGGGCGTTTCACGGCGCGCCCGGCAGGATCATAATCACTCTAAATAAAAGCGATCTCCAAAGGGTCGCCATTCCAGAGTGGAAACGTGAGGGGAGGATTCCGATGAGTCATCGTATGCCGCGACTGTCTCTTTCCGGCCTTGGCGCGCTGGCCCTTGCGGCCGTCGCTGCGGTCTTCGCTGCGGGGGCCGGAACCGCGGCCGCGCAGGATTATCCGAACAAGCCGATCCGGGTGTATATGGGATTTCCGGCCGGCACCTATCTCGATATCGTGACCCGGCATTTTACGGACCGGCTCTCGCAGCTTGCCGGCCAGCCGGTCGTCGTCGAAAACAAGGTCGGGATGAACGGCCAGATGGCCATGGAGGCGGTCGCCCGCGCCCGCCCGGACGGCTATTCGATCGTGTTCGGACCCGGCGCATCAGCGGCCGTGCAATACAAGCAGCTCCCCTTCGATGGCGTGAAGGATTTCACCCGGATCGCATCCGTGGTTGCCTTTCCCTTCGTCCTGCTGGTGAATCCGCGCACCACGCCGGTCAATAACGTGGCGGAACTCGCCGCCTTTCTCGCGAAGAAGGAGAAGGTGTCCTACGGCGCGCCGAATTCCCTGGCGCTGGTCGGCGGCTCGATGTTTTCGGAGCGGAACAAGCTCAAGGCGGCGGCGGTGAATTACAAGAGCGCGGCCGATGCGATCCGCGATCTCAACGCGGGCGATCTCGATTTTATTTTCAACGATGCCGGCTTTGCCTTCGCCCAGATGCGGGAGGGGCGTCTCAAGGGCCTGGCCGTCACGTTCGGCCAGCGCTCCATGAACGCTCCGGACCTGCCGACGATGATCGAAGCCGGCTATCCGGATTTCGATTTCCACGGTTGGATGGCCGTCTATGCGCCCGCGGGCACGCCCAAGGACATCACGGCCAAGCTGGAAAACTGGTTCCTCCAGATTGCGAAATCCGACGAGACCGCAGCCTTCTTCAAGCGGATCGGCGCTGATCCGTTTGCGCTCTCCTCGACCGATTTTGGCAAATGGGAAGACAAGGAATTCGTGGCCTGGAAGGAGAGGGCGCGCATCGCCGACATCAAGGCGAACTGATGGAGCACCGTCCGAGCCGGGTCTCAACTCCCGGCGGCCGGCGCGCGCCGGCCCTTCACGGCAAGCAGCCGGGCTGAGACCGCCTCGAACAGAGCCGTGTCAGCACCGGCGTCCTGCATGCGGTCCAGAACGAGACGGGAATCTTTCGTCAGGTTTGCCGACGGCGTGAAGTGACCTGCGGCCAGGGCTGGACCGAAAGCGGCGCGGACGCGCGAATCCGCGCCGCCGCCTGCCAGCGCCTCGACCACCATTTGAGGGTCCAGTTCGGCGGCATGCGCCAGTTCCAGCGCCTCCGCCCATAAGGCGATGGTGCCGCAGACGATCGCCTGATTGAGCAGCTTGACCCACTGGCCGGTTCCGGACGCGCCGAGGTGGATGGGCCGCTCCGCGAAAGCGGCAACGATGGGCAGCGCCCGTGCCACATCCGCATCCGCACCGCCGAGAAAGGCCGCGAGCGTTCCGTCCTCTGCGCTGCGCACGCCGCCGGACACCGGCGCGTCGATCCAGGCCCCGCCCATCTCCGCCAGCCGCGTCGCGAGAGCCTGCGTTTGCACGGGATCGACGGTCGTCGTATCGATCACCAGCTTGCCGCTCATCCCGCCATGGACGCAGCCGTCATCTCCAAATATCGCGGAGGTGACAGCATCCCCGTGAGGCAGGCAGAGGCCGATGATATCGCTGCGCCGGGCGACATCCGCCGGGTCGGCCGCTGTCGCGATGCCGGTTGTTGCGAGACCGTGGGCCCCGGCAAGACGTATCCGCTCGGGATCGAGATCCCAGCCCGTCACCTGATAGCCGGCCTGCGCGATGCGCGCGGCCATGGGAAGCCCCATGGCGCCGAGGCCGATCCAGCCGACGCGGCCTAACGGGGAAGCGGCCATCAGCCCGAAATGCCGGCCAGGCGGTCGGCCCGCTCCCGCAGCAGATGCGCGATGCGCGGCGCCTGCGGGAAGATGCGCTCCGTGGTGCCGCCGATGCCGATCGCCAATTGCCGGCCGTGGCGAAGGTCCGGCAAGGCGATCGCGACGACCGCGGCGTCGTCGTTGAGGCTGTCCCGCGCGATCACATATCCATTGCGGCGGCAGGACGCGACATCCGCGCGCAGCTTGTCGAAGGGCAGGTCCTTGCGCGCGATCAAGCCGGCCGCGATGGAACGACGCCACACCCGGTCGACGATGTCGTCGTTGAACTGACTGAGGAACAGCCAGCCCACACCGGATTTCACCAGCGGCCTGCGGCCATTCGGACGCTGGAGATAGCGCGCGCCATGCGGCCCTTCGAGCACGAAGAGATACTGAATTTCCAGGTCGTTCGGAGTCGCGAGCAGGATGGTTTCGCCGGTCTCATCGCGGAGTTCATTCAATGCCCAGTGCGGGTCCGTATCGGGCAGGATTTCCGGGCCGACCCAGTCGCCCAGCGCGGCGAGGCGGGTCGTGGGAAAATAGGTCTTGGTGTCGCTGTCAAAGCTGAGGCACCCGATCTGGGACATGGTCTTGAGCAGGTCGGCCAGACTGGACGAGGGGCAGTCCAGCTTCTGTGTCAGATCCTTTAGCGACAGCGGTCGCCTCAACTGGGCAAACAGCTCGAGTATCTCGAAGGCCCGCCGCACGGAGCGGACTCCGGTGCCGTTCATCGCGTTTCGCTCCCGGGGGCAACGGTTTCCATCCGTTGTCTGATGCCACATCAGTGTTCCGTAAATCCGGAAATGGTTCAAGAGCTTCTTATAAGATTTTCAATGTGGAGCGGCCTCGCTACCGTCTGCGTCATCATGCGGGAGGATGAGGCATGTTCTCCAAAGAAGACAACGAAACCATGACGCGGACTTCGCCGGGCACCAAGGCCGGCGCGTTCCTGCGCCAATACTGGCAGCCCGTCGCGATGATTTCCGACCTGCTGCCGAACGGCGCGCCGCTGCCGATCAAGGTGATGGACGAAGATCTCGTCCTGTTCCGTGACGAGCACGGGCGCCTCGGCCTGCTGGGGCTGAATTGCGCGCATCGGGGCGCCGATCTCAGCTACGGGCGCGTCGAGGGTGGCGGGTTGCGCTGCATCTATCATGGCTGGGTGTTCGATGTGAACGGCCAGTGCCTAGAGCAGCCTGCCGAGCCGCGCGGCAAGACATACTGCCAGCACGTCAAGCATCTGTCCTATCCGGTGACGACCGGCGGCGGCATGGTCTTCGCGTATATGGGCGAGGGCGAGCCGCCGGTGCTGCCGCAGCTCGAATGCCTCACCGCCTCCGACGAACATCTCTACATGTGGCGGTTCCGCGAGCGCTGCAACTATCTTCAGGGTCTGGAAGGCGATATCGACCCGTTCCACCTGAACTTCCTGCATCGCGCGATGGTGAGCAGCGAAGCCCGGGACGCGCCCGGTTCGTCGGATCAGTATTACGACTTCTATACGCACGGCACGCCGCGGCTCGAAGTCGAGCAGACCCGCTACGGGCTTCGCATCTTCACGATGCGGGACCTCAACGATCAGTCCTATCTGCGTGTGACGAATTTCATGTTGCCGAATGTCGCCATCGTGGCGGGTCCGACGGGAGCGGACGGCTATACGCTGCTGTGGCATGTTCCGGTGACGGATGACGTGCACATCAAGTATATGCTGAACTACAAGCGGAGTGGCCCGATCAATCGCGAGGCGATGAAGCGCGCCTACGACATGCATATCATCCCCGGAACCGACCTTGAGCCCCGGCGCTCGCGCGAGAATCGCTGGTTGCAGAACCGCGAGGAGATGCAGACCTCATGGTATGCCGGCCTCGGGCCTTCGTTTTCCGTTCATGACAACTGGGTGACGGAAAGCATGGGGCCGATCTATGACCGGTCCAAGGAACGGCTCGGATACAGCGACATGGCCGTGGTGGCCGCGCGGCGCCAGCTCCTGGCTGCGATTGCCGATGTGGCGGCCGGCAAGGAGCCCACGGGCCGGTTCCATGATGTGGATGACGCTCGCCTGGAAGACCTCGTCGTGCGGTCCTATCTCGTCAACGCGGGAGAGGACTACAAAGCCAGCCTGCGGCAGCCTGTTCCCGCCCACTAACATTCGATAGGATTTGGATCGTGCCAGTCACTCTTGCCCAGAAAGCCCTGCTCACCATCGAGGCCGCCCGCCAGATCGCGGATACGGCCGCTGCCGAGGCGCAGCGCCAGAACCTGAAGATGTCGATCGCGGTCGTCGATGACGGGGGGCACCTGCTGTATTTCTTCAGGATGTCCGAACAGATCGCAGCGGGAAGCGTCGAGGCGGCGCTCGGCAAGGCGCAGTCCGCGGCGATGTTCAAACGCGCCACGCTGTCGTGGGAAGAGGCCGCGAAGGAGCGACATGTGGTCATGAAGATTCCGAATGTCATGCCGCTCGGCGGCGGCGTGCCGCTGATGGCCCAGGGTGTCTGCGTCGGCGCGATCGGCGTGTCCGGCGCCTCTTCCACGAAAGATGACGAAATCGCGCGAAGCGGCGCAGCGGTCTTGTCGGAATCGTGAAGGGCTCAAGCTTTCCGAGATGACACCGACGCCTTGCGCCCAATGATCCGTCGAGGGCCGCGCGTTATTGCGGTGGCGCGGCGGGCGGATGCGTGAAGGCGCGGCGTCCCTGTGCATCCGCAATTTCCACCACGTCGCTGCGGTAAAGCTCGGTGAGCGCAGCCTCGTTCAATATCTCCGCCATGGGGCCATGCCGCAGGATGCCACCGTCCCGCAGCATGGCCACGCGGTCCGCCGCATGCAGGACATGATTGGGGTCGTGGCTGGTGAAGATCACGCCATGACCGTCAGCGGCGAGGCGGCGCATCTCCTGAAGCACGCGGCTCTGGTTGCCGAAGTCGAGGCTGGCGGTCGGCTCGTCGAGGATGATGAATGCCGGCTCCTGAGCCAGTGCCCGTGCGAGCAGCACCAGTTGCCGCTCGCCGCCGGACAGTTCGGTATAGGGCCGGTCGGCCAGATGCGAAATGCGGAGACGTTCGAGCGCCGTTGCGGCGCTGCGCCGGTCCGCGGCTCCAGGTGCGGAGAACAGGCCGCCATGGGCCGAACGCCCCATCAGCACGACGCTCGACACGGTGAAGCCGAATGCCGGCGCATGGACCTGTGGCACATAGGCGAGGCGGCGGGCCCGCCCGGCCAGCCCCAGCTTCGCCAGAGGTGCGGCGTCGAGCGTGATGCGCCCGGCAAGCGGCGGAAGAAGTCCCAGCAGGGTCTTCAGCAGCGTGGTCTTGCCGCCGCCGTTCGGCCCGAGCAGCGCCAGCACTTCGCCGGCGGAGACGGCGATGTCGATATCGCGCCCCACGGTGCGGGCGGGATAGCCGATGGTCAGCCGGTGACCTGACAGGGTCATGACCAGGACCTCTGCATCCGCGCCAGCAGCCAGATGAAGAACGGCGCGCCGATCACGGCGGTCAGGATGCCCAGCGGCAGTTCGACCGGTCCTGCCGTGCGCGCAAGGGTGTCGATGGCGAGCAGGTAGCCCGCGCCGAGCAGCGCGGCCGTCGGCAGCAGCCGGGAGAAGTCCGGTCCGACCATGGCGCGGGCGAGGTGGGGGATGACAAGGCCGACCCAGCCGACGATGCCGGCAACGGCGACGCTGGCGGCCGTGAGCAGCGTGGCCGCCGCGATGATGGCGATGCGCAGCAGGCCCGTGGGAACGCCGAGACTGCGCGCCTCCTCCTCCGGCAGCGACATCACATTCAGCCGCCAGCGCAGCGCCAGCAGGATCGCCGTGCCGGACAGGACGGAGACGGCGAGCGGCGGCAGATCGGCCGCATCCGTGGCGGACAGGCTGCCCAGCAGCCAGAAGGTCATCGCCGGCAACTGGTTGTAGGGGTCGGCCAGATATTTCAGCAGGCCGATGCCGGCGCCAAGCAGGGAGCCGACCACGATGCCTGTCAGCACCAGCACGAGAATCGGATCGCGCGAGCGCAGCGTCGAGCCGATCAGATAAACCGCACCGACGGCCGCCAGCCCGCCCGCGAAAGACAGCGCCTGGATGGCGAGGATATTCGCCGACAGGAAAATGCCGATCATGGCGCCGAAGGCGGCGCCCGACGACGCGCCGAGCAGGTCCGGCGAAACCAGCGGGTTGCGGAACAGTCCCTGAAACGCCGTGCCCGCTGCCCCGAGCGCGAGGCCGACCAGCGCCGCTGCAAGGACGCGGGGGCCTCTGATCTGGAGCACGATGGCTTCCACGTCGCCCGTGCCGGCAAACGGCTCGCCCGACAGACGCGACCACAGCAGACCCAAAATATCGCCGGCCTCCAGCGGATAGCGGCCGACGCTGATGGCAACGGCCATGCTGGCAGCCAGCAGGATGATGGCGAGGAGCGTTCCGGGAACTCTGGTCGCACGCATGACACGGCCGGTGATGCAGGCGCGCTGCGCGGAATGCAGCGGAGGCCCAACTCCTTTACATGATCGTATATCCGGCTGACTATAGCGATGGCGGCGGTCGCCCGCGGCGGCTGGCGGCTTTTATCTCAAGACGGAACGCAGCGATGGCCGACCTTCATCTGTCGATCCGCCTGGATCTCGCCAACGGCGAGCGGATCGGGCCGGGCAAGGTTGCCCTGCTCGAAGCGATCCGCGAAACGGGATCGATTTCCGCGGCGGCGCGCAAGATGGATATGTCCTATCGGCGGGCATGGCTGCTGGTCGAGGCGATCAACCGTTCGCTCCGCAAACCGGCGGTGACGTCCGAAGTCGGTGGCCAGCGCGGCGGCGGGGCAAGGATCACGGCGGTGGGAGAAGACGTGATTGCTCTTTATCGCGACATAGAGACCCGTTCACGGGAGGCGGCAAAAGCGGAATTCCGGGCGGTGGCCGACCTCGCGCGAAGCGGGCGCAGGGCTGCGTCATGAACCGGATGCGTCAGCCTCGCGCCGGCCGGCTCTGTGTTTTGGTGGCCGTTGCCGGGCTGGTTTTTCTGGCGGCGATGGTGTCCACGCCGGCCGCGGCGGGCGTGGTGGTCGATTCCGCCGGCCGCAGCGTGACCGTGCCGGACAGGATTTCCCGCGTGCTGGCCGCCGGTCCGCCGGCCTCGGCATTGATGACGATTCTGGCGCCGGAAAAGCTTGCCGGCTGGATCCGGCGCCCGCGCCCGGAGGACCTCGACTATCTGCCGAAAGCCGTGCGCGACCTTCCCGAGATCGGCCGGCTGACCGGCCGCGGCAATACCGCCAATCTGGAAACCGTTCTCGCCGCGCGCCCGGACCTCATCCTTGATTTCGGAACCGTCTCGGACACGTATGTTTCGCTGGCGGACCGTGTTCAGGCCCAGACGGGGATTCCCTATCTGCTGATCGATGGTCGCTTCGACGCCACCGCATCTGCGCTGCGCCTGCTCGGGCCTGTGCTGGGTGCCGCACCGCGCGCGGAGATGCTGGCGGCGCGGGTCGAGGCCATGTTCGCGCGGGCTGCTGCGGCCTCAGCCGGCAACAAGACAAAGCCTCGCGTTTATCTCGCGCGCCGGCCGGACGGGCTGGAAACCGGCTATGCCGGCTCCATCAATACCGAAATCATCGAGAAGGCCGGCGGCATCAATGTCGCGCGTGGCGGGTCGATGAAGGGCATCGGCAATGTCTCGATGGAGCAGATTCTTGTATGGAATCCGGATACCGTCATTACGGCCGATCCTGCTTTTGCGAACGGCGTGCGCGGTGCGTCCGGCTGGGCCGGCATCGATGCCGTGAAGACCGGCCGGGTGTTTCTCAGCCCCCGCGTGCCCTTCGGCTGGATCGACGACCCGCCGTCGCTCAACCGGATTCTCGGGCTGGCCTGGCTGTCGCGGATCTTTCACCCGGCAGCGGCCGGGCCCGACACCGGGTCCGATATCGGCGCCGAAATGCGCGAGCTTCACGAGCTGCTTTATCAGATCACTCTCACCGACGAGGCAGCGGCCCGGCTTCTGCCGAAGGCGGCCCCGCAGCAATAGCGACCGGGCTCAACATAACTCGAAAGGACACGCGATGAAGCTGAGCGCCCGCAATACCCTGAAAGGCACCATCGTCGAAGTGAGAAAGGGACAGACCACCGCCCATGTCCGCATCGATGTCGGCGGCAGCATCGTCACCGCGTCCATCACCAACGATGCGGTGGACGAACTGAAACTGGAAAAAGGCAAATCGGCCTATGCCGTCATCAAGGCGTCGGACGTGATGATCGCGATCGACTAGATCTTTCGTCGCTTTGACAGCAATATATTTTATTGGATATAGCGCTCTCGGCGGGCGGTAACAAAGTCTGCCGGAGCGCTTATGGAGGACGGCTCGTGAGTGATTATCCTGTTCCGCAGATGAATATCGACGGCGAATGGGTCAGTGGCGGCGGCCGGCGGACGCAGGATGTCATCAATCCTGCAACGGGCGAGGTTCTGGCCGAACTGCCGCTCGCGAATGCGCAGGATCTCGACCGCGCGCTCGACGCATCCCAGCGCGCCTTCAAGCTCTGGCGCGCGAAGACGCCCGATGAGCGCAGCAAGGTGCTGCGCGGCGCGGCGGAACTGCTGCGCGCCCGTGCCGACGATGTCTCGCGGATCGCGACGCTCGAACAGGGCAAGACGCGCGCCGAGGCGCGTGGCGAACTGGCCGCCTCCGCGGCCTGGCTGGAATTCGCGGCGGAGGAAGGCAAGCGCGCCTATGGCCGCGTGCTCGTGCGCCCGACCGGCAAGCGCCACATGGTGGTGCGCGAGCCGGTCGGTCCCGTGGCCGCCTTCGCGCCCTGGAATTTCCCCATCGGCAATCCGGTGCGCAAGCTGGCGGCGGCGCTGGCCGCGGGGTGTTCCTGCATCCTGAAGCCACCGGAAGAAACACCGGGCTCCGCCATCGAGGTGTTCAAGGCGTTGCAGGATGCCGGCGCGCCCCGGGGCGTGGCGCAGATCGTGTTCGGCGTGCCGGACGAAGTCTCGCGCCATCTGCTGGCCTCGCCGATCATCCGCAAGCTGTCCTTCACCGGCTCGGTGTCGGTCGGCAAGCATCTCATGAAGCTTGCCGCGGACGGCATGAAGCGCACCACGATGGAGCTTGGCGGCCACGCCCCGGTCGTCGTGTTCGACGATGCGGACCTTGAGGCGACGCTGAATCTCATCGCGCCGCATAAGTATCGCAACGCCGGGCAGGTGTGCGTCTCGCCGACGCGCTTCTATGTGCAGGAGCCGGTCTACAAGAAGTTCGTTCAGGGCTTCAAGGAACGCGCCGCCGCGCTGCCGGTGGGCGATGGACTGGTCGAAACCAGCCGGATGGGGCCGATGGCCAATCCGCGCCGGCTCGATGCCATGGAGACGTTCATCGCGGATGCCCGCAAGCATGGCGCGAAGCTGGAAACCGGCGGCGAGCGCATCGGCAATCGCGGTTATTTCTGGCAGCCGACCGTGCTGTCCGATGTGCCCGAGACGGCGCGCATCATGAACGACGAGCCGTTCGGCCCGGTGGCTGTGCTTGCGCCGTTCCGCGACTTCGACGAAGTGGTGGAGAAAGCGAACCGGCTGCCCTATGGGCTGGCCGCCTATGCTTTCACGCAGTCCGCGAAGCGGTCGATGCTGATCAGCGATGCGCTGGAAGCCGGCATGGTCGGCGTCAACACCGTTGCCATTGCCGGCGCGGACTCGCCTTTCGGCGGCGTGAAGGACAGCGGCCATGGCTCCGAGGACGGGCCCGAAGGTGTCGAAGCCTGCCAGGTCATCAAGGTCATCAGCCAGGAATAGAACGGTTCGTTCGTTCGCGGGACATCAGCGGGTGCGGCGGCCGTTCGTGGCAACGAACGGTCGGCCTTCCCGGCTCTCACCATAAACCGCCTCTCACCGTGTGCCGGCGGAAAATCAGTGTCCGCCGGCCAGCCGTTCATCCGCTGGAAGCAAGCCGGTTCCACTCCGGGACATGCAGGCAGTTCGGGACCCGGAACATGCCGCCTGCCGTTGCCGCGGCCGCGACGCATCGGGCCGTCGCAGGGCGGCCCCGCCGCTCTGCGTTATGCCGACAGACGATCGGCGGTCAGCAGAAGAACGGATTCGAAACCCTCGAATTCAGGCCGTCCGACCGTCAGCGGCTTGCCCTGTCCGGCGCGCGCATGCGCCGCGCGGAACGCATCCGATTTCGTCCAGGCTTCGAAGTCGGCCTTGCTGCGCCAGACCGTGTGGGATGAATAGAGGATGTGATCCTCGCGGACGGGCCCCTTCAGCAGGCGGAATTCGACAAAGCCGGGCATCTCGTTGAGATAGCTGTCGCGCTCCCGCCACATGCGCTCGAATTCCTCGGCGGTTTCCGGCATCACCCGGAAGCGATTCATCGCGATATACATTGTCGTCTCCTCATGTGTCGCCAGGCCCGTATCGAAGCGTCCGGACCTGGCGGTGGGGGCGGAAAGGCGAGGGAGCGGCGTCCGCTTGCCCCCGCCTTTCGCGGTGTTTCGCCCAGAGCATGATCCCGAAAAGTGGGAACCTGTTTTTCGGGATCATGCGCAAACCAAAAGATAAGTGACGGGTCTGATTCAACGAAGTTGCATCAGACCCTAGCCGCCCGTCCGCGGCTCGGCGCCTGCAAAGCGCACGCGCAACGAGCCTTTTACCGTCAGGCCGGCCGAATTATACTGATGCGTATAGACCCGGTAGGTCTCGTTCAGCAGGTTGTCGACCGACAGCGCGGCGATGACATTCTCCGTCGGCTGATAGGCGAGATGGAGATTCACGAGATTGTAGCTGCCCACGGCCTGATCCACGGTGGCGCTGGCGGGAAGATCCTCCATCGTCTTGGCGGCATAATGGGCCCAGCGGAGCGCCACCGTCCATTTGCGGTCCGGGCTGCGCAGCCCGACCGTGCCCGCGACCATGTCCGTCGGGATCTTGGCGAGCGGCTCGTTGTCGGTCAGGTTTTTGCCGCGCAGGCGGTGGGCGTTGAGGCCGACGAACCAGCCGCCGGCGTCGTAGCTGCTTTCCAGCTCCGCGCCTTCGATGCGCGCTTTGGCGACATTACGGTACTGCGTATCCCAGTTCGCCCAGTTCGGCGGGCCGAACCCGCCGAATGCGAAGCAGAGCGCGCGTGCGGTAAACCGGCAGCCCGACACCGTATCGATGAAATCCTCGACATCGTTGCGGAACAGGCTCGCCTTGATCCGCAGGCGGTCGCCGGCCTTGAACAGGTCGTCCTGCTTGATGTTGAGGCCCACTTCCTTGGTCTTGCCGATTTCGGGACGCAGGTTCGGGTTCGGCTGGAAGATGAACTGTGCCGGCGGCGGATGCTGGCTGGAGATCAGCGTCTCGGTCACGGCCGGGGCGCGATAGCCTTCCGCATAGGTGCCGTAGAAGGTGAGCCATTCCAGCGGCGAGATGCCGAGCGTGAATTTCGGTGAGACGCGGTCGCCGCTGGCATTGACCG
>Ga0182745_1002540_pt1 | contig 16292 bp, 14 predicted proteins | sample eDN3rd30CKraftBY_FD_128523 | JGI IMG/M metagenome (GOLD analysis project Ga0182745, IMG submission 128523) | Enriched backyard soil microbial communities from Emeryville, California, USA - eDNA 3rd pass 30_C Kraft BY (version 2) (version 2) | ecosystem: Environmental > Terrestrial > Soil >...
GATGAAAGTAAAATTTGTGAAACAGTTGGTAAAGCCATACCGGGTGTGGAACTGAAAATTGTAAACGATCAAAGGAAAGCGCTTCCAAATGGTGCAGTAGGTGAAATTGCGATAAAAGGCTTCGGTACTATGAAAGGCTATTATAAGTTGCCAGATCAAACCGCTGAAGTATTAGATGAAGATGGATGGTTCTTTACTGGCGATTTAGGATCATTAAATGAAGAAGGCTATTTAACAATTGTCGGTAGAAAAAAAGAATTGATTATTAGAGGTGGTTTCAATATTTATCCCCAAGAAATTGAAGGGATATTAATGAGACACAAGAAAATTGCTGAGGCAGCGGTTGTTGGTCTCCCAGATGAGAAACTAGGAGAGATTGTCTGTGCTGTTATTCGACTAAAAGAAGGGTTAAACAGCACAGAGGAGGAAATGAAAGACTTTTTAAAAGAGCATCTTGCTCTTTACAAACTTCCTAGCAAAGTGATTTTTACAGTTGACTTCCCAGTGACTGCGAGCGGTAAAATTCAGAAATTAAAACTGCGCAATCAATTAGTAAGCGAACTTGGTCGTCCAGTCTAGTAGAAAAAGAGGGAAATATATGAAAAATAACTATGACTTTAAAGTGCGTTGGGGAGAAACAGATGCTGCAGGAATTGTTTATTATCCAAATTTTTATAAATGGATGGATGAAGCAACACACGAGTATTTAGCTGCTATTGGTTATCCTTCTTCGGAGTTATTTAAAGAACAGCAAATTGGTTGTCCAATTCTTGAAGCTACATGCCAGTTTAAACAGTCATTACGTTTTGAAGATCATGTACAAATTCAAAGTTGTGTACAAGAAATTAAAAATAAAGTCTTCAGAATCAGTCATCTGTTTTTTAAAGGAGAAATTTGTATAGCGAGCGGGTATGAAATTCGTGCATGGACTTCCTTTAAAGGTGAAACACCCAAAGCACAATCAATTCCCGAAGAAGTAAGAGAAAAGATGCGCGGTAATATCCAAATACAGGCATGAGGTAGAACCAAGATAAATGTATTCTATTAAACTATTATCATTTCGTAAGGGAGAGAGAAGAATGCCAAAAAACGAGGTGCCGGTTAACCAAGAGCTGGATCAATATTATGAAGGAATGAAAGAACAAAATTTAGGACCTCTTTGGTATGACCTTGGGCATATGGTGACGAAGGAGCCAGTACATGATGTTGAGCCGTACCTTTGGAAATGGAAAACAATTCGGCAGTATGTATTAAAAGCCGGAGAGCTACTGAAGCCGGGGAGAGATGCAGAAAGACGAGTTGTTTATCTGCAAAATCCGAATTTGTTAAAACGTGGGTTAGTAGGCTATGGCACGCACACTCTTTATGCTGGAATCCAGTTATTATTACCAGGTGAAAGTGCACCATCGCATCAACATTCACAATCTGCTATTCGTTTTGTAATTGAAGGAGACGGGGCATACACGGCCGTAAATGGTGAAAAAACCTATATGGAACGCGGTGATATGATCTTAACGCCTGCGTGGACATGGCATGAGCATAGACATGAAGGGACAGAGCCAATGTTTTGGCTTGATGGACTGGATGTTGGCCTTGTGAAAACAATGGCAGCTTCGTTTTTTGAACCATATGAAGAGGAAAGTTACCCAATGGCAGCTCCAGAAAATTACTCAACCAAACAATTTTCTATGGGAGCCTTTAAGAAGCTAAATGAAACGAAGACACCAGGTTATCCTTCACCTATCTTTGGATATAAATTTGATCGAGTGAAATATTTGTTAGATGAGATGAACGAAAGTGATTATGATCCCTATGATGGTTACGCATTAGAATATATTAATCCTACAACGGGTGGATCAGCGGATTCTCGAATAGGTACGATGATGCAAAAGCTTAAGCCAGGACAACGTACAAAAGCTCATCGACATGTGCACAGCGCTATTTTTCATGTGCTAGAAGGAACAGGCTATACAGTAATAAACGGGGAAAAGTTCGAATGGGAAAAAGGAGATTTCTTTATTTTGCCACCTTGGAGTTTGCATGAACATGTGAGTACAGGAGAAGAAGATGTTTTCCTATTTTCATTTAATGACAAACCTGTCATGGAAAAGTTAGAACTGGAATATTGTGAAGCCTATGGAGAGAATAACGGCCATCAAACAGTAGAGAAAGTATTTATTCCAGATATCACAGTTTAAAGAAGAGGAGAGCATTCGGGATGAAAATTGCAATATTCAACGATAATTTGCTTGGAATTGTAAAAGACAATCAAGTAATGGATGTATCTGATGCTGTCAATTGGTTGCCGACAAATCCAAGTGAATCCTTTCAACACCTTATTGAAAACTTTGAAGAGTTAAGATGTAAGATAGAGAATGCTCTTCATACAAGTACTGCTTATCTTTTATCAAATGTGAAACTTCATTCACCGATTCCTTCCACTAAAAAAATTTGGGCTGCACCAGTGAATTATAAAAATCATCAAATCGAAATGAATAAAATGTTTAACAATGCGCCACTTACAATTGAAGACTTAGCTTTGTTTCTTAAATCACCTGATTCGCTTTCAGGTCCAACTGATCCCATTCTCCTTCCTTTCCAAGATCGTCGAACAGATCATGAAGCGGAGCTAGGTTATATCATTGGCAAGAAGGCCAAAAACGTCAAAGCTGAAGATGCAAAAGATTATATATTCGGTTATTTTGCTCTGTTGGATATTTCGATTAGGGGAAATGAAGAACGGACATGGAGAAAGTCTTTCGATACGTTTACCCCAGTAGGACCATGGATTGTCACAGCTGACGAAATTGAAAACCCAAATGATTTAAAAATGACATTGTGGGTGAATGATGAAATTCGTCAGGATGGTAGTACAAAGAACTTAATCTATGATTGTTATAAATGCTTAGAAGTGGCGTGTAATCAGATGACATTAAATCCTGGAGAAATTATTGCAACTGGAACTCCAGAAGGTGTTGGACCTATTCAACATGGGGATGTCGTAAGAATCGAAATAGAGCAAATTGGTGGATTTGAAGTGCCGGTGTATCAAACAGTTTAGAAAAAATAAGACATTTATAATGCTCATTTGGATAAATGAAACCATATGAGCATTTTTTTAAGGAAATATTCTTAAATAACTTTCCTGAGCTATCTAATCTTTTAGAGAAATCTATCAAGTAAATAAACCTTTTATAAAAGGAGAGAAGGAAATGGCGAATAGAAAAAAGTGTGATGTGATTGTAGTAGGTGCTGGTCCGGTCGGTCTAGTTACCGGTCTAGCTTTAAAGAAAAAGGGAATCTCTTCTATTGTAATTGAAGCAGAACCGTTTGGTCGTGAACGTCCTGGAAGTCGCGCGATTTATTTGCACAATGCTTCATTAAAACATCTAGAAGAAACAGCAACAGGATTAGGTTTTACTCTTGCGAAAAACGGTATTATTTGGCCCGTAAAAAGAACTTTGTACAAAGGAAAAGAAGTATATGTACGGAATTATGGATTGACAAATAACCAAGATCCTCATAAATTACCTCATTTTACAGCCCTTCATCAAGATGAAATTGAGAAATATATCTATCAGGAATGTGTAGAAGCAGGGGTACAATTTAGTTGGGAATCTCCAGTTGAAAAAATAGACATTAAAGAAAGTGGTGTCATCCTTAGGACGAAATCTGGTGAGGAATGGGAGGCAAAATACATCATTGGATGTGACGGGGCCCGTTCTGTTGTCCGAGAGCAAGCAGGCATTAAGTTGGAAGGTCCAAGAACAAACGATACTTTCCTCGTGTTGGACGTGAAAGAAGATGAAGAAAATCCGCTTCCTCTTGAAAGAACGTTTCATTACCAACATCCAGCCATGGGAGGACGCAATGTCATGTTTGTTCCATTTAAAGGTGGATGGCGTGTTGATCTTCAGTTATTGGAGACGGATGATCCTGAAGAATTTTCTAATATCGATAGTGTGAGAAAGTGGTTGCCTAAAGTAATGGATTCAAAATATGCAAATCGTATCACTTGGGTATCAACCTATCGCTTCCATCAAGCTGTAGCAGATTCCTTTACGGATGAAAATCGTAGAGTGCTTCTAGCAGGTGAAGCGGCCCATTTATTCGCGCCATTTGGAGCTCGTGGTCTTAATTCTGGTATCCCAGACGCGTTGTTAGCTGTGAGGGGGATAGAAGCAGCTCTGCAAGCAAAAACAGAAAAAGAACAGGTTCAAGCCATTGATGAGGTAGCAAAAGAACGTAGAATTGCAGCTTTGTGGAACAGAGATGGCTCGAGTACAGCCTTACATCATTTACAAGGGAATGCCCCAGATATGAGTATGAAAAGAGAATTAGCTGCGTCACTCGTATCTATTATTCCAAGATTAGGGCGTTGGTTAGATGAAGGTCCTTATGGTCCTAAATTTGGCCCACCTGAATTAACTACGAAATATTAAACACGTACTAATCGATGGGAGTGAAAAGTATGGCAGAAACGATTAATATACAAGAAATGGATTTGGAGACGGCTGTTGATTCTATCATTACGAGATTTCGTGCAGTTCATTGGGGAAAAAAAGCAGGACTTCAAAATGGAGAAGCGGAAGAGAAGGTTATCACTTTTTTGGATGCACTTAATGTGAATTCGTATACGATAAAATGGATAACAAGTGGAGAACTTTCGGAAACCATTAGTCGACTTACATTTGAAGGAAGCGAGCTTTGGGATCAATTAAAAGAAATTCCAGAACGATTCAGCACTCGAATTAGGCAAGCTGGACAGGAGGAGTTACTTTTTGAATTAGGGGATCGTTTACCGGAGATTATTTTTCATCAAGCTTTTTCACATATGATTGATTTAGCAACGGATAAAAAATCTACTGAGTATTTAATAGGTTTAGCAATGTACTTATGTGTACTAACTTGCAGCGCAGAACTTGCAGGGGAAGGAAGTAGCTTTTATCCAATGATTGAGTTATTAGAAATGGGGAATCTAGTTTTAGGTGTAGAAGGGAATACAATTTACTTATTATAAAAGGAAGAACCTACAGTATGAAAAAATCTGTAGGTTCTTCTTTATTTACGATGAATCTCTATATAATTACTTTCAGTAGTTAATGACTTTTTTAATGTTCTCACAGGCAGCTTCCAATGTTTTGTATAGGAGTACACACGTAAAGCTGTAATCACGATGAATAATGCATATAAGAAAATATCTCCATCGAGAAGTTGCAGTCCAATAATTAATCCTGCACCTGCCGCCCATATGGCATAGATTTCATCGCGAAGGACTAAAGGCTTTCTTCGTGCTAAAAGATCACGGATAATTCCGCCACCTGCCCCAGTTAAAACTGCTGCAACGATAACTGCACTAATTGGTAGTTTAAGCGAAACGGCATAAATTGCTCCTTGAATCGCAAAGGCAGATAAACCGATTGCATCTGTGAAGTTCCCCCAGCGATTCCAATGTTTGATGAGATGATGGGGAACAAGGAAAAATATCGTAATAGCGGCAATGGCAATTTGAAACATCATTTCTTGGCTCCATAATGTTGAAACAGGTAAGCCAATCAATAAATTTCGCACAGCACCCCCACCAAAAGCTGTTACAATCCCTAATAAATAGACACCAAATAAATCGTATTCTTCTTCCATAGCTACAATTGCACCTGATATTGCAAAGGCGATGGTTCCAATGATACTAAAGACTTCCCATGCCATTAACCTTTCCTCCTTACATGAACATGCAAGTTTGAGAATAGCAGTTTCATAGGATTTCGTAAAGTAGTTTTTTATTATATGAAGTAATTTTTTGAATTGACTAAAATCTTTTATGAACAAATCAGCAAAATTCTAAAATAGTTGAAAAGATAACAAGAATTGTTAAGATAATATAGGATATGAAATATAGGACCTACAGAACTCGCTAAGAGCGATTTGTATAGAACGGAGTAATAAACATGACATTTATATCAACCCTATTGCCAGAGACTTTGCGTCTTGCTCAAGAGGTGGAGGAAAAAATCAAACCCATCCACGCTAAAGTAGATGAAATGGCATTTTTCAATCAACAAAAAGTATTAGCAGCATTCCGCAAGCATCAGGTAAGTGACTTTCATATGCATCCATCAAATGGTTATGGATATGACGATGAAGGACGCGATAATTTAGAACGTGTATATGCAGAAGTATTTGGAGCGGAAGCGGCGATTGTACGAGCTCAAATTATTTCGGGGACTCACGCTATTACGTTAAGTTTATTCGGCGTATTAAGACCTGGTGACGAACTTGTATATATTACAGGAAAACCTTATGACACACTTCAATCCATTGTGGATGGAGGAGAAAAAGATACGGGATCATTAAAAGATTTCGGTATTGGCTATTCTCATGTCGATCTAATCGACGATTGTAAAATTGATTGGGATGGCGTTCGTGCTTCCATCAATGAACGTACGAAGATGGTAGCAATCCAACGTTCGAAAGGATATGCGACAAGACCATCCTTTACGATTGAACAGATTCAAGAGATGATTACAAAAGTACGTGAGATCAAATCAGATGTCATCGTTTTTGTTGATAATTGCTATGGTGAATTTGTGGAAGCAATGGAGCCAACTGAAATCGGAGCAGATTTATTGGCTGGTTCATTAATCAAAAATCCAGGTGGAGGTTTAGCCAAAATCGGCGGATATATCGCTGGGCGAGCAGAGTTAGTTGAAAAATGTGCTTACCGAATGACGTCACCAGGAATTGGGGCAGAAGCAGGGGCATCTTTAAATACGCTAGCAGACTTTTACCAAGGTTTCTTCTTAGCACCCCACGTGGTGGCACAAAGTTTAAAAGGCGCTATTTTCACGTCCGCTATGCTAGAGGATGTAGGCATGACAACGTATCCACATTACACAGATAAGCGAACAGATTTAATCCAATCCGTTTCTTTCCAAACAGCAGAGCAAATGGTAGCATTCTGTCAAGAAATCCAAGCGGCTTCACCAGTCAACGCGCATTTCGCTCCAGAACCTGCTTATATGCCAGGTTATGAGGATGACGTAATTATGGCAGCGGGTACATTTGTTCAAGGTTCAAGCATTGAATTAACAGCTGATGGCCCAATCCGTCCACCATTTACGGCATTTATTCAAGGTGGTTTAACATACGAGCATGTGAAATATGCAATTTGCAGCGCGGTTCAAAAATTAAGAAAATAAAATAAGTCTCGACAGCGGCTCAGAATAATTAACTGAACCGCTGTCTTCATTATTTAAGTAATCCGCCACTTATGAGTTTAAATTCCTCTATTAAAGAAATCCTCAGATTTTATGAAAATCACCATCAAATCTTAAAAACTACTAGCACAAGCAAAAAATTATTAATAACATATACTACTTAGAAATATAGTGGTAGTAAAACAACTTGGATTGGGGTTGTGTAATGGGGAGTTATAAAAAAAATAGGAATTACGACCTCATATTATTTTATTTTATGGGTATGTGGCTATTAAGTGTGATTGGATTATTGGTGGCCTTGTTGTTACCACTATCAATCGTCATTATCTTAGCGTTGCTCGGGATTGCGCTGGCCATTCTTCCATTCGTGACTCGTCTTGGCAATATCGTCATCTTCTTAATTCCTATATTATTTGGTGTGCTACATTTGCTCATACTGATTATTATGATTGATTGGCTTGGGGCAGCTTTAATCATTTCAGTATTTATCGGGACAATAATTATTTTTATCGCGGTTGCGTTCCTCGCAATTAAATTTGGTATTTCAGAGGCCTTATTGTACGCGTTGACGATTTTAATTGTGTTTGTCGTGTTTGCATTTATTTACATCTTCATCCCTGTGAGTAGTCCGTTCTTCCTTGTGGTCGCTGGAATTTTCGTGTTAGCGTTTGCGCTTTATACGGTGTATGAGATTGATTGTATACGCAATCAATTTGTTCGTGAAAATGAAGTTCTATTTTTGGCCCTAAGACTTTATCTCAATCTCGCAGCCTTAATTATCAACATTATAGTGTCATCGAAGCGTAGAAAATAAACAAAAAAATCTTATAAATCACAAAAAAATACTATGAAATGTTAACTATGAAGTCATTGGATGATCGTTTTACTATTCAATAAATATTATTAATTAAATTTCTGCAGATTGGATTGGTACAACCAATTCGGTCTGCAGTCTTTTAATTTTCAGTTAAATGAAAATTGTGTCCACTCATTATGAACTAACAACAAATAACTTATGTATGATAATAAACTCCGTTAGTACTCATTTTTCAGAAAAAAGGTGCCATAATAAAGGGAATAATAAAACTATTGTAAATCTTCAATATTAGAGATATTCTTTTATTTGTAAATATTTTGTCAGTATTCCCCGATATGTTAGTTTTTCTTACGCAGCATTGACATTCTACCTTACTGGAGGTAAGATAATGATAAGGGAGGTGGATTAAATGAGTAGTAATAGAAGATCAAGTGAATTAAGAAGATCCATGCCGCTATTACCGATTAGTACGGTTATGCAGTTAACCGAACTATCAGCGCGTCAAATTCGCTATTATGAAGAACATGATTTAATTCAGCCACACCGTACGGAAGGTAATCGAAGAATGTTTTCATTAAATGACGTGGATACGCTATTAGATGTTAAGGACATGCTAGAACAAGGCGTAAACATGGCAGGAATTAAAAAAGTATTTGATATGAAAAATAATCCGGCAATTCAAGCAGCTAAAGAAAAAGAAGAAATTTCAGATGCTGATTTAAGACGTATTTTACGTGAAGAAATGATTGGTAATGGACGTCATCAAAAGACATCTTTACGACAAGGGGATTTATCGCGTTTCTATCAATAATACGCGTAAATTATATATTTTAAAAAAATCATAGACAATTATTTGAGGGAAAAGTAGGAGTGTGGAATACTGTGGGTAAATACACAAAAGACGATATTAAACGTCTCGTTCAAGAAAAAGAAGTAAAATATATTCGACTACAATTTACAGACATTTTAGGAACAATTAAAAATGTTGAAATTCCAGTAAGTCAACTTGACAAAGCATTAGACAATAAAATGATGTTTGATGGATCTTCTATCGAAGGTTTTGTTCGAATTGAAGAATCAGATATGTACTTATATCCAGATCTTGATACATTCATGGTATTCCCATGGACTACTGATAACGGTAAAGTTGCTCGTTTCATCTGTGATATCTATACTTCAGAAGGTGAACCATTCTCTGGTGACCCACGTAACAACTTAAAACGTGTGTTAAAAGGAATGGAAGAGTTAGGATTCACTCACTTTAACCTAGGTCCAGAGCCAGAGTTCTTCTTATTTAAGTTAGATGCTAAAGGTGAACCAACTCTTGAAGTAAACGACCATGGTGGTTATTTCGACTTAGCACCAACTGACCTTGGTGAAAACTGCCGTCGCGATATCGTGTTAGAACTTGAAGAAATGGGCTTTGAAATTGAAGCATCTCACCATGAAGTAGCACCTGGTCAACACGAAATTGACTTCAAATATGCAAATGCAGTTGAAGCTTGTGACAATATCCAAACGTTCAAACTTGTTGTTAAAACAATCGCTCGTAAACATGGTTTACACGCAACATTCATGCCAAAACCATTATTTGGTGAAGCAGGTTCTGGAATGCACTGTAACGTATCTTTATTCAAAGGTAAAGAAAATGCATTCTACGATCCATCAACAGAACTTGGTTTATCAAAAACTGCTATGCAATTTATGGCAGGTATCCTAGAGCACGTTCAAGGATTTACAGCGATTACAAACCCGACTGTTAACTCTTACAAACGTTTAGTGCCTGGTTATGAAGCTCCATGTTACGTAGCATGGTCAGCACAAAACCGTTCACCACTAATCCGTGTACCAGCTTCTCGTGGTTTATCAACTCGTGTTGAAGTACGTTCAGTAGACCCTGCTGCTAACCCTTACTTAGCATTAGCTGCAATTTTAGAGTCTGGATTAGAGGGTATTCGTAAAGATTTAACTCCACCACCAGCTATTAACCGCAACATTTACATTATGAGTGAAGAAGAACGTAAAGCTAGCGGAATCGATAACTTACCAGCTTCTCTAGACGATGCACTTGTTGCACTTGCAAACGATGAAGTGATTAAAAATGCATTAGGTAGCCATATCTATGCAAACTTCAAAGAAGCAAAAGAAATCGAATTCGATATGTTCCGTACAGTGGTTCACCCATGGGAACGCGAACAATATTTAAAAATGTATTAATAAATAGAGAACCTGACACGGAATCCTTTCCGTGTCAGGTTTTTTGTTATGCTGTATCCTCTTAAACTTCTATCAATTCTTCAATGCTGCGGTATTTACCAGCAAAGAATAATAATGGGTTGCCTTCGCTTGTTTTAATATCCAATACCTTTCCTACAAATAAAGTATGATCACCCTCAATATGCTCTGCTGAAACTTCACAAGCAACTTGCGCTAGGGCACCTTGAATAATCGGTAAATTAGCTAAACGATCGAACTGCACTTGCTGATCCTTTAGTTGTCCTGAGAATATCTTCGAAATTTGAGTTTGATTGTCAGCTAAGATATTGACTGTGAATTGTTTGGAATCTTGAATTTTGGATAGCATACGTGCATTTTCTTTAATTGAGATCACGACAAGTTTCGGATCAAGTGAAACCGACATAAAAGCATTTGCTGTCATACCATGGGGTTCTCCGTTTGTTTCCGTTAGTATAACAGTTACACCAGTTGCGAATTTTCCCATTGCCTCTCTAAATAAACAATCATCCATATTACTACCTCCAATATTTTGAAATTTAATTACACTTCCTTGTTAGCTAACTCTCTAGATGTAGGTTGAATCAACCTAGTAAATATGAATTTTCTTTCATGATAGTGCAATAAGCATATTTTTCTCAGTTTTACCAGATGTTATAATATTCTGAAAACGTTTACAGCATGTAACTTGGTGGACTAGCATTACAAAAAGATTTGTATTCCTGTTACTAAATCCTAACAGATTTCAAGAGAGTAAAAATCACATGATAAGTAGCTAAATTTACATTTTTTTCGTTAAAAATGATGAAAGGTTTTTTCGGTATAGTGATTCAAGGTTTTGAAAAATTCGATATAGGGGTGGCTAACCATGGGGATGGATTTGAAGCAAACCAAGATAGAAGATGTTTTTCAATTGCCAAAGGAAGAAGCGTTAAAGGTATTAGATGAGCGCACGATAACAATTCCAATTACTGCAAGAACTTCATTGAAAAAAGAACTTATCACGACAATCGGGGAAGATCGGACAAAAGGGGTATTTATTCGATATGGGTGGCATTGCGGAGTTAGTGATGCTAAAAAAGCAATGTCTTACCAGTGGACAGATGAACTAGAGTTAATAAATACGGGACCAAAGTTTCACAAGTTACATGGTTACTTAGATGACGTCACAATAAGTGATATTCAGTACAATGATGAAAACCAATTAAAACGAATTGATGTTATTTGGACAAACTCATTCGAGGCTGACGAGTTCCTAAAAGATGGAGCTCAAAGTACTAAACCTGTTTGTCATACGCTTTGTGGCTATGCAAGTGGTTATCTATCGAGTTGTTTAAATAAATCGATTCTTGTAAAGGAAATTGAATGTCGGGCAATGGGGCATGAGAATTGTAAAGTCATTTGTATGCCCATCGAAGAGTGGGGAGAAAAATTAGAAAAAGAATATAGTTACTACCAGTCCACAAGTATGATTCAAGAATTAGATGAAGTAACGGCAAAACTTAAGATTGAAAGAGACTATTTAAAACAAGCCAATGAAATTCAACGAAAGTTGACCCATGAACTATTATCAAAACAAGGCTTACAGAAAATTGTCGACTTATTATTTGAAACTACCGGACTGCCAATATTCATTGAAAATGAGCATAACAAAATTATCGTGAAATCTTCTAATGTTCCACTAGATTTTGACTTAGAGAACATTCAATCAAAGTCGACCACATTTGTAAAAATATCACCAGAAATCAGTCTACTCAGGACACCTATTTTATTTGAACAACAAATTAAAGGATACTGTTCATTTATCTATTCAACAAATGATCAACCGACCGATTTGGAGTACATGGTCATTGATAAAGCATCCTTAACGGCATCTGTTATTCTTCTAAATGAAAATATAAAAATTAATACAGAACAAAATGTAAAACGAAATTTCTTAAGCGATGTATTAGAAGGGCGTATGGAGGAAAAGGAGATTTATAAAATTGCTTACTATCTTAATTTCCCTCCGGATGAACCTTACTGGATGCTTACATTGGAAAGAACGAATCGACAATCAGGTCTTAACCATGATATTGAAGTCAGTGAGGAATTAGTAAGACATCTCCATTTGTTCTTAAAAGAAAGAAATATTAATGCCATTGTTTCGCAAAAATCCGATAAAATTCTCATGTTAATTGAATACAAAACATTTAAAGCGTTATGTACCGAACCGCAAATCTTTATTACCCAATTATTAAACTATTGTTTACGTCGGTTTGAACAGTATGGATTTAATATTGGAGTTAGCACAGTAGTGGAGAATATTAGTGAAATTAATGTTCTTTATAATGAGACATTAGCGGCTTTAAAGGCAAAAAATCCAAAGAAGCAGATTTACTTCTTTGATGATTTAGAGATGGAAAGTGTCCTTTTCCAAGTACAAGACGAACACTTAGTTGATCGGTTTGTCAGTAAACAGGTGGGAAGATTGATTGAAGTGGATAAGGAATTTGATTTAACGAAGACACTCTATGCGTATATTGAAAATGGAATGAACATCAATAATACTTCGAAAGTTCTGTCGATGTCTATTAGTGGGTTAAGATACCGTTTGTCAAAAATAAGCGAGATATTAGAAATTGAACTAGACGATACGAGAAGTATATTCTCAGTTTATATGGCACTAAGGATATTAAAAGCGAAGAATTTAATTGTTGTATAAATAAAGTTGCAATAACGGAAGAAGAGAGGGAAACCTTTTTTCTTCTGTTTTTTTGTTTAGATAGATTCATTCATTAAACAAAAGCTAGGATGGATCTCTTAGAAATCAGTTTTCCGAAAGAAATTTCAAAAATTATCTTAAATAATTTACAACATTGGCATAGTAAATTTGTGGAAAAACACTGAAGCTTACATCATTTGTTAATATCCTGCGATATTTATTCGTTAAAATCGTTTAAAATGATGAAACTTTTCGCACATTGTATAGCTATATTTTGAAATTTCTGATTATTATACTAAGTACTAATCAGAGGTTGCTGATTATTGTGATAACGCTTTCAAAATGTGGGGAGGAATTGAAATGGCAGTTAATACTTTAGCAGTGCAAGAGAAAACGATTAACCGAGATGAGCTTCTTAAAAAAGCAGAAGAGGTAGGAAAGTTAGCTGAAAAGCATGCGATGGAATCTGATCAAGATGCTAGACTCCCGGATATTGTCATCGAAAAGATTAAAGAAGCTGGTTTTCAAAAGTTGCTAAGACCAAAAGCTTACGGTGGTCAAAATCTTGATTTCTATACGTTTGGCGATATTATTCGTACAGTAGCAAACTATAGTGTTTCTGCTGCATGGCTTACTTACTTCAATATTATCCATGAAACTTGGCCAGCATTTTTACCGAAACAAGGCCGTGAAGAGTTGTTTAATAGCGGTGGACTAATGGCTGATGTTTTCGCCCCAATTGGAAAAGTTGTAGACGATGGAGAAGGTTATCGATTATCCGGTCAATGGAATTTCTGTAGTGGTGTATTCTGGAGCGACTGGATTGCCTTAGGCGCAGTTCACAAAATGCATGATGGAACAGAGCCAGAGTATAGTTTGTTTATTGTAAACAAAAAGGAAATAGAGATTGTTGAAAACTGGGACACAATCGGATTGCGCGGCACAGGAAGTAACGCAGTCAAAGTGGAGAATGTCTATGTTCCACCTCATTATGTGTTCCCTCTAACAAGAGTGATCAACGGAGATACTGCACCGGATGGAAACTATGAAGAAGACTATCAAATTTTCAGAGTCCCTTACCTAGCCTTTTTCTTAGCGGGCTTCCCACATATTGCAATCGGGGCAGTAGAACGATTAATTCGAAACTTCAAAGAAAAAACAGAAAATCGTATACGAATTTTCAATAATAATGCAAATGAAAAAGAAGCAGGTACGGCACAGCGAACGCTTGCAGAATTAAATATACAGTTAACAGCTTTAAAAGCATTGGCAAAAGACTATGCAGATCGTCTTACTTACTATGAAGAAAATAATATTCGAGTTTTAGATGAAGAGGAACGAGAGCTGTTATTTGCGATACGTGGCTATGTTGCGAAAACAACATCCGAAATGGCCACTCGTATCTTGATTACTCTAGGGGGTAACTCGGTATACAAACATGATGGCAGTGAGCGCTTCGTTCGAGATTTATTGACAGTTGCTGCACATCCAACTCATCAATATGAAGATGCAATGGCTGGTTACGGAAAAACGATTGTTGGCTTTAAGGGTCATCCAACTTGGTAAATATAAAAAAATTTAGGGGGAATGTGAAATGAAAAATGAACCAATTTTAGATGTGGCACAACTTGCGCATTTTGAGATTTATAGTCCAAAGTTAGAGGAGTCAGTGGCGTTTTTCAAAAACATCTTAGGGATGGATGAAGTTGCTCGACAAGGGAAATCCGTTTACATGCGCGCTTATGAAGATCATTACCATAATACATTAATTATTACGGAATATGATGAAGCAGGATTAGGTCATGTTGCATGGAGAGCGACATCGCCTCAAGCATTAGAACGTCGCGTTGCTGCACTAGAAAAATCAGGATACGGCCTTGGGTGGATTGAAGGGGATATCGGTCATGGACGGGCCTACCAATTCACAACACCAGATGGTCATAAAATGGAAATCCTTTGGGATGTTGAGTATTATCAAGCGCCAGAGGATCAAAGAACACCTTTATTAAATCGACCGCAAAGACGTCCAAGCCGGGGTGTACCGGTACGTCGTTTAGATCATATCAATGTGTTAGCAAGTGATACGAGAAAAAATGCGGAGTTCTTAGAAGATGTTCTAGGCTTTAAAGTACGTGAACGCATTTTAGCAGAAGATGACTCGGATGTAGCAGCATGGTTAAGTGTTAGTACATTAGTACATGACATTGCCATTATGACAGATGCATTAGGAGCAGAAGGTCGTCTCCATCATATTTGTTATTGGTATGGTTTCCCACAACACTTATCAGATGTAGCAGACTTATTAATTGAAAGTGGCTACGAAATTGAAGCGGGTCCAGGTAAACATGGTGTCACACAAGCAGCCTTCTTATATGTTGTAGAGCCAGGTGGAAATCGTGTTGAATTATTCGGTGACCCAGGCTATCAAATTTTTGATCCAGATTGGAAAACAATCGAATGGAAAGGAAAAGATTTGGAAAAGGCCATCATCTGGCATGGTTCAAACTTACCGCAAGAATTCTTTAAATACGGTACACCAGTGAAGTCAGATACACTCGTGAAGAATTCCTAGATTAGTGCTATTGAAGAAGGGGAGATCGTTTTGCAAATCAAATCAAAGTTTATAACAATAAACGGAATTAACACCCATTATCATGAAGAGGGCACTGGAAATGAAAAAATCATTTTAATCCATGGCTCAGGCCCAGGTGTATCTGCATTAGCCAACTGGCGTTTAGTCATCCCACGACTAAGTGAATCCTATCAAGTGTTCGCTCCAGATATTATCGGCTTTGGTGAAACAGATAAGTTAGCGAATCAGGATTATAATATTAATTTATGGGTGGAACATTTAATTAGCTTTATTGAAGCGGTGTCGGATGAACCGGTTTATTTAGTAGGGAATTCATTTGGTGGAGCATTATCTCTTCATATCGCTTACCACAGACCAGATTTAGTGAAAAAGTTAATTTTGATGGGTAGTGTAGGGACGAAGCATCAAATTTCGGAAGGATTAGATCGTGTTTGGGGCTATGAGCCAAGTTTAGAATCTATGAAAGATCTCATTAAACTATTTTCCTATAATCAAGAAGCTGCAAATAATGAAGAGCTGGTTCGCATGCGCTATGAAGCAAGCATTCGACCAGATGTAAAGGAAGCGTTTTCTGCCATGTTCCCTGAACCACGTCAAAAGAAACTAGATGAAATGGCTTTAGAAGACGAGCAAATTAGGAAAATTGAGACGCAAACATTAATCTTCCACGGATTAAATGACCAAGTCATCCCAATCGAAGAAACAAGTTATCGATTAATTCAATTATTA
>Ga0182745_1002542_pt1 | contig 16272 bp, 10 predicted proteins | sample eDN3rd30CKraftBY_FD_128523 | JGI IMG/M metagenome (GOLD analysis project Ga0182745, IMG submission 128523) | Enriched backyard soil microbial communities from Emeryville, California, USA - eDNA 3rd pass 30_C Kraft BY (version 2) (version 2) | ecosystem: Environmental > Terrestrial > Soil >...
CCACTGGAGGACGAGGAAACCACGCATTTCTCCATCATCGATGCGGAAGGCAACCGGGTGGCCGCGACCCAGACGGTCAACCTGGCCTACGGCTCCGGCTTGATACCGCCGGGCACCGGCGTGCTGCTGAACAACGAAATGGACGATTTCGCGCTGCGGCCGGGCACGCCCAACGCCTTCGGCGTGATGGGTTACGGCGCCAACGCGCCGGAGCCGGGCAAGCGCATGCTCAGCTCCATGACCCCCAGCTTCATGGTGTCCGACGACCGCATCGTGGTGCTTGGTACGCCCGGTGGCAGCCGCATCATCACCATGGTGCTGCTGGGCATACTGGGCTACGACGCCGGCCTGGATGCGCAACAGGTGGCCGCGTTACCGCGTTACCACCACCAGTGGATGCCCGATGTCATTTCGGCCGAGAGCGACGCCTTCACGCCGCAGGTGGCGGCGGCACTGCGCGGCATGGGGCACCAGGTGAACCTGCCGGGCGAAACGCTTACCGGCCGGGGGTCCAGCCACGTGTGGGGCAACCTGCAGACCGTGTCCTGGGACCGCAAGCAGGGCCGCTTGTCCGGCGGTAGCGACCCGCGCAACCCGGTGGGCAAGGCGGAGGTGCGTGCGGTCGGGGTGCGGCCATGAAGCTCTGGTCGATCGACGGCAACACCCAGATGCTCGATGGCGGCGCCATGTTCGGCAATGCGCCCAAGGCGCTGTGGACGCGATGGGCCGCGCCCGATGCGCTCAACCGCATTCCGTTGGCGTGCAGGGCCTTGCTGGCCTCACCATTGAACGGCCGCACGGTGCTGTTCGAGACCGGCATCGGCACCTTCTTCGAGCCCAAGCTGCGCGAGCGCTTTGGCGTGCGCGAAGAGCGCCATGTGCTGCTGGATTCGCTGGCGGCGGCGGGCTTCAGTCACGAGGACATCGACGTGGTGGTGCTCAGCCACCTGCATTTCGACCATGCGGGCGGTCTGTTGGCGCCGTGGGCGCCGGACCGTTCCCCGCAGCTGCTGTTTCCCAAGGCCACCTTCGTGGTAGGTGCGGCGCATTGGCACCGAGCGCGCCAGCCGCACCCGCGCGATCGCGCCAGTTTCATTCCCGAGTTGCCCGGCCTGCTGGAAGCCAGCGGTCGGCTGGAGCTGGTGGAAGGCGAACATTGCGCGGCCCTGGGCGACGCGGTGCGCTTCAGCTTCAGCGATGGCCACACGCCGGGGCTGATGCTCTCGGAGATCGTCGGCCCCGAGCGCGTGGACGGCCAGCCGCATGGCGGCGTCGTGTTCTGCGCCGACCTGATCCCGGGCCGGGCCTGGGTGCACGTGCCCATCACCATGGGCTATGACCGCAACGCGGAGCTGCTCATCGACGAGAAGCGCGCATTCCTGCAGGACAAGTTCGCGCGCAAGGTGCATCTGTTCTTTACCCACGACCCGGAGTGCGCGCTGGCGCAGGTGACCTGCGACCCGGGCGGGCGCTTTGGCACCACCCATGAAGTCGCGGAATTGCAGGCGCGCAGCCTGGCCTCCCCACAAGCCTGAGGTCCGGCGGCTGCCGCGCCGCCGCGACCCATGTCATATCGGTGTAACTGGCTGGAAATACGGTACCGGCGATCACTCCATCCCTAGGGGACGCCGCGTGTACCTGAAACATCCGCTGTGCCTGGCCGTCGGCCTGGTCCTGGGCCTGGCCGCCGCCGTGCCGCCGGCGGCGGCGCAGACCGCCGAACCCGCCGCGCCGGCGCAGGACGGCGAGATCGAACGCCTCGACGGCATCACCGTGACGGCGCGCCGCCGCGAGGAGAGCATCCAGAAGGTGCCGGTGGCGGTCAGTGCGTTCGGCGAGCAGGACCTGCAGCAGATGCAGGCGCAGAACATCGACAGCCTGCAAGGCTCGGTGCCGAACATGAACATCGTCCAGGGGCGCGGCTCGTCCTCGTCGGTCAACGTGTTCATCCGCGGCATCGGCCAGCCCGACGCGCTGCAGACCTTCGACCCGGGCGTGGGCATCTACGTCGACGACGTCTACTACTCGCGCATCCAGGGTGCGCTGTTCGGCCTCTACGACGTCGACCACATCGAAGTGCTGCGCGGCCCGCAGGGCACGCTGTACGGCAAGAACTCGACCGGCGGCGCGATCAAGATCGTCACGCGCGAACCGGGCGAGACCACCGAGGGCAACGTCGAGCTGACCGTCGGCGACCACGGCCTGTTCGAGGCCAAGGCCTATGCGGCGATGCCGCTCACCGAGCACTGGGGCTTGAGCGCCGCGCTGATGAGCACCGGCAACGACGGCTTCGTGAAGGATCCCGACACCGGCAAGCGCTACAACCAGAACGACACCGAGGCGGTGCGCATCAAGCTGGTCGGGCGCCCGACCGATACCTTCAAGGCGGCCTTCACGCTCGACTACACGCACCAGGACAACCCGCTGACGCTGGGCAATCCGCAGGCGCCGCTGATCCAGACCGACCTGGCGCTCGGGCCGCGCGTGCTGCGCGAGCCGGTGGGTGGCGAGTACGACTTCCGTACGCGCACCTCGTTCGGGCCGGACCAGGGCCAGAAGCTCAACCACAAGGGCCTGGCGGCCAACCTCGGCTGGGACCTCTCCGACAGCTGGTCGCTCAAGAGCATCACCGCGTACCGGCAGCTGGTGTCCAAGTCCTACATCGACATCGACGCGTCGGAGTTCTCGCTCGGCGACGTCTATGTCGGCATCGACCAGAACCAGTTCAGCCAGGAGCTGCAGGCGCAGTTCGACAACGGCGGCCCGGTGCAGGCCACCTACGGCGTCTACTTCCTGCGCGAGCACGTGCCTTCGACGCAGTACGCCTGGGCCGACGACCTCTACAGCGTGGCGACCGCGCCGGTGACGTTCCTGCGCACCATCGGCGACGACCTCACCACCAAGAGCTACGCCGCCTACGGCCAGGTCAACTGGGAATTCGCCCCGTCCTGGACGCTCGGCGCGGGCCTGCGCTACACGCGCGAGCGCAAGGAGTACGACCGCACCACCTCCACCTTCTGGGGTCCGCTGCTGGCCAGCCTCGACGGCACCGTCGCCTTCGACGCCAGCAAGAGCTGGGACGCCTGGACGCCGTCACTGAGCCTGACCAAGGCGTTCTCGGACCGGCTGATGGGCTACGTCTCGGCCAACCGCGGCTTCAAGTCCGGCGGCTTCAACGGCCGCGCCAACGCCGCCGCCGAGGCGGCGCGGCCGGAGTTCGATCCGGAGTTCGTCTGGACCTATGAGCTGGGCCTCAAGTCCAGTTCGGCGGACGGGCGCCTGATCGGCAACGTCAGCGTGTTCCACAGTGAGTACAAGAACTTCCAGGCGCGCGTCAGCGGCGAGGAAGTGGGCAACTTCCCGGTGCTCAACGCCGCCAAGCTGAAGATGGACGGTGTCGAGTTCGAGGGCATCGCGCTGATCGGCGAGGGCACGCGCCTGTCCGCGCAGATCGGCTGGATGGATGCACGCTACGCCTCGTTCGACGACCCGCGCGTGGCCAGCGCCCCGATCTACGCGAACCTGCACGACCATGTGCCGTTCTCGCCGGAATGGACCGGACGCATCGCTGCCAGCCACACCTTCAACCTCGCCACCGCGGGCAGCCTGACGGTCGGCGGCGACTACGCCTACCGCTCTAAGACCTGGCTCAGCGTGGACAATCGCGACGTGCTGGCGCAGAACGGCTTCGGCCTGGCCGGGCTCTACGGGATCTGGGATTCGCCGAGCCTGAAGTGGCAGGTCCGCGGCGGCGTGCGCAACCTCACCGACAAGGTCTACAAGACCGATGCGCAGGAGTTCTCGAGCGTCGGCAACATCCAGACCGCGTACTATGGCATGCCGCGCAACTACTACCTGACCGCCCGCTACAGCTTCTGATCGCGGCCGCGCTCATGAGGAAGGACCAGTCGATGACGATGCCCTTGCCCTGCCGCGCCGCCCTGCCGGCGGCCGGTGCGTTGCTGGCGGGCCTGCTGCTGGCCGCCTGCACGAAGGCGCCGGCGGCCGCCCTGCCCAAGTTCGCGGTCGATGCCGATCGCGTGATGGTGGCCGGTCTCTCCTCGGGGGCCTACATGGCCACCCAGGCGCACCTGGCCTTGTCCGATCGCATCCACGGCGCCGCGCTGGTGGCCGGCGGTCCCTACGGCTGTGCCGGCGGCAAGCTCGAAGTCGCGCTGTCCACCTGCATGAAGGGCGAGCCGGCGATCGACGTCGCCGCGCTGGCCGCGCGTGCGGCCGACCGCGCGGCCAAGGGCGAGATCGCGCCGCTGGCCAATCTCGCCGGCGACCCGGTCTACGTGCTGCACGGCCGCCGCGACGCCACGGTGGCCGAGCCGGTCGCCCGCGCCGGGGCGGCGTTCTACGAGCGGCTGCGCGCCGATCACGCGGACCTGGCCACGCTCAAGGTCGCCTGGGACGGTGGCCGTGATTTCCCGCATCTGCTGCCGACCGCGCAAGGCACCGGCGGCTGCGAATCGGCCGCTCCCTACATCGGCAACTGCGGCTTCGATGCGGCCGGCGCGATCTTCAACGCGCTCTACGGCGCGGCGCCGCGTCCGGCGCCCGCCACGGCCGCCGGCTCGCTGCAGGCGTTCGACCAGCGCGTGTTCGCACCCGCCGGCAAGGCGACCCAGCTGGCCGATCAGGGCCGGCTCTACGTGCCCAAGGCCTGCGCGGACGGCGCGCGTTGCGGCGTGCTCGTCGCGCTGCACGGCTGCCAGCAGAACGTCGAGGCGGTCGGCGAGGCCTTCGTGCGCGATGCCGGCTTCAACCGCTGGGCCGACGCCTACGACGTGATCGTGCTGTACCCTCAGACGCACGCCAGTCTGGCGCCGCTGAATCCGAAAGCATGCTGGGACTGGTGGGGCTATACGGGTGCCGACTACGACACGCGCGACGGGGCGCAGGTGGCGTGGCTGGCGAACCTGATCGACGGGCTGAAGCGCTAGCGATCGCCTCGCCGGTGCGCGCCGCGGCACCGCCGGTGCGGTCCGGAACGGCCCGATGCTGAGCGCCCTGGTCGTCGCGGCCAGCCTGGTCTGGCTCGGGTTGCTGTTCGGCGCGGCGGTCTGGGGCGAGCGCCATCCGGAGGGCTTCGCGCGGCGCTGGTCGTACGTCTATGCGCTTTCGCTGGCGGCCTACTGCACGTCCTGGACGTTCTACGGCACCGTCACCCAGGCGGCGCGCTCGGGCTGGTGGCTGCCGCCGACCTTCGTCGGCACGATCCTGCTGTACGTGTTCGGCTTCGGCGCGCTGCAGCGCCTGGTGCGCCTGGTGCAGGAAACGCACAGCACCTCGATCGCCGACCTGGTCGCCGCGCGCCTCGGCAAGGACTCCCGGCTGGCCGCCGCGATCACCCTGGTCGCGATCCTCGGCATCGTGCCGTACATCGCGCTGCAGCTGAAGGCGGTCGCGATGAGCTTCGGCCTGCTGACGCGCGCCAGCCCGCTGGAGGCACCGCCCTGGCAGGACAGCGCGCTCTACGTGGCGCTGGTGCTGGCCCTGTTCGCGATGCTGTTCGGCACCCGCAGCGTCAGCACGGCCGAGCACAACCGCGGCCTGGTGCTGGCGATCGCGCTGGAGTCGCTGCTCAAGCTCGGCGCGATGCTGGCGATCGGCGCCTGGGTGCTGCTCGGCTACGGCTGGCCGGCACCGCCGCCCGCGGCCACGACGACGGCGAGCGGTTTTCCGGGCCTGGTCGTGCTCGGCATCCTGGCCCTGTTCACGCTGCCGCACCTGTACCACGTCGGCGTCGCCGAATGCCGCGACGTGCGCCACCTGGCCACCGCCCGCTGGCTGTTCCCGCTGTACATGGGCCTGATCGCGCTGCCGCTGCTGCCGCTGGCGCGCGCCGGCGAGTCACGCCTGGGCGGGCTGGGCGTGCCCTCGGACCTCTACGTGCTGGCGCTGCCGCTGGCCGACGGCAACGGCGCGCTGGCACTGCTCGCGTTCCTGGGCGGTCTCAGCGCCGCGACCGGCATGGTGATCGTCGCGACGCTGGCGCTCAGCCTGATGATCGGCAACCACTGGCTGACGCCGCTGCTGGTGCGCGGCGCGTGGCGGCAGAACCGCGGCGACCTGCGCGCCAGCGTCCTGCGCCAGCGCCGCCTGGCGATCCTGATCGTGGTGCTGCTGGCCTGGATCTACAGCCGCGCGACCAGCGGCAGCGAGGCGCTGGCCGACATCGGTGCGCTGTCGTTCTCGGGCCTGGGCACGCTGGCGCCGGCGGTGCTGTTCGCGGTGCTGCGCCCGCAGACGCCGCCGCGCGCGATGCTGTGGGGGCTGGCGGCCGGTGTGGTGGTATGGGCCTGGTGCCTGCTGGTGCCGACACTGGCCACGCCGGACTGGCTCGACGCCGGCCCGTTCGGCATCGGCTGGCTGGCGCCGGACCACCTGTTCGGCCTGTCCGGCTGGAGCCGGCTGACGCGCGCGGTCATGCTGAGCCTGCTGGTGGAGACGACGGTCACCCTGCTGCTGGCCGCGCGTGCCACCGGGCCGCAGCCGGTCGAGGCTGGCGAGCTGGACGTGGCGACCCTGCGCGGCCTGGGCTGGCGCTTCCTGGCGCCCGAGCGCGTGGACCTGCTGATCGGCGAGCCGCGCAGCGGCCTGGCCGATCCCGGCCAGGTCGAGCGGGTCGAGCGCGAGCTGGCCACGGTCTTCGGTGCCGCGTCGGCGCGCCTGCTGCTCGACGCCGCGCGCCGCGCGCGCGGCCGCGACCTGGACACCGTCGCGACGATCGTCGGCGAGGCCTCGCAGGCGCTGCGCTTCAACCAGCGCCTGCTGGAGGCGGCGCTGGAGAACATGACGCAGGGCATCAGCGTCGTCGACCGCGAGCTCAACCTGGTCGCCTGGAACGCCCGCTACGCGCAGCTGTTCGGTTTTCCCGCCGACCTGCTGCGGGTCGGCCGGCCGATCGCCACGCTGGCCGCGCATGCGCTGCGATCGGAAGGGCATGACGAGGCGCGGATCGCGCGGATGGTGGTGCGGCGGCTCGATCACATGCGCGCCGGTACGCCGCTGCTGTCCGAACGGCGCTTTCCGGACGGCAGCCTGATCGAGATCCGCGGCAACCCGATGCCCGGCGGCGGCTTCGTCGCCACCTTCACCGACGTCACCGCGTTCCGGCAGGCCGAGGCCGACCTCAAGCAGGTGGCCGAGCACCTCGAGCAGCGCGTGGCCGATCGTACCGCCGAGCTGGCGCGGGCCAGCGCGGCGGCCGAGCAGGCCAACCAGGCCAAGACGCGCCTGCTGGCGGCGGTCAGCCACGACCTGGCGCAGCCGCTCAATGCGGCGCACCTGTTCGTGCATGCGCTGGTGCAGCGCCTGGCGCATCCGGAGTACCGCGAGGCGCTCGGTCACATCGACGGCGCGCTGGGCTCGGCCGAGGAACTGCTGGCTGGCCTGCTGGATGTCTCGCGGCTGGACGCCGGCGGCCTGGTGCCGGCCCGGCAATCCTTCCGCGTCGACACGCTGCTGCGCGGCCTGGCGGCGGAGTTCGGTGTCCTGGCGCAACAGAAAGGCCTGCGCCTGGCCTATGTCGCCTCGTCGGCCTGGCTCGACACCGATCCGCAGCTGCTGCGGCGCGTGCTGCAGAACTTCCTCGCCAATGCGGTGCGCTACACGCCGTACGGCCGCATCGTGATCGGCGGCCGCCGGCGCGGCGACCGGCTGCGCATCGAGATCTGGGACAGCGGGCCGGGCATCGCCGCCGCCGATCGCACGGTGATCTTCGAGGAGTTCCGCCGCCTGGGCCGCGACGGCCAGGGCCTGGGCCTGGGCCTGTCGATCGCCGAGCGCATCGCGCGCCTGCTCGGCCTGCCCTTGAGCCTGCGCTCCTGGCCGGGACGCGGCAGCGTGTTCGCCATCGACGTGCCGTTCGGGCAGCCCCAGCCGCAAGCACCCGCCGCCGCGCCGCCACCCCCGGCGCAGGCGCTGCGCGGCCGCGTGCTGGTGGTCGACAACGACGCCGCCGTGCGGGCGGCGATGACCGAGCTGCTGGCCGGCTGGCAGTTCCAGGTGCTGGCGGCGGCCGACGCGGACGAGGCCGCGCGGTTGTGCGCGAGCGGGTGGCCGGACCTGCTGGTGGTCGATTTCCACCTCGATGCGGGCTCGACCGGGCTGCAACTGCGCGAGGCCCTGCCCGCCCCCGTGCGCGCGCGGCCGTGCATCGTGGTCACGGCCGACCACGGTGAGGCGGTGCGGGCCGCGGTCGCCGCGACCGGCTGCCACCTGCTCTACAAGCCGCTCAAGCCGCTGGCGCTGAAGTCGCTGATGGCGCGCCTGCTGTGAGGCCGCCGCACGCGGGCGCTGCCGCGCGGCGGCGGCTGTCAGGCACCGGCGGCCGGATCGTCGTGCTCGCGCGCGGTCAGCTGCAGCGTGCTCAACAGCACGCCGGCCTGCGTGCGGTTGCGCACGCCGAGCTTCTCGAAGATCGCGGTGACGTGCGCCTTCACGGTGCGTTCCTGGATCGCCAGCGCAGCGGCGATCTGCTTGTTGAGCCGCCCCTGCGCGACCAGGGCCAGCACACGGAACTGCTGCGGACTCAAGGTATTGAGCCGGGTCGCCAGTGTGCCGTCGCCGGCATCGGTGCCGGTCGCGGCGACGTCCGCGCGCCGCTCGGGCGGAATCCAGGTCTGGCAGGCGAGGATCGCGCGCAGGGCTGTCTGCAGGTCCTCCAGACCGGCGCGCTTGGCGATGAAGCCGGCCGCGCCGTAGGCGAGCGCACGGCGGATCGTGTCCGGCTCGTCGTGGGCCGAGACCATCGCGACGGCGACGGCCGGGAACTCGGCGCGCAGCGACGCCAGGCCCATCAGGCCGTGGTTGCCGGGCATGTGCAGGTCGAGCAGGGCCAGGTCGGTGTCCGGATGCTCGGCCAGCTGCGCGCGCGCGGCATCCAGGTCGTCGGCCTCGGTGATCCGCACGCCGGTGTCGATGCCGGCCACCGCCTGCCGCAGCGCCAGCCGGAACAGCGGATGGTCGTCGGCGATCAGCACCTTGAGCATCGAGCCACCCTGGTGACGGAGACGGTTCCGCAGCATACCGCGCAGGGCTGCGACTTTCGTACGATGGCGCGGGCGGCACCGGCACGTATCGTAGGCCGATGCCGCCACGTTCTTGTCTGTTGCTTGTGTCGCTCCTGCTGCTCGGCGCCTGCGCCGCGCCGGCGCGGCGCGAACGTCCGCCTTCGCCGATGACCGACTTCCTTGCCAGCCCGATCCGCGAGACGCGCCATGCCGGCGGCGACGACCTGCTGACCGCGGGTCTGGGCCTGGCCGGATTGCGCGGCGCGCCGGTCGCGTTCGCCGACCCGGAGCGGCCCACGCCGGAGGAGCTGCGGCGGCGTGCGATCCAGGCCAGCTGGAAGGGCATCGCCGACCTCGGGCCGCTCGGCGGCTACGGCACGCTGTACGGCAGCACGGCGACGGTGACCGGTCGCGAGTTCTCGGCATTCGCGCGCCTGCCCGGTGCGCATTCGCCGCACCGCGTGCTGGTGCAGGTGCCGGACGCGTTCGATGCGTCGGCACGCTGCCTGGTCGTGACCGCCTCGTCCGGTTCGCGCGGCATCTACGGCGCGATCGCATTGGCCGGCGCGGCCGGCCTGCCGCGCGGCTGCGCCGTGGCCTACACCGACAAGGGCACCGGCAGCGGCTACTTCGACCCGGCCACGCGCAGCGGCGTGCAGCTGGACGGCACGCGCGCCGCGGCCGGCACGGCGCTGCTGGAGTTCGAACCGGCGGCCGACGTTCCCAGCGACGCGGGGATCGCGGTCAAGCATGCCCATTCGGGCGACAACCCCGAGGCCGACTGGGGCCGGCACCTGCTGCAGGCGGCGCGCTTCGGCCTGGCGATGCTCGACCGCGCGCATCCGGACCAGGCGCCGTTCACGCCGGCCAATACGCGCATCGTCGCGATCGGCCTGTCCAACGGCGGCGGCGCGGTGCTGCGTGCGGCCGGGATCGACGACGGCCTGCTCGACGCGGCGATCGCGCTGGCGCCCAACATCGCCACGCCGGGCCGGGGCCGCGCGCTCTACGACTACGCGACCGAGGCGGCGCTGTGGCTGCCGTGCGCCCTGCTCGATCCGCGCTTCGACCCGGTGCCGATGGCGCGCGAGGCCGATGGCAGCGCGCCGGCCGCCGGCCGTGCCCGTTGTGCGTCGCTGCAGGCGCACGGCCTGCCCGGCAGTGCCGCGCCGGCCGCCACGGCGCTGGCGCAGCTGCGGGCCGCCGGCTGGTCCGACGCGGCGCTGGCGACCGCCGCGAGTACCACGCGCCTGGACCTGTGGCGCGCGGTAGCCGCGACCTATGCCTCGGGCTACCTGCGGGCGCCGGCCGGCGCGATGCCGTGCGGCTTCGGCTTCAGCGGCCACGATGCGCAGGGGCGGCCGGGCGTCGTCTCCGAGGCGGTGCGCGCGGCATGGTGGGCGGACGCCAGCGGCATTCCGCCCGGTGCCGGCGTGCTGCTGACCGCGCCCGCCGCGACCGGTGAGGATCCGGCCTGGCCCGGCCTGGCCTGCCTGCGCGGCCTGTGGACCGGCACCGATGCCCCGGCGACGCGCCTGCGCGCGGCGGTCGAGGCGACCCGCGCCGCGCTGCCGCGTCGCGACCTGCCGGTCGTGGTCATCCACGGCGAAGCGGACGGGCTGGTGCCGATGGCGTTCAGTGCCGAGCCGTACGTGGAATGGCTGCGCGCCCACGATCGCACGCCCACCTGGTGGCCGATCGCCCACGGCCAGCATTTCGATGCGTTCCTCGCCCTGCCCGGCTTCGGCGATCGCTACGTGCCGTTGCTGGCCTATGGCTATGCCGCATTCGACACGGTACTGGACGCGCTGCGCAGCGGCGGGCCACTGCGCTTGCCACCGGCCCCGCAACCACGCGCACGCGGCAACGGTGCGCTGGAAGCGGCACATCTGGGCCTGCGCTGAACGCACGCACGCGATCCGCCGCTGCGTGCGAGGGGCCGCGCTTCACCCGCACGGCCGGGATCGGCAAGGACGACGGTTCGAGCGACGGCTGGGCGTGACCATCGCTTGGCGAACCGGTCGATGGCGTCCTGCCATCGAGCCCGCGCCGGTGCGCGCGCAGCGTCATGTCCTTGACGGCGGCTGGCGCGCGCAGCCGATGTCCGGCACGCCCTGTGCCGATCGACTGCAAGAAACGTGGGAAACGTCCAGTGCCGGCCCGCCCGCCGTCGGAGTAGGGTGTGCTGGCCTCTCCGGTGCGGCCTCACACAGCACCGTTGGGTACCGTCCCGGAGCGGCGGGTTGTTGTTCTCAGAGCTGCATTGACCGCGTCGAGAGATTCGACGCCATCAGGAGAAGGTCATGACGAGAGCAGGTATGGCATTGCTGGTATTCGCCGGTTCACTGGTGTCGGGGCTGCTTCCCTCGCAAGCCCACGCGTTCTCGATATCCCTCAGCTGTTCGACCGGCCTGTGCGTCGTGTCCCTGGACACGACCGGCGTCAGCACGCCGGTCAGCATCGACTGGGACATCGCGGGCAGCGCCAACATCATCATTCCCCGCTACTGCGGCAACAAGAGGCTGTGCTCGTTCTATTGCCCCGACGGCAACGACGATCCGACGCATCCGGTCGCCTTCCCGGTGACGGTGACCGTCGTCGTGGCCGACGCAGGCAACCAGATCGTGGGGACGGCCTCCGCGCACGCGCTGTGCGCGGGACAGGTCGGGTGAGCGTCGTCGGATGAGGTGCCGGTCCCGGTAGCGACCGGGACCGGCTTCAACGGCCCCGCATCGGCGTGGATGCCGTTCACGGCAGCGGGCGCGTCGCCTCCGCCAGCGCCGCCTCCAGACCGAGACCGCCCAGGGCGTCGAGGCGATCGCGGTCCCAGTCGGCGGCGATGCGGCCTTCGTGCAGCAGCAGCGCGCGGTCGACCCAGTGCTCGACCACGTCCAGTGCATGCGTGGCCAGCACGATCGCGCAGCCGTCGGCGGCGCGCGCCCGCAGGTGCCGCTTGAGCACCAGGCCGCTGGTGGGATCGAGCCCGTTGAGCGACTCGTCCAGCAGCAGCAGGGCCGGCGCGCCGGCCAGCGCCAGCAGCACGCCGAGCTTCTGCCGCATGCCGTAGGAATACATCGCCACCGGCTCGTGCAGGCGCGGTGCCAGCGCCAGGTCCGCCGCCAGCGCCAGCACGTCGTCGCCGATCGCCGCGCGGCCGTGCGCGGCGGCATGGACGGCCAGGCATTCGTGCCCGGTCAGCACCGCCGGCAGGCGCTCGGCACCGACGGCATGGCCCAGGCGCCGCCGGGCGTCCGGCCCACGGTCGGACAGGACCACGCCGTCGATCAGGATCGTTCCGGCGGCCTGGCGGCGGCCGCCGATGCAATCGAGCAGCGTGCTCTTGCCGCTGCCATTGGCGCCGAGCAGGGCCACCCATTCGCCACGCGGCACGCGCAGGTCGATGCCATCGAGCACCTGCAACGGAAACGCCTCCGGATAGCCGGCCGACAGTCCGTGCACCTCCAGCGCCGCGTTCATCGGTCGGCCTGCAACGGGCGATGGCGGACGAAGGCGGCCGCGACGGCGATGGCCGCGACGACGGCCGGCAGCACGGCGCCTGCCAGCGCCGCGCGCGGCGGCAGGCCGCGCAGGAACAGCGCGAACAGCACCAGCAGGCCCCCGAGCTGCACCAGCGCGCTGCGGCTGCACAGCGCGACGACGAAGCGCCGGCCGGCCAGCGGCGTGCCGCGCAGCCAGCCGCCGCTCGCCGCGATCGCGGCCAGCAGGCCACGCAGGCATTCGACGAGGGCGACCAGCGCGACCAGCACCAGCAGCGCCGGCAGCACGATGTCGAGCGGCGTGCTCATCGGCAGCGGCATCGCCAGGATCAGCGGACCGAGCACGCGCGCGTGGACGGCCGGATCGGCCTGGGCGCGGGCGATCCGCAGCGGCCAGGCGGCCAGCACGCGCCAGCCGCTGGCGCCGGCCGGCCGGGCCGCGGTCCGCGGTTGCCGCCGTCGCGGCGCCGCCGGCCGCCGGTCGAACCCGGCGCCGATCAGGCTGCCCGCCAGCCAACCGGCGGCGACCAGCACGGCAAGCCGGAGCGGGAACGCGCCCAGGCTGCCGGCCAGGGCCAGCCAGCCGAGGGCGGCCAGCGCGCCGGCCAGCGGGCCCGCCTGGGCCAGCGCCAGGCGCACGGTGGTCGCGACCGCCCGCTGTCCGGGCGTGACCGGCAGCGCGGCGAGCCAGCTCCGGGCCTGCGCCGCCCGCCAGCGCCGGCGCAGCCGCCGGGTACGGATCGCGGCCAGTGCACCGGCCAGCACCAGCACCCCTGCCGGTGCCGCCGCCAGCCAGGCGGCCAGGCGATCGGCCGGCGGCCAGGGCGCAAGCATCCAGGCGCCGGCGCAGGCCGCCAGCAGCGCACCGAGCGCGGCCAGCGCCCAGCGTGGCCGGCGCGCGGCCGCCGCCAGGCGCCGGCGCAGCGCCAGCCCATCGGCGAGCAGCAGGGGATTGGTACGAGGCATGGCGCCTTCGGACAACGATTCGACGGCAGGATTCCCGGCGCCTGCCGCGACGGTGGCAGGCCATGCACAAGTACGAATTCTGCCGTGCACGTTCCCCGGCCGAATCACGGCGATAATGCCGCCTCCACGGGAGAGAGCGATGCGAGCGTTGTTGTTGGCCGCCACGATGGCGGCGGGAATGCCTGCGATGGCCGAGAAGCTGAGCCTGCAAAGCATCTACGAGGGCGGCGGCCTCAACGGTCCGGTGCCGCGCAGTCTGAAGATCTCGCCGGACGGCCAGCGCGTGACGTTCCTGCGCGCCAAGGCGGGCGACCAGAACCGGCTGGACCTGTGGGAGTACCACGTCAAGGACCAGCGCACGCGCCTGCTGGTGGATGCCGATACGCTGGGTGGCGAGGAGGCCCTCAGCGACGCCGAGAAAGCGCGGCGCGAACGCGCGCGCATGGCCGGCCTCAGCGGCATCGTCGACTACCACTGGTCGCCGGACGGCACCAAGCTGCTGTTCCCGGTCGGCGGCGAGCTGTACCTGTACGAGCTGGCCGCGAAGGACAAGCCGCTGCGCAAGCTGGACACCGGCGGCGACTTCATCGATCCGCAGATCTCGCCGGCCGGCGGCTACGTGTCCTTCGTGCGTGACCAGAACCTGTGGGTCATCGAGCTGGCCACCGATACCCTGCGTTCGCTGACCCGCGACGGCGGCGGCACGATCCACAACGGCGAAGCCGAGTTCGTCGCGCAGGAGGAGATGAGCCGCAGCGAGGGCTACTGGTGGGCGCCCGACGATTCGGCGATCGCGTTCCAGCGCTACGACGAAGCCGCCGTGCCGGTGGTCAAGCGCTTCGAGGTCTACGCCGACCGCACCGACGTGATCGAGCAGCGCTATCCCGCGGCCGGCGATCCGAACGTCGAATCCCGGCTGGGCCTGGTCGCGCCGGGCGGCGGCGCCGTGCGCTGGATCGACCTGGGCGAGGACCGCGACATCTACCTGGCGCGCGTCAAATGGCTGCCGGATGCGCGCCGCCTGTCCTACCAGATCCAGCCGCGCAGCCAGCGCCGGCTCGATCTGAAGCTGGTGGACGTCGCGACGCTCGAGCAGCGCATGCTGCTCAGCGAGACCAGCTCGACCTGGATCAACCTCAACGACGACCTGCGCTTCCTCGACAAGCACCAGGCGTTCATCTGGGGCAGCGAGCGCACCGGTTTCCACCACCTGTACCTCTACGACCTCGACGGCACGCTCAAGCACGCGATCAGCCGCGGCGACTGGAACATCGACGGCCTGTCCGGCGTGGACGAGAAGGCCGGCCTGGTCTATGTCGCCTCCAACCGCGACTTCGTGCCCGACACGCAGATCTACGCGCTCAAGCTCGACGGCTCGACCGCCGACCGGCCGCAGCGGATCAGCCGCGAAGACGGCACGCACGCGGCGACGTTCGCCAAGAGCGGGGCGTTCTACCTCGACGCCTTCAGCGATCCGCACACGCCGCCGCAGGTCAGCCTGCGCAAGCCCGACGGCAGCCGGCTGGCCTGGATCGAGGAGAACCGGCTCGACGAGCGGCATCCCTACGCGCCGTACCGGGCGGCGTTCGTCGAACCGCAGTTCGGCACGCTCAAGAGCGACGACGGGCAGACCCTGCACTACCGCCTCTACCGGCCGGCGGATGCGACGGATGCTTCCGGCGAGCCGCGGCGCCATCCGGTCTTCGTCTTCTACTACGGCGGTCCGGGCGTCCAGAGCGTCGCGCGCAGCTGGGGCGATCACTTCAACCAGTACATGGTCCAGCGCGGCTACGTCGTGTTCACGGTCGACAACCGCGGCATGGCCCGCCGGGGCCGGCAGTTCTCCGATGCGATCCACCGCCAGCTCGGCGTGGCGGAGGTGGCCGACCAGCTCGCCGGCATCCGCTGGCTCAAGGAGCAGCCGTTCGTCGACGGCGAGCGCATCGGCGTGTTCGGCTGGAGCTACGGCGGCTACCTGACGACGATGCTGCTGGCGAAGGCCTCCGGCGAGATCGCCGCCGGCGCCGCGGTGGCGCCGGTCACGGACTGGGCGCTCTACGACACCCACTACACCGAGCGCTACCTGTCCACGCCCGCGGACAATCCGGCCGGCTACATCCGCAGCACGCCGTTCGCCTGGCTGGACGGAATGAGTGCGTCGCTGCTGCTGGTGCACGGCATGGCCGACGACAACGTGCTGTTCACGCATTCCACGCGGCTGATGGCCGCGTTGCAGGAAAAAGGCACGCCGTTCGAGCTGATGACCTACCCCGGCGGCAAGCACGGCCTGTCGACGCCGGCGATGCGCATGCACGTCTACACGCTGATCACGAACTTCTTCGACCGCACGCTGCGGCGCGGCGAGGCGGCGGCCGCGCGTTAGCGCGTACCGGAGCGCGGCCGGGCGCTCCGCTCCACCGCGGCTCGGGCAGCGGCCGGCAGCAAATCGGCGGCAAGCCGGCTACGCTTGGGCGATGGCCCGTCTTCTCTACCGCTTCGGGGATTGCAGCGTCGATCCGGCGGCGCGCGAGCTGTGCCGGAACGGCACGCCGGTCACGGTGTCGCCGAAGGTGTTCGACGTGATCGCGTACCTGATCGACCGGCGCGACCGCGCCGTGGGCCGCGACGAGCTGATCGCGGCGGTCTGGGGGCGCGCCGACGTCACCGATGCCCTGCTCGGCCAGGTCGTGCTGAAGGCCCGCCGCGCGATCGGCGATACCGGCGACGAGCAGAACGCGATCCGCACGATCCCGCGCTTCGGCTACCGCTGGGTCGCCGAACTGGCC
>Ga0182745_1002544_pt1 | contig 16264 bp, 15 predicted proteins | sample eDN3rd30CKraftBY_FD_128523 | JGI IMG/M metagenome (GOLD analysis project Ga0182745, IMG submission 128523) | Enriched backyard soil microbial communities from Emeryville, California, USA - eDNA 3rd pass 30_C Kraft BY (version 2) (version 2) | ecosystem: Environmental > Terrestrial > Soil >...
ACGTGTAACAACCAAAAGGCCATCGCACGATTTCAAACAACCTTAAGCTTGATCGCGTCAGCTCATTCACGCAAACGCAATTCATCGTCGCAAGACTCTCACCAACCTATTTGTCAAAGATCATTCCAACTGCCTGAACAATTGGCCACACATTTTTTACCACTAGGGGTTAAAAAACCGCCTCAGTGACGGGCGGCGTGTGAGTCGAAATATTAACCGGGCCGACGGAATCGTCAACCGTCCGACACAGAATTTTTCGCCCCATGCCCAAAAACAAACAACAAAAACACGACAAGCCTATTCCCAAAAACACTTTACGTCATTCCAATTTCATCAAAACTCGCTCCAGATTTCCTCCTTCGAAGGGCTCGGTCAACTCCCCAAAGCCCCAAAATGGTCAGTCCCAGCATGAGGAATATTTCAGTTTGATACAAAGCGGCGTAGCCGTCCAAGCTGTTCCAGGGGTCTCCCCAATAGATCACCATTAAAACGATCCCCATGAACCGAGTCCCCGTCATCAACGCTAGCACGGCAACTCCGGCAATCGCTGCATATACGCACTTTCTAGGATCGGGCCACGCGAGCGACAGTAAGCTCGCCGCCAATGCGTAGCGAGCTGTCATTTGCACCGGCGAGAAGAATGCAGAAACAATGATCCATTCAGGACGAATATCGGCGATCAGTTCCAATATTTCCGGGCTGATCGTAGTCCGGATTACCGAAACCATATGGCCCATGGCGAACCCCATTCCCAACGCCAAGGGAAGAGTGACTCCATTTTCGGGAACGATCGCGGCACGAATCCTGGGGATAAGCAGGGGAGCGACTAAGGCCCCAAGCAGGGTGACTGATCCGATCACCCCGCTGACCAGAGTCTGCAGGCGCCCATCCAGCAAATAATAAGATTGCGGAAGTGCCCCATAAATCAGCCGGTTCACCCAGCCTGCCAACAGAAAGGACGTAGCGAACGCCGCCAGCATGGCCCCGACCATGGTGAGTCGCAATTTTTGGGGAGTCCACCACAAATACAGAATGAGATAGAACAGAATGCTCGTCACACTGACCAGCACGAAAAAGACAGACAGACTCATCGGCCCCCCAAATTCATCTTTACAACGACTTCCATCACATTAACGCATTTCTATTGGTGGCAACGCAACACACCGAAGAAATGTTCAAATCATCTCCAGAAAAATGGTTGAGTTTCCTGCTTCACCTTTCCCGTGCGAAAAAATTTCAACCGAGAATTTGCGGTCGAATTTTGAAGAGACGGCATGCAAGGGGGCAGGTCCCATTGACCTATTTCGCCGAATCGCGAACAATCCCGAATCGGAACATCGCTTAGCTCAATAAGGTCATCGGACATGTTTGAACTGAATACACGTCACCACTCCCCGGTCCAGCCGCAGAATGCGGATTACCAGCGGACTCGGCAAATGACCGTTGGGGATTTACTGCTCGAAAACCGCATCATCTTTCTGGATGGCCCGATTCACGACGGCAATGCCAACCTGATCGTGATGAAACTGCTGTATTTGCAGTCGGAAAACCGTCATCAGGATGTGCATCTTTACATCAACTCGCCCGGCGGATCGGTCACCGCGACACTGGCGATTTACGACACGATGCAATTCCTCGAGTGCCCGGTCGCAACGTATTGCGTCGGACTCGCTGCCAGCGGCGGAGCGGTTCTCGTCGCCGGGGGAGCCAAAGGAAAACGCTATATCCTGCCTCACGCCAAGATGATGATTCATCAGCCGTACGGTCAGGTGGGAGGTCAGGTTTCCGACATCGAAATTCAGGCCAAGGAAATTCTGGAGACCCGGTCGGTCCTCAACAAGATTCTGGCCGCTCATACCGGGCAGCCTGAAGAAATCATTGCGAAAGATACCGAACGAGACCGTTACCTTTCCCCGCTTCAGGCCAAGGAATACGGTCTGGTCGACGAGATTGTCACTCCGAAGAAAAAAGGAGCCGCTGTGACCGCAGAAGCGACAGCAGCCGCAGAAAAGCCGAAATAGAGCAGTCGCTCTTCTCCTTAGGTTCCGACAATCACAAGTCTTCACTCAAAATAACGAGATCATTCATGTCCACTCTTGTTCCATTTGTCGTTGAAAAGTCCGGTCGCGAAGAACGCGCGATGGACATTTACAGCCGTCTGCTGAAAGACCGGATCATCTTTCTGGGAACCCAGGTGAACGACCAGATGGCGAATCTGCTGGTCGCCCAGTTGCTGTATCTTCAGTTTGAAGATCCGAAGTCTGACATCCACATGTACATCAACTCCCCCGGGGGATCGGTCACCGCCGGACTGGCGATTTATGACACGATGCAATACATCAGCTGCGATGTCGCCACATACTGCATGGGGCAGGCCGCGAGCATGGGAGCCATGCTCCTGACCGCCGGGGCTCCCGGAAAACGGTACGCACTTCCGAACAGCCGGATCATGATCCACCAGCCATTGGCCGGAATGGAAGGGACCGCAACGGACCTGGAAATTCACGCCAAGGAAGTGATCAAGATGAAGCGCAAGCTGAACGAGATGCTGCTCAAGCACACCGGGCAGACTCTCGAAGCCATTGAACGAGACACCGACCGGGACAATTTCATGTCTGCTGAGGAAGCAGCCAGTTACGGGTTGGTCGACAAAGTTCTGGAGCGGTTGCCACACGGAGATGCCGCAGCAAAGTAAACGGGATGGAGAAAATAAGGGGTCAGAGATCAGGATTCAGGGGTCAGACAATACATGTGCGCTGATCCTTAATTCCTGATCCCCGACCTACAATCACGGACGCCATAACGTCATGACGACAACTCTTCGAGCATGGAAGTTCGAAGCTGGTCCGATTCAACTTGGAATCGGACTGGTGATTCTGGCGTTCTGTTCTTCCTGCGCCTCTCGCGGGAATGTTGAAGTGCTTGAAGCCCAGTTGAGATCTCAGGAGCACCAGCTTCGCAATTACGAACAGAATATCAGTCAACTGCGAAATGAGCTGACAACATCACACAAAGAGATGGATCTTCTCCGGTCCGCTTTGGCTGGACAGGCGACTCACGTGGTCTACGAAGAGGAAACGTCGAGTCTCGCCCGGGTGCATGAACTGGTTTTCAACACCCTCCTGACCGGGGGACAAGACCACGACGGAACCGTGGGAGACGAGCGGTTTCATGCCGTCTTCTATCCCAGTGATATTCACGGCGGTCCGGTCAAACTCTCTGGCCATATCGAACTGGATGCCATCGACCCTGCTCGCAAACCAGATGACCGCTCTCTCGGCCATTGGGAATATTCCGCGTCCGAAGCCAGAAAACTCTGGCACGCCGGGTTCCTGTCATCCGGGTTTCAGATCAGTGAGAACTGGAACCGACAACCGACCGGTTCCAAAGTGGTTCTCGTCGCCAAACTGACAACGCTCGACGGTCGGCAGTTTGAAGCCACACATACCCTGTCTGTGAAAGCCCAGGGAAATTCCTCGCCGGGAGTTTCAAAAATTCCGCCGGTCCCGGACATCCCTTCAGAAACCCGTCGCGTCCCCGATCCGGAACCATGGGAACTGGATCAACAGATCCCCAAGTCCCCTCGTCCGAAAAGCGAGAGCCTGATGAAACAAGGGCTCCCTCCGGTAATCAGCACGCAACCTCTCTTCGGCGAAGCCCCCGAAACCAAAGCCAACGGCCTGCAGACATCCGACAGATGGACAGACGCCGACACGCCCACCTTCCGCTGAGATTCGTCACCATTCATATTGGCTCGCCCCGCACGCGGACGTTATGGCGACTCCCAGTCTTCAATCAGTAAGCCGGGAATCCGGCTGAATTCAGCGGTGTTATGAGTCACGACAGTACAGCCATGAGCCAATGCAATCGCAGCGATTTGCAGGTCATAAGGACCGATTGGAGTTCCGGCCGTTTCCAGATAGTGACGGATCGCTGCAAACCTGTCTGCCGCCTCAGCAGCAAACGGCAGACAGACATAGGGAGAAACAAGCGCATCCACCGCTGAACGGTTCCTGACCACATTCTCGCTTCTCAACACTCCGTGAAACAACTCGCCCAAAACTACGGAGCAGAGAACAATTTCGTCGGCAGTTCTGGTAACGATTCGTTCTCTGATCAGAGGATTCTTTCCTCTCAAGTACGCAATCCAGACGTTCGTATCCAGCAGGAACTTCATTCCAGTTCCACCGGGTGAGGCAGTTCTCCCTGCGGAGGACGCACGAATGTTTCATCCTGGATTGAACCATAGGTCTCTTCAAAGTAACCAGACGGCCAACCTCGCCCGTCGTGTTCCTGCTCAGAAACAAAGACGACTTTGGGATGGACGACAATCAGGATCTCATATTCCGCTTCAGGCCTTCCAAGCGGAATTTTTAGAGACAGAGTGCCGTCGGCTTCAGTCCTTTTAGTGATACGGACAGTTTCCATAAGTGTTCCTTTGGATTCAGTCCTCTATTCTATTCCACCACTTCTGGAAGTGACAGCCCAAGACTCAGCACCCGTGGCCCCGAAACCAAAGCCAACGGCCTGCCGACATCCGACAGATGGCCACACGCCGACACGCCCACGTTCCGCTGAGATTTGGGCTACAATGCAAACAATGCAAGATGGAAACTAAAAACAGCGTCTCCTATCCAGCATGGCCATTACCGTTGCTGTTCCCGTTCTGACTTGCCCGGTGAGCGGCGATGACCTTTTGCTGCTCGTGAGGAGGGATCGGATCGTAACAGGCGAATTCCATGGTGAATGATCCCTGTCCGGCCGTCATGCTCGAGAGTGACCTCGCGTAAACCGCCATTTCCGACAGCGGCACCTTGGCCTGAATCACGGTAAAGCGACCGGGGGCTTCCGACATCCCTTCCATCCGTCCGCGACGGGAATTCAGGTCCCCTGTCACTTCCCCAATTCGCTCAGTGGGAACCGTGATCTCCACAGAGACAATCGGCTCGAGAAGTACCGGCTTAGCCTGAAGAAACAGTTCTTTCAGACAATGATTGGCCGCAATCTTGAAGGCCATTTCATTACTGTCGACAGGATGATCTTTGCCGAAGAACAATTCTACGACCAGATCCTGCATCTGGCATCCAGCAACACCCCCTTGTGCCATTCGTTCCCGAACCCCCTTCTCCACGGCAGGAATAAACTGGTTGGGAACTGATCCTCCTGACACTCGATCGATAAAACAGAAATTCCATTCCGGGTCGTAGTGATAGGAGCGCAGGTTCGGGAACATTTCTTTTGTGAAATACTCCTCTTCAACGACCTTCTGCGGACAAGGTGAAATCCGTAAATGCACTTCTGCAAACTGTCCGGAACCGCCAGACTGCTTCTTGTGCCGATAGCTCCCTTCGGCGACTCCCTGTATGGTTTCCCGGTAAGGGACTTTCGGCGGGTGGGTGATGATGTCGACCTTTTCACGCTGATGCAGCCGGTTCTGAATCAGTTGCAGATGAAGCTCACTCATCCCCTCCATCACAATTTCATGGGTCTGCTCTTCCCGATGAACCCGAAACGTCGGGTCTTCTTCACGAATCTTATTCAGTGCCATCGAAATCCGGGCCTGATCAGACTGACTCTTCGGCTCCACTGCCACTCCCACCATCGGACGGGGGAAGACCATCGGAGGAAGTGTGATCGAATCAGAACCGTCAGAGAGTACGTCGCCGGTTTGCAGATCGTCCTGCCTGGTGATGGCCACCAGATCCCCGGCGATGGCATCGTCGACATTCTGATACTGCCCTCCCTGAACGTCTGCCAGATGATGAATTCGAACCGTTCGAGATGTCCCCACAATATGGACGTTCGATTCCTTCCGCAGCGTCCCGGAGTACACCCGCACATAACTCACTTTGGACAGAAACGGGTCCATGCGGGTTTTGACAACCTGAGCCAACAGAGGCCCCTCCGGATTGGCGTCAAACTGGATCTCTTCCCCGTCCTTGAAAGTCTGGTGATGAATCTGATGTGGATTCGGAGCATATCGGGCCATGGCCGTCATCAGTTCACTGACACCGATATCCTGTTTGACCGTGGTACAGAACACCGGAATTAATGTGCCGGCGACAATCGCCTGAGTGATGGCCGCATCCAGTTCTTCCCGGGAAATCGTCTCCCCATCCAGATACCGCATCATCAATTCTTCATCCGCCTCGGCGACCGCATCCAGAAGCTGCTGATGAGCAATTTGTGGATCGACGGCCGCATCAGCAGGCAGCACCTCCGGCAGCGCGACCACTTCCAGCACTCCATGAATATGGCTCCCTGTTCCGAGAGGAATCGTCATCAGTGCACAGGCAGGACCAAACTGCTCGCGCAGTTCCATCATCAGTTCCGGTAGATGAACATTTTCCGAGTCACATTTATTCAGCACCACCCAACGGGCGAGCCCTTGTTCCTGTGCATGACGAAACGCGCGCCGAGCGTCGTTTTCAATTCCCTGACCGGCATTCACGGTAATCACAACTGTCTCGGCCGCCCGTATGATTCCACTGACCTGCCCCACAAAATCAGGCATTCCCGGAGCGTCAATCAGATTCAGCCGTGCTCCATTATGTTCGAAATGACACACATGCGACGTAATGGAATGATGCCGCTGTTTCTCATCATCATCGATATCAAGCAAACTGGTCCCTTCATCAGGCGATCCGATGCGACGGTTGACTCCGGCCTTGTACAACATGAGATCGGCCAATGAAGTCTTCCCGGTGGCACCGTGCCCGACAAGCACAATGTTGCGAAGGTCGTCCACAAGATGGGTCGTCATGATCTGCTCCTGAATTCCCTGTTTTAAGGATCTGACAGAACGGAGACGACAGCACGGCGGCAACAGAAGAAACGACACTCAGCCGTCTCCGAGACTGCAAACGTTCCAGGCTCTCTCAGACTGAAAGAACATTGGAAAACAAGGCTTCTTACGATTGCGACCGGGACAAACCGGCCGAGCCGGGCATTACTTCACTCTCCCACACGGCATCCAGTCAGTCCAGAACCGAATTGGAATTGCCGGGAAGATTCAGGAAGTTTCTGAAGAGAGAATTACAGAGAAATCATGACGGTTCTGATCACCATCATGCAGGGAGATGGATGCCGCAAAAACGAATCGCGTCGTCGTCTGATCGTCCCCCTTCGCCACTGTACCTTTTATCTATACTGATATTGCAAACTATTTCACTCAGAAAAACATATACACCGAGTCCATTCTGTTTATACTCATTCCCTGATTCATGATCTGAGTAGAGAATTTGCGAGCCTCGCTGCCGTTCTGGTATTCAACTCTTCTTCTGATTCAAGGATTCGCTCATGTGCCGCCACATGGTTTCCGATGCGGATTGTCTTCCAAGGGCCCCGCTCCCACGTCGCTTTCGTCAGGCTTTTCACGGATTCACATTGATTGAGTTGCTGGTGGTCATTGCCATCATCGCAATTCTGGTTTCTTTGCTGCTGCCGGCGGTGCAACAGGCGCGTGAAGCAGCTCGACGATCTCAATGCAAAAACAATTTGAAGCAATTAGGTCTGGCGCTTCACAATTATCACGATGTTTGCAGTAAATTTCCGATAGGCGCCCGCCCCGGGATTGCGAATGCCTGTACCAGCTGGCGTTTTGCTTTGCTTCCCTATCTGGACCAGACAGCACTCTTCAATCTGGCTGCGGCTTCGAATTATCAGATAGGCATCTATGTTGCTGCTCCGACAAGTTTGAGCCAGTACACAACCCATGCCCAACAAATCTTCAGAAGGGTCGTCCAGACCTATGTCTGCCCTTCGAGTTCAATTCCCCCATTATATAATTTCGCCCCGGAGGAGGCGGCAATTGGCGCGGTCACACAAGGACATCACTACGTCGGGATCATGGGCGCCTATCCGGATCCAGTCACCGTACCGCAGGCTCGAGAAGATGTCGTTTATGCCGCAATGTACGGGCATTTTCCCACCAGTAACGGAGCGCTGCTGAATGGAGAATGCAAATCCATGCGAGATTTCACCGACGGAACATCCAACACGATCATTGTCGCAGAGCAATCAGGCAATGCAAACTCCAATGCCGGGGTGCGGCGCATGGCCAACTACCACACCGGCTGGGGAGGAAACACCACGAACGGGACCGTTTCCAGCTGGCTGAAAGAGGCGACTCCGACCGGTATTCATCGTTATTCGTCAGGAATCACTTCGGTCCACCATGTTCCCAATCCCAGAACAGTCGGAACAGAAGGAGACCAGCCCTGGAAAGCAAACACCCCGCTGACCTCTTTTCATACGGGGGGAGTACATGTTTTGCTGGCGGATGGTTCCGTCCGATTTACTGGAGACAACGTTCATCTGGACACCCTGCGCAGATTGTGTGTCCGAGATGATGGCCTGACCATCGGTGACTATTAGAGCCGCGGACAAAACCCCTCAAACCATCAAAATTCCCTTTCCGCGAGCGGATCGGGGACTGTTTTGTCAGGGGTTCGTAGGGCGTCTCCACAAATCAGATAGCCGACCTGGCTCGCGAGCACCAAGTTTTCTATTGAATGAACTTGCTGTGCGGCCAGATATCAGATCGTTTTCACATCATCAGAACGACTCTCGACGGAGTTCACTATGGTTGAAAAGAAGGGTTCCCTCCCCTCTCTTTGGGCTCACCTTACACTTGTCATGCTGATTTCTTTTACGGGATGTGAAACTCGCAAAACGCGTCCCAAAATTGAAATTTTCGGAACGGTGACCATCGACGGACAACCGCTCGACGAAGGAAGCATTCACTTCTCCTCTCCCAAAACCGGCGAGACCACGTATTCAAATATCGACACAGAAGGAAACTATTCAGTCTCCTTCGAAGCCGCCGACATTGGGGAAGCCTATGAAGTCGCAATTGGCCCCACGATCGCCAACCAGAACGATGTTCCGGCATCTCAACTGGTTGCACTTCCAAAGATGAGCATCAAGATCCCCAAACGATACAGCATGCGTCATACCAGCGGGTTGACGACGATGATCGAACATGCCGGAAGAAATCAGTTTGATTGCACGCTGAAAACGCCGTGAGATCATAAAAGCGGCTGGGTGGCCGGGGCTGGACGGAGCGAAGCGCAGGAAGCCCCGGTCGAGCACGCACGGTTAAGAGAGGAGATTTCGCGCTGTCCGAGTTCTGCTTCGCTCCAATGTCGGCAAGGCAGGCACAGGGAGCGTCGCTGTTTTCACGATCTTACATCTTCCAGCCAGTCCCAAGGGATCGGATCCGGCTGCAAACGATTCAATGGCTGTCCTTCAAACCACCCAGCACTCGACCATTTCCAATCTCGTGCCCGCTCGACCAATCCTTTGCGTACCGGATTCTGATGCACGTAATCGATAATGTTCATCAGCGTCGCTGACTTCTCAATGTTCCGATCATAGCCCCGTCCGGGCTGCCAGAAATGGTGCTCCACCTTTTTGCCTCGCTGGACTCGGATTTTCTCCAGCCATGTCGATGACTGTTCCTTGAGGAAAGCGACGGCTTTCCGGCTGACGGGTTCCTTGACTTGCTTGAGGAAATCTGAGTCATTGTACTCGTGTTCTCGTGGCCAGATCACAAGATGGACATGATCAGGCATGAAGACATAAGCCCAAAGAGAATAGTGCAGTTTCTCACAAGACTCCTGAAGGGATTCGGCCAGCCATTGGCAGGTTCTTTCCGTCAGAAAGGAATATTTGCAGTAACACGAAAAGGTCAATTCATGTGCATGACCGGGGTCATTGTAAGCCCGAGGGCGTTGAAGACGTTCTCGGTAATGCATTGCGCGCCTCACAGACTTGAAACGCTTTCCATCATATCCACTCGCGATCGCCGGGGCTTCCTCCGCTTCGCTTCGTCCAGCCCCGGCCACCCTCATCATCAGACATTACCGTCGCGGCTTAATATTCACTTTCTCCAGCGCTCTGTGCCCCATCTCCAAACCCGGCAAATGAACGTTTGACTGCCTGGCGGATGACGCGGTTGTCACGTTCGGTAACCAGTTTCGTAATGGCATCGGCAACCGTCATGAAGCCGAGGTCTCCGTCGATGCGGTCTCGGACAGAAACGCCTCCCTGATCCCGATCTTTCGGGCCGACAATCAGCATGTAAGGAATCAAATCCAACTGGGCATCACGGATTTTCTTCTTCACGTTCGCCGACTGAGTGTCGACGGTGACACGGAATCCGGCCTGTTGTAACTGCTTCTTCACGTCGTTGCAGTAAGGGAGCATGTCGTCGTTGAGCCCCAGAATGCGCACCTGCTCCGGAGCCAGCCAGAGTGGAAACGCGGCGGCAAAATGCTCAATGAGCATTCCGACAAAGCGCTCCATCGAACCGAACGGCGCCCGGTGGATCATCACGGGACGATGCGTTGCGTTATCGGCTCCGACGTACTCGAGCTTGAACCGCTCAGGCAGGTTGTAGTCAAGCTGCACCGTTCCCAACTGCCATTCACGACCGATGGCGTCCCGCACCATGAAATCGGCCTTCGGTCCATAGAACGCCGCTTCCCCTTCACATTCGGTGAAGTTGAGACCGCTTTCCTGCAACACTTTTCGCAAGGTCGATTCGGCATTATCCCACAACTCCGGGGAACCGACGTACTTGTCGGAATTCGGATCCCGCTTCGACAATTGCACCCGATAATCTTCCAGACCGACGCTACTCAAAACGTATTTGACGAGGTCGAGCGTGTCTTTGAATTCCTGCTCCACTTGTTCCGGAGTACAGAACAGATGGGCATCGTCCTGAGTCAATCCACGGACTCGCAACATGCCGTTCAGTTCGCCAGATTGTTCGTGGCGGTAAACGGTTCCAAACTCAGCGAGCCGAACAGGAAGATCGCGGTACGAACGAGGAATCGCCTTATACATCTGTACGTGATGCGGGCAGTTCATCGGCTTCAGCAGATACCGCTCCTGCTGCTTCTCCCATTTCGTGAGGTAAGCCAGTTTCTCGTCATTGCTGGCCGCTTTGGGATAATCATTGAACGGACATCCCAGGTCCTGAGCCGTTGCCAGAAAATCAGTTTCGAATTTTTCAGACAGTTCATTCGCCACCAGAGACTGTTTCCAGTTATCGACGAGCTGCCCAGCAGGATGACCAAAGATCGGAGCAAACTGCGAGTCCCGGTAATACGGGAAGTGACCGCTGATTTCGTACAGTTCCACACGACCAACATGCGGTGAGTAAACCGGCTCATAACCGCGCCGGAGCAGTTCCTGCTTGATGAAATCTTCGAGGAGTGCGCGAACGGTCGCTCCCTTGGGAAGCCACAAACACATTCCCTGTCCCACATCATTGGAAATGGTAAACAGATTATGCTGTCGACCAAGAACCCGATGGTCACGGCGTTTGGCTTCTTCCACCAGATCGAGATGGGCCTGCAAATCCTTCTTGTCGAAGAATGCCGTTCCATACAACCGCTGCAGGTGACGATTGCTGGCGTTCCCCTTCCAGTAGGCTCCGGCAATGCTCAACAGTTTGAACGCTTTGATTCGCCCGGCATCGGGAATATGCGGGCCACGACACAGGTCGACAAACTCTCCCTGACGGTAAAAACTGAGCGTCGGGTGATCAGCAAGACCGGTCTGAATATGTTCGGTCTTCAACTCCTGATTCATCCCGCCGACGAATTCAATCGCCTCATCGCGGGAAAGCGAGAATCGCTCAAACGGTTCCGCCGTTTTGACAATCTCTTCCATCTCCGCTTCGATACGGGGAAAATCATCTTCGCTGATCGGTTCTTTCAGATCGAAATCGTAGTAGAACCCGGTTCCAGTGGTCGGTCCGAAGGCCAGACCGACTCCATCGAACACCCGCATGACCGCCCGGGCCATGACGTGAGCACAAGAGTGACGCAACACACCCAGGGCAGCCGCATCTTTGGTGGTGAGAAGTTTCAGTGGAATCGGATCGGCGTCGGTCAGATCGGTCAGCGGACGATTGGCATCGACAATCTGACCATTGATTTCGGCGGCAATCGTGGCGTTCGCGAGTCGTTCTCCGATCGATCGGGCGACGTCAAGCGCACTGGAGCCTGCGGGATAATCTTTAATGGTTCCGTCGGGAAGTTGGATCTGCATGGAATCAAACACTTTCTGTCATCGATCACGTGGCCGCCGTTACGAGGGGCGACACTTGAATTACGGGATCGTTTCTCTCTGGAGTGCGTTTCTATGCGACTGGTTCAGCGGAGTCCAGCCTAATGCGAACTGCTTGGCAAAGGCATTTTCAATTGCAGGCCGAATTTCCTGATTCTGGCACCAATCTGAGTTCGACTGTCGCACTTTATATCGTGCAGAGAGAAGAGGAAATCTCACGCAAAGGCGCTAAGACGCGGGTGGCCCGGCCAATTCATGGCCGGGTCGCGAAGCGACAAGAAGTTCCACCCTCAGCGACCAGTTCTGAAGAGATGTTTCTGTCTCGGACTCGGTCCCCAAGGAACGGTTCACCGTCAAAGGATGCTCAGGAAGAAGCGTCTTGTACCTGCGACACCCGGGTATTTCTGTCCACTCCCCACTTCTCTTTCTCAAAAACACAACTCCGGCGGCGCCCGCTGAGAATCATTTGCAATTGACCCATTTGTGGAAAAGACCTAGAACGCCCGCCGTTCCGCAATGAATTCGGCCCGGAAAAATTGTCCCGGAAAAGAGACTGTCATGCCTGAAGCCATCGCTCCATCCCAGCGTCAACGTGCCGCTCTGGAATCCCTGTTAAGGCATCTTGCCGACCATCTGCAATCTCCGGTAGCAATCGAACTCTGGGACGGCACCGTCGTTCCACTCAGCTCACGGACCGACACGGATTTGCGAATTTCAATCAGCAGTCCCGGCGTGGTCTCTTCCCTGCTCCGTCGACCGACCGCCGACAACCTGCTCCGGCATTACGCACTGGGACACATCGATTTCCACGGTGCCGAACTGTGCGACTTTCTCGAAACGCTCCGCGTCAAAGGGACCCGTGAACGTACGAAATCTATTAGAAAATCCATCAAACCGGGAGTCTTCATCAAGTCGCTGCTGCCGTTCCTGTTCGCTCGAGGGGAATCGACAGACATCACGCATCGTTACGCCGGCGACGAGACCGGCCTGCGGCGTGAGCAATCTGAAAACAAGGACTTCATCCAGTTCCATTACGATGTCAGCAACGAATTCTATGAACTGTTTCTCGATCCCGAGATGGTCTATTCGTGTGCCTACTTCACCGACTGGAACAATTCACTCGAACAGGCCCAGCAGGACAAGCTCGACATGATCTGTCGTAAGCTTCGCCTGCAACCGGGGGAACGCTTCCTCGATATCGGCTGCGGTTGGGGAGCATTGATCTGCCATGCCGCCCGACATTACGGAGTGAAAGCCCATGGAATCACGCTCTCGCAACGGCAACTGGATTACGCTCAGGAGAAAATCAAACGGCTCGGACTTGAAGGACAGGTGACGGCGGAACTGCGAGATTACAACGATCTCGACGGCACGTTTGACAAGGTCGCCAGTATCGGCATGGTCGAACATGTCGGAATCGACAACATGCGAGGATACATGCAGACCGTCAGTCGACTCCTCCCTGATCGTGGCATGTTTCTCTGCCACGGCATCACCCGCCGGGCAAAGAAAAGTCAGAAGCATTTCCGCAAAATCAATCCGGAAAAACGTCTGCTCGCCAAATACATTTTTCCTGGCGGCGAACTCGACCACCTGGGACACATGGTCGAAATGATGGAATCGAGCGGCTTCGAGGTCCACGACGTAGAAGGCTGGCGGGATCACTACGCCCTGACCTGCAAACTCTGGTCGCAACGACTGGCTGCCAGACAGGCGGAAGCAATCGAGCATATCGGCGCGGAGCGTTACCGCATCTGGCAACTGTATCTGGCCGGTGTGAGCCTGGCTCTTAAAGACGGTTCGGCGTGCATCTTCCAGACAGTCGGGACGAAACACAAATCGAAGGGTCTCTCCGGAACCCCGCCCACTCGAGCCCATCTCTACACCGCCCGACACCAGTGACCATCGCGGGGCGCCTGCGGGTCAGTTCATACAGGATCACTGTCACGCAGCGACAGGAGTTCTCTCTCTCAAGCCCACGTCCGCTGAATGCTTCATCCTCAAGGAGAGGCCGATCAATGGTACACTGAGAATTTACTTCGAAAACAACTCAAAGTTAATCGTGTTCTTACCGGACGTAATGTTGGCAGTAAGTTCCGTTTTCTCATGATACCTGACGGGAAGTTTTTCCTTCACAACGGGGGGGCCTCCATCTTCAGATCCGATTTCAGTGCGAATATAGACATAGTTTGTCCCAATTGCTCCCCCTTTTGAGCCTTCGGAATATCGCAACGAATAGCCTCCCTGACTATCAGTCGTTGCAAAAGCAGGGCGGCCGAATTCCGGCTGGAACATAATCCCGGCGTTTGCGAGGGGTTCACCATCAAGTGTGATGACACCTGAAACATCTGCCAATTCTGGACCGGCAGCCTTGCTGCAGGCGATTAAAAAAAGAGGCACCAACAGGATGACAAAAAATCGTGACATTTAACTGACTTGTTAGAGCGTTTCCTGGAACCGGGGTGCGTCTGACACACGCATTAACGGACAGCACGCATCCTGCGCGACACATGATCGAGCCGTTACCGATAAGATAATGTGATCAATAATCGCCGATCACTAATCCGTCAGCCTTATCTGCCAGTCTCTGGTAGATCCCTTTATCGATGCTCGCATTGGGGATCATCGAATTGATATTTTCACTCAGAAAACGAACGGAACCGTCGGCAAATACGAAATGGGCGCCGCCTGTGTGCAGGCTTCCGAATCCATCATTGTTTCCTGCTCCACTTGCCCCCCAACCGGGCTCAGACAAATCTGCCTTGTCTGGTGTTGATCGATTAATGGGGCGGTAGCCGTGGCAATCACGGGTCACCAGATCATCATATTTGAACTGCTGAATTGCCCCCCATGTCCCGCCGTTCTCCCCTTCACCGGTTGGACCAAAGCAGAAAAACTGCTGTGCGCTGACTTCGCCGACCATGATCGTGTTGCTGGAACCGTCTGTCACATCCCGTAGCCGGGTATTGGAGTTGCAATAAAACATCCCGGATAGGGGGCGAAATGTCACGGACTGCCCCTTGGTAAGATTGTTGTCACCCTGAACTGCGATGTAGCTGGAACGGCCGATTCCATACATCGAAAGACCAACCTGGGTATCTGAAGGACAGGTAAATACAGGGGGACGCCGTTGAAGCAAACTCGCCGGTGTGTTTGCGGTCCGTGGATCACGTATCAGACCACCTCCACCTCCACTTGCATCAGCAGGGTTTCCCTGTGCGATGAATGTCTGGGCGTTGTAAATACTGGCGAGTTCAAGAAACGGAGTCAGATAGAGCCCCCATGCAGGATTGAATTGCGTGAATCGATACAGACTGCCGTTGGCATCGGTGTCGGCTCCTGTGTCTGCTGGAATTGTGCGGGGAATCACAAAGCCAGGAGGAAAAACAGAATGAGTGCCGAGATAGTTATGCATTGCCAAACCGATCTGCTTGAGATTGTTCTTGCATTGAGAACGACGGGCGGCTTCACGGGCCTGCTGAACGGCAGGCAGAAGCAACGCCACCAAGATCGCAATAATGGCAATGACAACCAGCAACTCGATCAATGTGAAACCAAATCGATGGTGTGAACGTTTATAGATCTGTCGCATAGAACACCAACACCTGAATCATGAAAGCGGCAAAGGTCATCATGCAAATTCGCATGATGACACCTAATGTGACAACCCTGTTTACATCAACCAAAAATGATATTATTCGCGAAAATAAAGGGGTGTCAATGGGTGCGTTTGTCTTTAGAGGCAGAGTGCCCTCGTCTGACGGACTCCGGATTAAGGAAGTCGCCCATCATCTTAAATTCCCCGGCATGAAACGCGAACAGCCGCTGAAAGATTTCTCTTTCAGCGGCTGATGCGTATATCAAATGGCTGGTGAGGTCGATTGACTTTGAATCGCGTCTGCTTTTTTCTGCATTACTGCTTCAAATGGCTGACTCATTAAGGAAGGGATCAGGATTCAGGGGTCAGGATTCAGAAAACCCTTTCCACCGTCTCCATTACCCCGTCCAGGTTCCTCACAAATTCTGGCTAGATTCTGTGAGGAGGTTTGTGGAGGCGTACAACATTCAGAGAACATTGCATCCTCGATTTTCCTTAGAAAGGAGGTGATCCAGCCGCAGGTTCCCCTACGGCTACCTTGTTACGACTTAGTCCCAATCAGGGAGTTCATCTTAGGCGCCTGCG
>Ga0182745_1002545_pt1 | contig 16256 bp, 9 predicted proteins | sample eDN3rd30CKraftBY_FD_128523 | JGI IMG/M metagenome (GOLD analysis project Ga0182745, IMG submission 128523) | Enriched backyard soil microbial communities from Emeryville, California, USA - eDNA 3rd pass 30_C Kraft BY (version 2) (version 2) | ecosystem: Environmental > Terrestrial > Soil >...
ACTTGACGCGCGGATCAGGCGCTTGCAGGCCATGAGCAAGGGGTTGCGCCATGCAGCTCAATGCCCTGAGAAAGATCATCTGGCATGCCCGAAATTTCAGCGGCTGATGAAGCTGTCGGCGGCGGGAGCACTGGGCGAAAAGCAGGAAAGAACGAAAGCGTTCGTTACAGATTGAGGTTTTCCGACCCCGGAAATGGAGGCGGCCCCACCAGCCACACCCCGGCACTCGATGTTCCCGCTATGGCTGCTCCCTTCCGGGCCTGACCAGGTTAACGGGTAATCAATGCGGGGGGACCGATGGGGCCACCACTACATGCCTCGCTGAGCAGCGAGTGGCGCCATTGTACCGGTCTTGCGAGCAGATACAACCTCCGGGGCGAGAAAAAGTCATCATTTCTCAATGACTTGTCAGAGTCGAGACGGCCTGGACGGGCCTCTCGCGGGTAAACCCTCCCCACAGGCACCGCTTGAATGTCGCAAGCAGTCCACCCTGTGGGAGCGGGCTTGCCCGCGAAGCAGGCGCCGCGATGGATGGCACCAGCTACGCCGGTGTTCGCGGGCACGCCCGCTCCCACAGGGCCGCGGATGCCTAGACCGCTATGCCCTGCTCAGCCAGGAAGGTAACGAAGGCATCTTCATCCAGCACCTTCACACCCAGCTCAGCAGCCTTGGCCAGCTTGGAGCCTGCCCCAGGCCCTGCCACCACGCAGTGGGTCTTGCCCGAAACGGAACCGGCTACCTTGGCCCCCAGGCTTTCCAATTTGTCCTTGGCAATGTCCCGGCTCATACGCTCTAGCGTCCCGGTCAAGACCCAAGTCTGCCCGGCCAGCGGCAAGCCTTCGGCTACCTTCTTCTCACAGCCCCAGTGCATGCCGAACGCCAGCAGCTGTGCCTCGATGTCCCGGGCCAGCTTCTGGTTCGCTTCATCCTTGAAGAACTCGCGCACCGCGTCAGCCTGCTTAGCCGCCAGGGCCTGGCGCAGGTCGATGCCGTCGGCGGCAATGATCTTGTCCAGGCTGTCGAGCCTGGCCACCAGCTTCTCGGCGCCGGTAGGGCCGACAGAGGCGATGTCGAGCTTGGCGATCATCCCGGCCAGGGTAGTGCTGGCAGCGAACTCGGCAGCCAGCTCGCCTTCGTCCTGCAACTGCATACCGCTGTCGAGCAGTTGCTGGATAACCTTCTGGTTGTGCTCGTCTTCAAAGAAGTTGTGGATCTCGTAGGCAACCTCCAGGCCGATGTCCGGCAGGTAGGTGAGCACCTGCGGCAGCGCCTGCTGCACGCGGGCCAGGCTACCCAGCGAGCGGGCCAGCACCTTGGCGGTCTCTTCGCCTACATCAGGAATGCCCAGGGCGTAGATGAAACGCGCCAGGCTCGGGCGTTTGCTTGCTTCAATGGCATCGAGCAACTTCCTGCTGGACACCTCGGCGAAGCCTTCAAGGCCGACGATCTGCTCGAACTGCAGCTTGTACAGGTCAGCCGGCGAGCCGATCAGGCCCTCATCCACCAACTGCTCGACGCTCTTCTCGCCCAGGCCGTCGATGTCCATAGCGCGGCGCGATACATAGTGAATGATCGCTTGCTTGAGCTGGGCGCCGCAGGCCAGGCGGCCGACACAGCGGTACACCGCGCCTTCGCTGGTGGTTTCCTTGCCTTTGCTGCGCTTTACCAGCCGGGTACGCTCGACCTGCGAGCCACAGACCGGGCATGCGCTTGGCACCTCTACCGGGCGGGCGTCTACCGGACGACGCTCAAGCACCACCTGCATCACCTGCGGGATCACATCACCGGCACGACGAATGATCACCGTATCGCCAATGCGCAGGCCCAGGCGGGCGATTTCGTCCATGTTGTGCAAGGTGGCGTTGGACACGGTCACACCGGCCACCTTGACCGGCTTCAGGCGCGCCACAGGCGTGACTGCACCCGTACGACCAACCTGGAACTCAACATCCAGCACCTCGGTCAGCTCTTCCATGGCCGGGAACTTGTGGGCAATCGCCCAGCGTGGCTCACGGGCGCGGAAGCCCAGCTCGCGTTGAGCGGCCAGGCTGTTGACCTTGAACACTACCCCGTCGATCTCATAAGGCAGGCTGTTACGCCGCTCGCCAATGTCACGGTAGTAGGCCAGGCACTCTTCGATGCCCGCAGCATGCTTGAGCTCGCGGCTGATCGGCAGGCCCCAGACCTTGAGTTGCTCGAGGATACCGATGTGGCTGTCGCCTATGCTCTCGGACACCTGGCCGACGCCATAACAGCAGAATTCCAGCGGGCGGCTGGCGGTAATTTTCGAATCCAGCTGGCGCAAGCTGCCAGCGGCAGCGTTGCGCGGGTTGGCGAAGGTCTTGCCACCGGCCTCGGCCTGGGCGGCATTGAGCCGGTCGAAGCCGGCCTTGCTCATGTACACCTCGCCGCGCACCTCCAGCACTGCCGGCCAGCCCTTACCCTGCAACTTGAGCGGGATGTTGCGCACAGTGCGTACGTTGGCACTGATGTCTTCGCCAGTGGTGCCGTCGCCACGGGTGGCACCCTGCACCAGCTGGCCGTCACGGTACAGCAGGCTCACGGCCAGGCCATCGAGTTTGGGTTCGCAGCTGTAGTCGACCGCGCCGGGCTGGTCGAGACCTTCTACCACACGGCGGCCGAACTCACGCAGGTCGGCTTCTTCGAAGGCATTGCCCAGGCTGAGCATGGGCACTTCGTGGCGCACTTGGCTGAACGCCGCCAAGGCAGCGCCGCCAACGCGCTGGGTGGGCGAGTCAGGGGTTACCAGGTGCGGGTGTTCGGCTTCCAGCGCCTTGAGCTCGTTGAACAGGCGGTCGTATTCAGCATCGGGCACGCTGGGCTCGTCGAGCACGTAGTAGCGATAGTTGTGCTGGTCGAGCTCGGCACGCAGTTCGAGGATACGGGATTCGGCGGTCATGGATTGTCTTCTCTTGCAAAGCAAAAGAGCAGCTTGGGGGTAGTGCGCGGGGTTCGAGGTGTCTATTGCCTGTGCCGGCCTCTTCGCGGGCAAACCCGCTCCTACAAGGGCATCAAATGCCTCTAGGGCGGTGATGCACCTGCAGGAGCGGGTTTACCCGCGAAGAAGCTGGCACAGGCAACGATGATGCCCGAACCGGCCAGCACGCCCTCAGGCTGCTCTTTCGTCTGGATCTGTCAGCGTTTCTGGGTCAGCGCGCGGCGCTCGAACTCGACGATACGCTGGCGATAGTGCTCGATGGTCTGGGCAGTCAGTACGCTGCGCTGGTCATCCTTGAGCTCACCGTTCAGTTCGTGGGCCAGCTTGCGTGCTGCGGCAACCATCACATCGAAGGCCTGCTTCGGATGACGCGGGCCCGGCAAACCGAGGAAGAAGCTCACAGCGCGGGTGCTGAAGTGGTCGATGTCGTCCAGGTCGAACACGCCAGGCTTGACTGCGTTGGCCATGGAGAACAGCACCTCGCCGTGACCGGCCATGCTCTCGTGACGGTGGAAGATGTCCATTTCGCCGAAGCGCAAGCCGCTTTCCAGGATGTTCTGCAGCAACGCCGGGCCCTTGAAGCCACCCTCGTCGCGGGAGATCACGCTGATGACCAGCACCTCTTCAGCGGGTGGCAACTCCTTGACGCTGCTGCTGGCAGGCGCTGCGCCGCTGCTACGGTTGTTGTCGGCGGCAAAGTCGTCATCGCTGTCGGCAAACAGGTCGGGCTCGCGTTGCTCGGCGCTCAGGTTCAGGTCACCCTGCTGCATATCGGCAGCCGCACTGGCACGCTTGCCGCGCTTACTGGCCTTGACCGGCTTGGGCTCACGCTCGCGATCACGCGAAGACGCGCTGAGCGAAGGCAGGTCGCTTTCGTCCAGCTCAGGCTCCTTGTGGGTATCGAGCACCCTCGGCGGGCCGAGCACCTCGGCACTGCCACCCTCTTCGTCCGGCAGGTTGGAATAACTACGATCCAGACGGAATTTCAACTTGCCTTTCCCGCCGCGCATGCGGCGCCAGCCGTCGAAAAGAATCCCGGCAATAACAATGATGCCGATAACGATCAGCCACTCGCGCAGACCGATTTCCATGTAATCCCGTGCCTCTATAAAAATATGCTTGAAAACAAAGGGTTCAAAGCCCTTTAACACGTGGCGCCAACTCTATGTTCTGACAGGCGTTTTACCCACGCAAAAAACGAGTGACATTAAGCTAGCACGACCAAAGACAACTTTACACCGTCTGTCGCACATGGCGGGGGCATTTCGCTACAGAATGTGCCCCTATCGTCGTACATCAAGCGTCGACCATGGCCATGGCCGCCTCCACATCAACCGCAACAAGGCGTGAACAACCCGGTTCATGCATGGTCACCCCCATCAATTGATCCGCCATCTCCATCGCAATCTTGTTATGGGTGATGTAGATGAACTGCACGCTTTCACTCATTTCCTTGACCAGACGCGCGTAGCGCCCGACGTTGGCATCGTCCAGCGGCGCATCGACCTCGTCGAGCATGCAGAACGGTGCGGGGTTCAACTTGAAGATGGCAAACACCAGCGCCAAAGCGGTCAGTGCCTTCTCGCCGCCGGACAGCAAATGGATGGTACTGTTCTTCTTGCCCGGGGGGCGCGCCATGATCGTCACCCCTGTATCGAGTAGATCTTCGCCCGTCAGTTCCAGATAAGCGCTGCCACCACCGAAAACTTTTGGGAAAAGTGCCTGTAATCCGGCATTTATCTGATCAAAGGTATCCTTGAAGCGGTTGCGGGTCTCCTTGTCGATTTTGCGGATGACGTTTTCGAGGGTTTCCAGCGCTTCGACCAGGTCGGCGTCCTGGGCGTCCAGGTAACGTTTGCGCTCGGACTGCTGCTCGTATTCTTCGATGGCCGCCAGGTTGATCGCCCCCAGGCGCTGGATGCGCGCCTCAAGCTGCTCCAGCTCCTGTTCGGTACCCTGCTCGCTGGCCTCAGCTTCCAGGGTGGCGAGCACGCCTTGCAGGTCATAACCGTCGGCCAGCAACTGCTCTTGCAGGGTCTTGCGCCGCACATCCAGGCCCTGGCACTCCAGGCGCAGTTGCTCTAGTTGACCGCGCAGCAACTGGGCCTGCTGCTCGGCCTGGGTGCGGCGCTTTTCGGCATCGCGCAGTTCGCGGTCGGCTTCGTCCATGTGCAGGCGAGCCAGGCGCATTTCCTCGTCCACACTCATGCGCCGCTCCAGCAGTTCCTCCAGCTTCAGGCGCAGTTCTTCCTGCGGGGCTTCCCCCTCCTCCAGGTTCAGGCTCAGTTGCTCCTGGCGCTCGGTCAGGCGCGCAGCTTGCAGCTCCAGGCGCTCCAGCGCCTGGCGGGTAGAATCGTACTGGGCACGCAGCGACCCCAGGCGCACCGCCAGCTGGTGAGCGTGGTCCTTGTGCTGCCTAGCCTCCTGACGCACCCGATCGAGGCTTTCGCGCAGGGTATCGCGGCGGGCCATCAACTGTTCGCGCTGCTCGGTGTCCTGGGCCATGAGCTCCAGAGCCTCTTGTAGCAGCAGGCGTGCTTCGCCCAGTTGCTCGTGTTCCAGGGCGCGCTGTTCTTCCAGCTCGCCCAGCTCTTCGTGCAGGCGGCGGCGGCGCAGCTCGACCTGCTCGGCGCGCGCGCGGCTGGCCGAAAGACTGGCCTTCAGCTCGCCGTGCAGGCGGTTTTCATCCTGTGTGCGGCGGCGCAACTGTTCGCGCTGCTCCTCCAGGTCCAGTTGCTGCTCGCGCAGGGCCTGCAACTGTTGATCGAGCTGTTCCAGCGCCGCTTCCTGTTCCAGTTGCTCCTGGCCCAGGCGTTCGATTTCCTGGCCACGCGCCAGCACGCCGCCTTCGGCCTCGCCACCCCGGCGCACCCGCAGGAAGTGCCGGCCGACCCAATAGCCATCGCGGCTGACCAGGCTCTGCCCTTCGCCGAGCGACCCGCGCTGCTCCAGTGCCTGGGCCAGGTCTTCCACAGGCCTGACCTGGCCCAGCCAGGGCGCCAGGTCGATACGGCCCTCGACCTTCTCCAGCAAGCTGCCGGGCAACGTCGCCCCCGCGCTGACGGCCAGCAGCAAGCGCAGTTCACCCTGCTCCAGGCCGGCAAAATCGAGGTCGTTGAAATCGTCCACCAGCACGGCCTGCAGATCGGCACCAAGCACGGTCTCTACCGCCAGCTCCCAACCCGGCTCCACCCGCAAGCCTTCGGCCAGCCGCGGCTGTTGCTCCAGCCCTTGGCCGTGCAGCCATTGCGCAGCACCTGCGCCCGGCTCCAGGGCGGCCTGCTGCAAGGCTTCAAGCGAGGCCAGGCGCCCGCCCAGGCGCTGCAGGTCGCCCTGTGCCTGCTGTTGCGCCTGGGTGGCCTGCTGCAGTTGCTCGCGTGCGTTTTCCAGGCGCTCGATCACCTGCTCTTCGCAGAGCTGCAGTTCTTCCAGCAGCATTTCGCTGCTGGCCAACTGCTCGACCTGTTCGAGCATGGCAGCATCCTGGGGGTCGCTGCCCAGTTGTTCGCGCTCCTCGACCAACTTGCGCTGGCGCTCGGTCTGGCGCTCAAGGCTGGCTTCCAGCTGCTGCAATCGCGCCTGCTGCACTTCGGCCTGACGGCGCGGTTCGGCGGAACTGCTGTTGAAGCTGTCCCACTGCTCCTGCCAGCCGTGCATGCCCAGTTCGGCCTCTTCAAGCGCGGCAGCGGCTTCCTCGGCAGCCGCCAGGGTCATTTCCTGCTCGGGTTCGAGCATGGCCAGCTCTTCGCCCAGGGTCGCCAGCAAGGTGCGGTCGTGTCCCAGGTGCGATTCGGTTTCCAGGCGTGTGCGCTCGGCTTCCTTGAAGTCGTCCTGCAACTGCCGCAGGCGCTGCTGGCCGTGCTGAATGCTCTGCTCGACCCGGGCGATGTCACCGGCCACCGAGTAGAAACGGCCCTGCACCTGATTGAAACGTTCGGACAGTTCGTGATGACCGTCGCGCAGGCGTTCGATGCTGGCATCGGCATTGCGCTGCTCGGCCACCAGCGCCTCGTGAGAAACGCCCTGATCGCCGATCACCGACTCGCGCTGGCGGACTTGTTCGTCCAGGCCTCGCCAGCGCAAGGCAGACAGGCGCGCTTTCATCTGGCGCTCCTGAGCCTTGTACTCACGGTACTTCTCGGCGGCCTGGGCCTGGCGATGCAGACGCTCCAGCTGGCGTTCGAGCTCTTCGCGCAGGTCGGTCAGGCGCGCCAGGTTTTCCTGAGTGCGACGGATGCGGTTCTCGGTTTCGCGGCGGCGCTCCTTGTATTTGGAAATGCCAGCCGCTTCCTCGATGAAGTTGCGCAGCTCCTCGGGCTTGGCCTCGATCAGCTTGGAGATCATGCCCTGCTCGATGATCGAGTAACTGCGCGGCCCCAGCCCCGTCCCGAGGAAGATATCGGTGATGTCACGCCGGCGGCATTTGGTGCCGTTGAGGTAATAGCTATTCTGCCCGTCGCGGGTAACCTTGCGGCGGATCGATATCTCGGCGTAGGCGGCATACTCGCCGACCAGAGTGGTTTCGCTGTTGTCGAACACCAGCTCGATACTGGCCTGGCTGACCGGCTTGCGGCCACTGGAGCCGTTGAAGATGACGTCGGTCATCGACTCGCCGCGCAGGTTCTTCGCCGAACTCTCGCCCATCACCCAACGCACCGCGTCGATGATATTGGACTTGCCGCAGCCGTTTGGGCCGACCACGGCCGCCATGTTGCTGGGGAAGTTGACCGTGGTCGGGTCGACGAACGACTTGAACCCGGCCAGGCGAATGCACTTCAGGCGCATCGGTCAGCCTCTGGCCAGTGCCGCCAGCACCAGTTCGCAGCTGCGCTGGCCATAGGCGGTGAGCACCTCACGAATGCGCGGCAGGTCGCGGGAGACCACGGCTTCGAGCAGGCGGGCGAACAGGTCGAGATAGTCGCTCATGTTGGCCTGGCGCTGGTCCAGCGACAGGTAATAGGCACGGCTCATGGCCGGCTGCAGGTTTTCCACGGTTTCCTGCAGGAACGGGTTGTCGGCGAACGGGTAGGCCGCACGCATGACCGCAAAACTGTCGGCGACGAAGGTCTTGATGTCGAGCTGGTCATGGGCACGCTGCAGCCGCTGCTGGATCTCCAGAAACGGGCGCAGGTCGGCTTCGGTGCGCCATTTTTGCGCAACCGCATTGCCCAGCAGGATGTAGAACTCGCCCATCAGCGAGCACAGGCTGCGAACGCTGCGCTCGTCCAGCACGGTCACATGGGCACCCCGGCGCGGCAGGATCGCCACCAGATGGCGGCGTTCGAGGATCAGCAGTGCCTCACGCACCGAGCCGCGGCTGACGTTGAGCGCCTGGGTAACCTTCTGCTCCTGGATACGTTCGCCTGGCGCCAGCTCGCCGCGAATGATGCGTTCGGCCAGGTAATCGGCAATCTGCTCGGAGAGGCTGTCCGGGGCCTTGAACGTCATGGTTTTCCTTCAAAATCATTGAACTGGGCACAAGGGGCGAATTGTAGCGTACTTGGGCGGTAGTCGCGCAGAGGGGCCAGGTGGTTTATTTGACCTGTCAGACAGCCACGCGCCCGGCGCGATCTATGCTTGGAATAGAGGCAGTGTGTTCGGCTGGGCATGGACATGTGCAATTTCTTGACCTTTGAGTCAGAAAAATATTGACCTGCTAGACAGGTCTTGCTTAGAGTCCGCCCAACAACAATAAAACCATTGCGAGGCCATCCCCGTGATCCAGTTTCTCGTCAACCAGGAGCTGCGTAGTGAGCACGCCCTGGACCCAAACATGACGGTGCTGCAGTACCTGCGCGAGCACCTGGGCAAAACCGGCACCAAGGAGGGCTGCGCCAGTGGAGACTGCGGTGCGTGCACCGTGGTGGTCGGCGAACTGAGCCAGGACGACCAAGGCAACGACAGCCTGCGCTACCGCAGCCTCAATTCGTGCCTGACCTTTGTGTCGTCGCTGCACGGCAAGCAACTGATCAGCGTCGAGGGTCTCAAACAACAGGGCCAACTGCACAGCGTTCAACAAGCGATGGCAGACTGCCACGGATCGCAATGCGGCTTCTGCACGCCCGGCTTCGTCATGTCACTGTTTGCCCTGCAAAAGAACAGCAGCGGCCCCGACCTGCACCAGGCCCAGGAAGCCCTGGCTGGCAACCTGTGCCGCTGCACCGGTTACCGGCCGATCCTCGACGCCGCCGAGCAGAGCTGCCGCCAGCCCTGCCGCGACCAGTTCGATAGCCAGCAGGCGCAAACCATCAGCCGCCTCAAGGCCATTGCCCCGACCCAGACCGGCGAGCTGAACAGCGGCGACAAGCGCTGCCTGGTGCCGCTGACCGTCTCCGACCTGGCCGACCTGTACAGCTCGCACCCTGAAGCGCGCCTGCTCGCGGGGGGGACCGACCTGGCGCTGGAAGTCACCCAGTTCCACAAGACCTTGCCCGTGATGATCTACGTCGGCCATGTGGCGGAGCTCAAGCGCATCGAGAAAACCGCCAGCCACCTGGAAATCGGCGCCGCCACGCCGCTGACTGACTGCTACACCGCGCTGAACGAAGAGTACCCTGACTTCGGGGCACTGCTTCACCGCTTCGCCTCGCTGCAGATCCGCAACCAGGGCACCCTCGGCGGCAACATCGGCAACGCCTCGCCGATCGGCGACTCGCCACCCTTGCTGATCGCGCTGGATGCACAGGTCGTCCTGCGCCAGGGCGAGCGCCAGCGGGTGATGCCACTGGAAGACTACTTCATCGATTACCGCATCACTGCCCGACAGGACAGCGAGTTCATCGAGAAGATCATTGTGCCGCGCGCCACCAGCGACTGGGCGTTCCGCGCCTATAAAGTGTCCAAACGCCTGGACGATGATATCTCCGCCGTGTGCGGGGCGTTCAACCTCAGCATCGAAGACGGCGTAGTCAGCGGTGTACGCATCGCCTTCGGCGGCATGGCGGCGATCCCCAAACGCGCCCGCGCCTGTGAGGCGGCGCTACGTGGCAAGCCATGGGACCAGGCTGCCATCGAGCGCGCCTGCCAGGCCCTGGCCGAAGACTTCACCCCGCTCAGCGACTTCCGCGCCAGCAAGGAATACCGCCTGCTGACCGCGCAGAACCTGCTGCGCAAGTATTTCATCGAACAGCAAACACCGCACATCGAAACCCGGGTGACCGCTTATGTCTAACCATCACGTAGCCAAAAGCCAGGCCGAGATGGCCGAACTGTTCAGCCAGGACCTGACCACCGGGGTGGGCCGTAGCGTCAAGCACGACAGCGCCGACAAGCATGTATCCGGCGAGGCTGTGTACATCGACGACCGCCTGGAATTCCCCAACCAGTTGCACGTCTATGCCCGCACCGCCGACCGCGCCCATGCGCGTATCCTGCGCATCGATACCACGCCGTGCTACGCCTTCGAGGGCGTGCGCATTGCCATCACCCACGAAGACATCCCCGGCCTGAAGGACATCGGCCCGGTGGTGGCCGGCGACCCGCTTCTGGCCATCGACAAGGTCGAGTTCTTCGGCCAGCCGGTGCTCGCTGTCGCTGCCCGCGATCTTGAAACCGCACGTAAAGCGGCCATGGCCGCCATCGTCGAGTACGAAGACCTGGAACCGGTGCTGGACGTGGTCGAGGCGCTGCACAAGAAGCACTTCGTGCTCGATAGCCACACCCACCAGCGCGGCGATTCGGCTGCCGCCCTGGCCAGCGCCCCGCACCGCATTCAGGGCACCCTGCACATCGGCGGCCAGGAGCACTTCTACCTGGAAACGCAGATTTCCTCGGTAATGCCTACCGAAGACGGCGGCATGATCGTCTACTGCTCCACGCAGAACCCCACCGAAGTGCAGAAACTGGTCGCCGAAGTGCTCGACGTGCCGATGAACAAGGTGGTGCTGGACATGCGCCGCATGGGTGGCGGTTTTGGCGGCAAGGAAACCCAGGCCGCCAGTCCGGCATGCCTGTGCGCGGTAGTTGCGCGCCTGACCGGCCAACCAACCAAGATGCGCCTGCCGCGGGTCGAAGACATGACCATGACCGGCAAGCGCCACCCGTTCTACGTCGAGTATGACGTGGGCTTCGACGACAACGGCCGGCTGCACGGCATCAATTTCGACCTGGCCGGCAACTGCGGCTATTCGCCCGACCTGTCCGGTTCGATCGTCGACCGCGCCATGTTCCACTCCGACAACGCTTACTACCTGGGCGATGCCACCGTCCACGGCCACCGCTGCAAGACCAACACCGCCTCCAACACCGCCTACCGCGGCTTTGGCGGCCCGCAGGGTATGGTTGCCATCGAGCAGGTGATGGACCATATCGCCCGCCATCTGGGCCGTGACCCGCTGGCCGTGCGCAAGGCCAACTATTACGGCAAGACCGAACGCAACGTCACCCACTACTACCAGACCGTCGAGCACAACATGCTCGAAGAGATGACCGCCGAACTGGAAGCCAGCAGCGACTATGCAGAACGCCGCGAGTCGATCCGCCGCTTCAACGCCAACAGCCCGATCCTGAAGAAAGGCCTGGCACTGACACCAGTCAAGTTCGGCATTTCGTTCACCGCCACCTTCCTCAACCAGGCCGGTGCACTGATCCATATTTACACCGACGGCAGCATTCACCTGAACCACGGCGGCACCGAGATGGGCCAGGGCCTGAACACCAAGGTAGCCCAGGTGGTAGCGCAGATCTTCCAGGTGGACTTCAGCCGCATCCAGATTACCGCCACCAACACCGACAAGGTACCCAACACCTCGCCTACGGCTGCGTCCAGCGGCGCCGACCTTAACGGCAAGGCGGCGCAGAACGCGGCTGAAATCCTCAAGCGCCGCCTGACCGAGTTTGCCGCACGGCACTATCAGGTGACCGAGGAAGACGTCGAGTTCCGTAACGGCCATGTGCGCGTGCGCGACCAGATCGTCAGCTTCGAGCAACTGGTGCAGCAGGCTTACTTCGCTCAGGTGTCGCTGTCCAGCACCGGGTTCTACCGCACGCCGAAAATCTTCTACGACCGCAGCCAGGCACGCGGCCGGCCGTTCTACTACTTCGCCTTTGGCGCTGCCTGCGTGGAAGTGATCGTCGATACGCTGACCGGCGAATACAAGATGTTGCGCGCCGACATCCTGCACGACGTGGGCGATTCGCTGAACCCTGCGATCGACATCGGCCAGGTAGAGGGCGGTTTCATCCAGGGCATGGGCTGGCTGACTACCGAAGAGCTGGTGTGGAACGCCAAAGGCAAGCTGATGACCAACGGCCCGGCCAGCTACAAGATCCCGGCCGTGGCCGACATGCCACTGGACTTGCGGGTGAAACTGGTGGAGAACCGCAAAAACCCGGAAGACACCGTGTTCCACTCCAAGGCCGTGGGCGAGCCACCGTTCATGCTCGGCATCGCTGCCTGGTGTGCAATCAAGGATGCCGTGGCCAGCCTCGCCGACTACCGCGTGCAGCCGCAGGTGGATGCGCCAGCTACACCTGAGCGGGTGCTGTGGGGCTGCGAGCAGATGCGCAAGGCAGTGGCTGAAACACAGTCGCGCGAACTGGAACTGGAAACCATCACCCCCTGACAACGCAAGGCCCTGGCAGGTGCGGGTAAACCCGCTCCTACCAGGGTCGGCAGCATGGCTTAGAGAGGTTGCATCATGCACCAATGGATCAACGCCCTCGCCGACCACCAGTCACGTGGCGAAGCCTGCGTGCTGGTGACCATCATCGAGGAACGCGGCTCGACACCGCGCAATGCCGGCTCAAAGATGGTGGTCAGCGCCAGCGGCCTGTTCGACACCATCGGCGGTGGGCACCTCGAATACAAAGCCTTGCACATCGCCCGACAAATGCTCGAAGAGCAGCGCACCACCCCGCACCTGGAGCGCTTCAGCCTCGGCGCCAGCCTGGGCCAGTGTTGCGGCGGCGCCACCGTGCTGCTGTTCGAGCCGATGGCCGCTGTGCAGGCGCAGATCGCCGTGTTCGGCGCGGGCCATGTCGGCAGGGCTCTGGTACCCTTGCTCGCCGCGCTCCCCTGCCGGGTGCGCTGGATTGACTCGCGTGAACAGGAATTCCCCGAACTCATCCCCAAGGGGGTGACCAAGGTCGTCAGTGAGGAACCGGTCGACGAAGTCGCGGACCTGCCGCCCGGCAGCTACTGCATCGTCATGACCCACAACCACCAGCTCGACCTGGAACTGACCGCCGCCATTCTCAAGCGCAACGATTTCACCTGGTTCGGCCTGATCGGCTCGAAGACCAAACGGGTCAAGTTCGAGCACCGCCTGCGCGAGCGAGGTTTCGACGAGGCCGTCATGGCACGCATGCGCTGCCCCATGGGCCTGACCGAGGTCAAGGGCAAGCTGCCCATCGAGATCGCCGTGTCTATCGCCGGTGAAATCATTGCCACTTACAACGCCTGCTTCGGCCAGCACGACGCTGCCGCCAATGCCGGCCCCATTGCCCAATTGCTGCCGCCCTCCCGCCGCAGCCAAGCCATTTGATGAGTGTGTTATGACCGTTACCCGCAAAGCCTACCGTGCCGCCATCCTGCACAGCATTGCCGACCCGGCCGAGGTGGGCCTGGAGGCTTCCCATGAATACTACGAAGACGGCCTGCTGGTGGTCGACGATGGCCGCATCAGCGCCGTTGGGCACGCCAGTGAACTGCTGCCGACGCTGGATGCCGGCATCCCGGTCGAGCACTACCAGGACGCGCTGATCACCCCGGGCTTCATCGATACCCACATCCACTTCCCGCAGACCGGCATGATCGGCTCGTACGGCGAGCAGTTGCTGGACTGGCTGAACACCTACACCTTCCCTTGCGAAAAGCAGTTCGCCGACAAAGACCACGCCGACCAGGTGGCGAAGATCTTCCTCAAAGAACTGCTGCGTAACGGCACCACCACTGCGCTGGTATTCGGCAGCGTGCACCCGGAGTCGGTGAATGCCCTGTTCGAAGAGGCTGAACGCCTGGACCTGCGCCTGATCGCCGGCAAGGTAATGATGGATCGCAACGCGCCGGACTACCTGACCGACACCGCCGAGTCCGGCTATGCCGAAAGCAAGGCACTGATCGAGCGCTGGCACGGCAAAGGCCGCCTGCACTATGCAGTGACTCCGCGCTTCGCCCCAACCAGCACGCCGGAGCAATTGACCCTGGCCGGCCAATTGCTCAAGGAGCACCCGGGCGTGTACATGCACACGCACCTGTCGGAAAACCTCAAGGAAATCGACTGGGTCAAGTCGCTGTTCCCCGAGCAGAAGGGTTATCTGGACGTCTACGATCACTTCGAGCTGCTGGGCGAGCGCTCGGTGTTTGCCCACGGCGTGCACCTGTGCGACGAAGAATGCCAGCGCCTGGCCGAAACCGGCTCGGCCGTGGCCTTCTGCCCCACCTCCAACCTGTTCCTCGGCAGCGGCCTGTTCAACCTGCCCCAGGCCGAGCGGTTCAAGGTCAACGTGGGCCTGGGTACCGACGTTGGCGCCGGCACCAGCTTCTCTCTGCTTAACACCCTGAACGAGGCATACAAGGTGATGCAGCTGCAAGGCGCGCGCCTGCACCCGTACAAATCGCTATACCTGGCCACCCTCGGCGGCGCTCGCGCGCTACGCCTGGAGGACCGTATCGGCAGCCTGCGCCCGGGCAACGATGCCGACTTCGTGGTGCTGGACTACAAGGCCACGCCACTGCTGGACTACCGCATCCAGCAGTCCAACAGCATCGAAGAAACCTTGTTCGTGCTCACCACCCTGGGCGATGACCGTACCGTGCGTGAAACCTACGCCGCCGGGCGCTGCGTGCACCAGCGCTAAGGTTCTTTCGCCAGGCCTCGATACAGCGCGCCGCCGATTGCAGCACCGATCAGCGGCGCCACCCAGAACAGCCACAGCTGCTGCAGGGCCCAGCCACCGACGAACAAGGCCGGCCCCGTGCTACGCGCGGGGTTGACCGAAGTATTGGTGATCGGGATCGAGATCAGGTGGATCAGGGTAAGGGCCAGACCGATGGCGATGGGTGCAAAACCTGCCGGTGCGCGAGAGTCGGTCGCACCCATGATCACCACCAGGAACATGGCGGTCATCACCACTTCACTGACAAAGCCCGCACCCAGCGTATAGCCACCGGGCGAGTGGTCGGCGTAGCCGTTTGAAGCCAACCCAGAAGACAACTCGAACCCGGCCTTGCCGCTGGCGATGAGGTAGATCACCCCGGCCGCCAGGATGGCACCGATCACCTGGGCGATCACATAAGGCAGCAGCTCTTTGGCAGGGAAGCGCCCGCCTACCACCAGCCCGAACGACACGGCAGGGTTTAGATGGCAGCCCGAGATATGGCCGATGGCGAAGGCCATGGTCAGTACGGTGAGGCCGAAGGCGAAGGCGACACCGAGCACACCGATGCCGAGAGGGGAACTGGCTGCGAGTACCGCACTGCCACAGCCACCAAGGACCAGCCAGAAGGTGCCGATCAGTTCGGCCCCCATGCGTTTACCCAGGGACATGCTCATGAATCCGTTCCTCAAGAAGTTGAACGCAACGAATGCGCAAGCCCAACTGCTTGATGAAGGTTTGCTCACAAGAATTTAGCAGACCTTTGGGTTATGGCCAGTAGTGGCTGGGGGCTGCCGTGCAGCCCCTCGATCACACCAGCAAACGATCAACCCTTGACGGAAACCTTGGGCTTTTTCAACAGATGCGAGAACACCGCATGCAAATCGTCCGAGGCGCTCTCCTCGTCCAGGTTCAGCTTGCTGTCGATGTGGTCCATGTGATGCATCATCAGGCTCACGGCCTGCTCGGCATCGCGCGCCTCGATGGCATCGATAAGCTGCATGTGCTCATCGTAAGAGCAGTGCGAGCGGTTGCCGCTTTCGTACTGGGCAATGATCAGCGAAGTCTGCGAGACCAGGCTGCGCTGGAAACTCACCAGCGGTGCATTGCCCGCCGCTTCGGCCAGCTTGAGGTGGAACTCACCGGAAAGGCGGATGCCGGCACCCCGGTCACCGCGCGAGAAGCTGTCGCGCTCCTCACGCACCATATGCCGCAGCTCGTTGAGCTGGTCGAGGGTAGCATGCTGCACCGCCAGCTCGGTGATGGCGCGTTCGACCATGCGCCGCGAGAAGAACACCTGGCGCGCCTCTTCCACGGTCGGGCTGGCCACCACCGCGCCGCGGTTCGGCCGCAGCAGCACCACGCTTTCGTGGGCCAGGCGCGACAAGGCGCGGCGGATGATGGTGCGGCTGACGCCAAAGATCTCGCCCAGCGCTTCCTCGCTCAACTTGGTGCCCGGAGCCAGACGCTGCTCGAGGAT
>Ga0182745_1002552_pt1 | contig 16234 bp, 13 predicted proteins | sample eDN3rd30CKraftBY_FD_128523 | JGI IMG/M metagenome (GOLD analysis project Ga0182745, IMG submission 128523) | Enriched backyard soil microbial communities from Emeryville, California, USA - eDNA 3rd pass 30_C Kraft BY (version 2) (version 2) | ecosystem: Environmental > Terrestrial > Soil >...
GTAAGATTTTAGGTGTCCAAGAAAGTACACTTCGAAAATATTGTTTATTAATGCAAAAGTACAATTTTGAGTTCAATAAAAATTCGGTAGGCCATCGGATTTTTTATAAAAAGGATATTGAAGTTATTAAGAGAATTATCGATCTTAAAAATGCTAGTTCATTGACATTAGATCAAGCGGTAAAGACCATTTTGGATTCTGATATCAATGATATAGATGACATAACAGATATAACTTCTATATCAAACCCAGATTTATCTAAGATTTTAGATGAATTTAAGGAGTACAAAAAGGAACAGATGCAATTCAATAAAGAGCAGATGGAGTTTAATAAAAAACTTATTGAACAGCTTGAGAAACAGGATCATTATATAAAAAACAAACTGGAAGAACGTGATAAAAAGTTAATGCTTGCATTAAAAGAATCGATGGAATCAAGAAAAGAAATGGCAGCAGCCATTGAAGAAGTAAAAGAGGAAAGAAATAAGCGAAAGCTCTGGTGGAAGTTTTGGCAATAGCGCTCTGGGTTTTATAGAAATGAGATCAAATAAGAATATGGGTACTTTATTGTTAAGTAGAAGAGATAATTGGAATTAGAGAAGACACTTATATATGAGTATAAACCTACCTCATATGCCTTTAATATCTTGAATTTATCCTCCAGAGTAAGCTCTTTTAGACATAAAAGTACTTCCCTTAAGTAGCCTATAAAGGGAAGTATATCATTATATTACTCTTCAAAATCACCTAAGCCCAAAGCGACCATAGGTAAGCGTAGGATTTCTTCTGCTGTTTTGTAAGCTTCATCGGATTTAATTCATCGTAATGTTTAATATCAATATCTTTTAACAAAGCAAGTATTTCCTTAGTTTTTAAATCATATTTAAAAAGCCATATTTGAGTCACTCAATTGTGATTTCTACATCAGAATTGAGTGTTTTTTCATTCATTACTACAGAGAGTTTTAATAATTTCATGTACCATAGTATCCAAACCTATAGTAGAAATTTTTTACATATATGCGTGCGCATATATGTACATCTCTTAGCCCTCTTTTTCAAATAACTTGATACCGCTTGCTTCATATTTCAAGATTTTCTCGATAATAGTCCCTAAAAAAGCACCGGCCTCGACAGGGGGAATACCACCTTGATGAATGTTGGATATAACGTTTCGATCTGATTCAATCGTTCCATGGCGTGGTTGATAACAAATATATGCACTCATCGATTCAGCTGAAACTAACCCAGGTCGTTCTCCGATTAAATAAATCACCACAGTTGGTTTTAGCACTTCGCCGATATCGTCCATCAAGCCGACTCGTCCTTGTTCGATATAAAACGGTGTGCCCATCGTTAACTGAAGGCTTTCTAAACTTTGTACTAACGAGAGATAAACATCTTCTAAATTGGAATTAATGGCTTTTGCACTTAGCCCATTTGAGGCGATGATTTGCACTTGTGGTTGCAGTATGCATCGGCTAAGCAACAGGTCTTTTGCATTTTGATTTAATTTTCTACCTAAGTCAGGTCGTAAAATATAAGTTTCTTTATCATTTTCGGTTTTCGTGTGGATAGTGAAAAATCCTAATTTTTCAAGTAATGCTATATCGACTTCTCCGTAGACGGAATCCACAGCAGCAGCATGATCTAATCGAAACTTTAAAAGAGACTTTGTGAGTGGTCTTGGTCCAGAGCGTCCAATACCAATTCGTGCAGGGGTCTTCTTTCGTGCATTAGCATATTTTTCTTCGAAATCTTCGTAAAACTCTTTTGGTGCATTCGTTTTAGTATTCATGTCCCCACCTACCTTTCAAAAATTGTTAAATCACCAGCATGGGCACTTAATCGACCATTTTCATATATCTCCATTTGGTTAAGCCACTCGTAAAATGCAGGAGATGGTTTTCGATTAAACGTTTCTTGTAAAGTAGCAATATCATGGTAGCTCATGGATTGATAATTGAGCATCACATCATCGCCAAGGGGAGCTGCAATGATGAAGTTGACCCCAGCTGTTGCAAGGAGTACGCCTAGGTTTTCGTTATCATTTTGGTCTGCTTTGATATGGTTCGTATAACAAATATCCACGCCCATCGGAAGGCCATGGAGTTTCCCCATAAAATGATCTTCTAGGCCAGCACGAATGACTTGTTTGCTGTCATATAAATATTCGGGACCGATAAAACCGACGACAGTATTGACGATAAAGGGATTGAAATGACGGGCAAAACCGTAGTTTCTTGATTCTAAGGTCATTTGGTCTATGTCATAGTGGGCATCGGCAGACAGTTCAGAGCCTTGTCCGGTTTCGAAGTAAAAAGTATTTGGGCCAGCACTCGTGCTGTGTTTTTTCATTAATTCGTTGGCTTCGAGTATTAGTTCAGCTGAAATCCCAAAAGAACGATTGGCTTTTTCTGTCCCCGCAATACTTTGGAAGATCATATCCGCCGGTGCACCTTTTCGAATGGCTTTCATTTGAGTTGTTATATGTGCAAGTACGCAATTTTGAGTCGGAACCTTCCATTCATTTATAAATTCCCTTGTGCCTTCCAAAATCCGTTTGACGCTTTCCACTGAATCATCAACAGGATTAATGCCAATAACCGCATCGCCAACACCGTACGAGAGACCTTCTTTTAATGACTCTAAAATGCCATCTAGATTGTCTGTGGGATGGTTTGGCTGTAGTCGAGAGGCAAGTGTTCCTTTTTGACCAATGGTAGTGTTGCATGTGGTGATAATTTCAATTTTGTTCGCCGCATGGATTAAATCTAAATTTGACATTAATTTCGCCACAGCGGCAATCATTTCGGAAGTCAATCCTTTGCTTAGTCGTCGTAACTCCGCATTTTGTACATCGCTTCGTAAAATATATTCGCGTAATTCTGCGACAGTCCAACTTTGAATTTCGTTATAAATAATTTCATTGATATCCCCATCAATGATGCGTGACACTTCATCCTCCTCCATTGGTATAAGTGGGTGATTTCGAATCTCTTTTAGGAGAAGTTCACTTAGGACTATTTTAGCCGCAATACGTTCTTGTACGGTTTCGGCGGCTAACCCTGCTAAAACATCGCCAGATTTTAACTCGTTAGCCTTGGCGAACACTTCTTTTAAATGACGAAATCGATATACAATCCCACCTAAACTTGTTGAAAGGTTCATAGGGATCCCTCCTTTATGCTTTGTGAAATGCGAGAGTTTTGACAACAACGGGAACAACGCCTGAATGGAGCGGTTTCCCAATATCGATATAATCACTGGTATCGACATAGATTTGATCAATACAAATGATATTTTTAGTGCTTGTTTTTAGTTTTAATGTTTGGCCTAAAACCTTTGCGTAATCTGATTCTAATATCACAATAACAGTGTTGCTACTAGACCATTGTTGTAAGATGCATTCGGCTATTCGTCCAATATCTCGAAATTGTAGGTAAGGAATGTTTTTTAAATAAAGTGCGTAATGGGTTTCTTCACCGACAATCTGATACAGTTGTTCGGATGTCGAAATGGCATTACTGATTTTTTTTTCTATATCCGTGTGGACGTGTTGAAAATTGCATGTATATACAGGTATATTTTTTAACGGCAATAAGTTTTCATTTACTTCGATGGTAGAGCCACTCACTTCCATCGACTGTGCGCCTGCACCTGTGACGGTCGCTCGAACAGTTTCAATCGGCTCTAACCATTGAAATTCCCTTAAGAAGGGATCTTGTAATAAGGCATGTGCAATATTTTCGCCAATATCATTAAATGCATAGGCTGGCTCGAATGCCTTTAATTCTGGATATAAAAAGCGAGCGACACCTCCTGAAAACATGATGCAATCAATGTGTTCTGTCCAATTCGGTAAGTGCCCGAGAAGCAAGGGAATCTTGTTCTCCTGTTGTTCGTGGCGTAACACGGCATTTAAACTCACTAGCATGTTTTCAATGACCCATTGCTCGGTGGCGGAATCATGTGGTGAATTTAACCATATCATCCGTTGATTGTTCGTGAATAATTGTTGAATGACTGGTGCGACACTAATGAGACGACCTTGCGCATATTCCATCAGTCTGCCTCCTAAGTGGAGTGTTACAGTACCAATCACTTCTCCATGCTTTAAAACCGCAATATTGGTTGTTCCACCACCAATATCAATATTCGCAATTACTTTGGATGTTTTTTTCGAGTAAGCTACTGCGCCGGATCCTTTGGCTGCTAATACGCTTTCTAGGTCTGGTCCTGCTGTTGCCACTAAAAATTCCCCTGCTGCATCGGATAAGTAATGGATTAGTTCGCTAGCATTTTTTTTTGTGGCGGTTTCACCGGTAATTAATATCGCACCTGCTTGAATATCGCTTGGTTTTACGTTTGCTAATTGGTATTGTGAAAAAACAATTTGCTCGATTTGTTTCACATCAATTGTGGTGGCATCAAGTAAAGGTGTTCTAAAAATAGGGCTTTTATAAAGGACGGTTTTATCGATTATTTCCACCCGTGGGACATGGGTTTGGCCCGCTGTGTTTTGTAACACGAGTTGACTGATGATAATTTTCGTTGTACTTGTGCCGATATCAATCCCCGCACTTAAAATCGTGTCCTTTTTATGAGCCATCCTTCACCACCCCTTTTATAAAGAAAAGATTTGGATCCTTCGCTTGTTCCATATATACTTTCATTTCATGGATTGTCTGACATTGTACAAAGTTTCAAATATGCTTAATCCCAATGTTTTCGACAGCAGAGATTACCACAATGGATGCCTGTCCAATAGCTTCTTTTAAAATCGTTGTTGCGAGTGTTATATCTGCTATATCAGTGTCACATTTGGTAATGACACGACACTATCGGTAATTTGGAAATACCTAGTGTAAAAGGGAAAAAATTGAAAATGTGCGCGTTGGCATTTTGTAAATAAACAATAAGTGTAGCTTCAAAGGCGTAGCAATAATGTTTTTGTAGAATAATAGATTCTTAAATATTCGCTGGGGGTGTCAATAATCCAGTCTCCATAATTTAGAACTTGTGTTTTTTCAGCATCGATAGATTTTTTAAGAGCGCCTTCGTTAAAGTAGATTTTTCAGAGTCTACTGAACCAATAATCATTAATTTATTCATAAATCTACCTCTAGGATTTCGTTATTTTTGAATCGGTGTACCCTAGGTTCTCCTCTAATAAACGATTAATTTCGATAAGCGCCATTTCCACTTCTGACACACTTCCTACGATGACAAAACTCCCTGTAAAGCGATCCAAGAACCCAATTCGAACATTGGCTGTTTTTGTTGCAAGATTCCCCGCAATAATTACAGTTCGCTAGGTGTCAAAGTCATAATACCTAGTGCCCCCCGATTCTTAAATACCTAGCTTTTGGAGTAAATTACGGTCAGGATTCGCAATTAAATGACTAAGTGTTAGTTGCTTTCCCGGTACAAACTCTTGTATGAAACCTCTTTTTTCCTTCACAATTGTCATCACCTTCTTTTTCTGGTCATTTAATCTTCACTTATCTTATTTTGTTAGTAAGATAAGGCGCATTCATAGTTTTTACTATTCAGTCGCTATATTAAAATGTCAAACAACTGATAAATATTAAGTTAATACGTAAAAAGTTAAAAAGCAATGAATTGTTAAAATTTTCAGATTCTAGAGTAGAAGAGAGTTAGGGATAGTATGTATAAATTAATGATTAAGTTATATTAAAATAGATAAAATTCGGGGTAAATAGCTTTTTAATGGTATTTTTGATATTTTTAATTTTAGTAGAATAATAATTATTCTCGAATTTTTTTATGATTTTTCTTATATTTCTTAGCAGAATTGTAAAAATCCACTTTTAAAAATCATCTTTTTTTTAAAAAAGTTCAATTTATATAAAATACTGAATATTGTATATTTTTAAAAAAGTCAAGGAGGTTACACACATGCAAACAAATGGAAAAGTGAAATTACCAGACGGGAAAAAAGTGGCAGTCAATATTGGTGTTGATTTTGATGCAGCATCAGTATGGTATGGAACATTCAATAAAATCTCTCCAGCATACTTAGCAAGAGGGGAGTTCGGAGCAGAAGTAGGAGTACCGAGACTATTAGACTTATTTAAAAAGTACGATATTCAAACAACTTTTTGTATTCCGGGTCACACAGTTGATACGCACACGGAAGTCGTTAAACGAATCATTGCCGATGGACATGAAGTTACTCATCATGGGTATGCCCACGAAAATCCAACCGATATGTCCTTTGAAGAAGAAGAAGCTATTCTATTAAAAGGATTAGAAGCTTTAAATCGAGTAGGGGTGACACCAGTCGGATATCGTTCACCTGCTTGGGATTATAGCCCAAATACACTAAAACTATTAGAAAAATATAAATTTAAATATGATAGTAGTTTAATGGGGAATGATTTACATCCATATCGTCCTCGAGAAGTCGAAGTAGATTTTGATAAAGGTAATACATTTAAAGAACCAAGTGATATCATTGAAATTCCGGTATCTTGGTACTTGGATGACTTCCCAACACAAGAATATGTGATTGGTGGAGGAGAAGGGATGCGATCTAACGCAGAAGTTTATGAGCGTTGGAAATCTATTTTTGATTATGCAGTAAACAATTTAGAAGGCGCTTGCTATGCCTTAACGGTTCATCCACAAACGATTGGACGAGCACACAACATTCAAATGCTTGAAAACCTCATTATTTATATGAAAGAAAAGGGTGCTTGGTTTACGACGTTAGAAAATATCAGTAAGTCGTATTATGAAGAATAAAGTTGGAGGCGAACGAAAATGGATGTAAAAATTGCAAATGTACAATTTCGGTTTGAAAAGTATGAAAGTTTTAGTGACTTTGAAAAGCAAATTCTAGGAATCTTTGAAAACGTGCCTACAGATTGCGATTATGTCCTGTTTCCAGAGTTAATGACAATTGGACTATTAACGACATTTGAAGGATACGAAAATTTTACAAGTGCCGATAATGATAAATTGCACGCTTATCTAGAAGAGTACATTACCTTATTTAATTCGATTGCCACTAGCAGAAAACAAGTCATCATTGCTGGATCGACGGTGGAGAAGGATGGAAAAGATTTCTATAATACGGCCTACATTTTTGATGGAAAAGGCAGTTATGTGAAACATAGAAAAACACATATTTTCCCAGCAGAAGCGGAGTGGAAAGCACGAGAGGGTGACGTGTTAGATGTGTTTGATATCGGACCAGCAAAAATTGCTGTAGCTACCTGTTACGAAATTGAAATTCCAGAGATTTCTACAATATACAGTAGAAAGGGTGCTGAAATTATTTTCTGTCCTTCCTATACATTTACAGAACATGGATTCTGGAGAGTACGTCATTGTGCGGAATCTAGAGCAATCGAAAATCAAGTATATGTCGTGCATTCTCCGATTATCGGTAATATCGAAGGTCCTGTAGAACCTGGTTATGGAAAATGTTCCGTGATTACGCCATGCGAGCCACCGTGGGTTGCTAATGGGATTGTCATTGAGAGCCAAGTAGATACAGGAGATGTGCTCGTGACGACATTAAACATCGATACTCTTTATGAGAGAAGAGAGAACGGCGTAGCGACGACTTATAATGATCGATTAAGACGAAAAGAGCTATTCCAAAAATATGAAGAGGTGATTAAATGAGAAAAAACCTACTAGTTCTATTAACATTGGTTGCCCTACTTGTATTGGCTGCTTGTAGCAATACCGGTGAGGCAGTCAATACATCAGCGCCAGCAGAAAGTGGAGGTAAGGAGTCCACTACTGAAGAGAAAGAAGATGTAACAATCGCGTATTTCTCAGCAGGCGCAAGTAACAACTATTTGCAAACCGGAATTCAAGAAGCGGAAAAAGTAGCGGATGACTATGGTTGGAACATTGAAGTATATGACGGTGGATTTGATCCATTAACACAATTAAACCAGGTGCAAAATGCGGTAGCGCAAGACAAGTATGACGCCTTTTTAATCGAAGCGGTTGATGGTAACCAACTATGTGATATTGTCCAAAGCCAAGTACTTCCAAAGGGCATTGCGGTTTCAGCAATCAATATCGAATTATGTGGAGCAATCGATGAAGCAGCAGAAGGAACATTAACCTTTGTTGGTGGGCAAGGTGTCAACATTTATGAAGACATTTATAAAAATATCGTTGAAAACAATCCAGAAGGCGGAAAAATCGCAGTTATCGGTGGTCCTTCAACAGGTACACCATACCTAAATAATATTAAAGGGATGGAAAAGGTTATTGCGTCGGATGATAAATGGGAAATTATTGGCCCATTCTCAACAGACTACACAGCCAACCAAGCATTCCAAGTAGCTCAAAATGCAATCCAAGCAAATCCTGATTTAAAAGTGATTTTCTCAAACTACTCTGGTATGACGAACGGTGTAGTCGAAGCAGTAAATGCAGCGGGTAAAAAGGGTGAAATCAAAATTTATGATTTCGGTGGCGATGAGTGGTCCTTTAATGCCATCAAAAATGGTGATATCGAACAAACGGTAATTATGTTACCAAAAGAAGAAGTTCAACGTGGGATGGAAGCAATCCAACTACACTTCGAAGGTAAAGACGTACCAACTTTCTACGATTTAACAACTGAAGACATTCTTCCGGGTACACCTTATGTGAACAAAAATAATATCGGAGAATTTGAAACAAAAGGATTACCTGAATATTAATGTGAGGGGGGATTTTATGAGTAGAGATTCAAATTTTATCCTCATTCAAAACCTATCAAAGAAATTTGGGGATTTTTACGCAAACAAAAATATTAACATCTCTATTCCCCAAGGCGATTGTCATGCATTTATTGGACAAAACGGTTCAGGGAAATCAACCCTTATCGGGATGTTGTCGGGCAGAATCACGCCAACAGAGGGGCAAATATTCATTGACAATGAGGAGCTCCATTATGGAGTTCCTCATAAGTCAAGGGAAATCGGAATCGCGACTATCTTTCAAGAATTAACGATTATACCAGAAATGACGGCATTAGATAATGTATTTCTAGGTTATAAAAAAGATTCGAAGGTTTTTGTGAATAAAAAGCAACGTGTACAACGCTTTAAAGAGCTAGCAGAAATGTTAAATACGAAAATTTCACCGAATACATTAGCGAGCAGTCTATCCATTGCCGAGCAACAAACACTAGAGATTATGCGATGCTTAAACTTAAACTCTAAAATTTTAATTTTAGATGAACCAACGTCTTCTTTGGCCCAGTACGAACGCGATGCACTGCTAGAAACATTGTTAGGGTTAAAAAAACGAGGCATCACAATTATTTATGTTAGTCATCATCTCAATGAAATCATGCATATTTGTGATTCGTTCACGATTTTAAACAGTGGGAATGTCATTGAACATACGACGATTGATGGGTGGACGAAGGAAAAAATCGTTCACAGCATGCTCGGTGAAGAAGTCGACAGTGATTTTAAAAAGTTACTCGATTCCGAATATCCGCACCAACAGCCATTTGATGAAGTTTTATTTTCTGTTAAAAATTTAAGTAGCTTCGACTTTCTCAAGAATATTTCCTTTCACATAAAAAAGGGTGAAATCTTAGGATTAGGTGGGTTAGTTGGATCAGGAAGAACAGCTATTGCCAGCACGTTGTATGGGCTTGGTGCTAAAGTGCAGGGTGAAATGATGCTTGAAAATCAAGAGATTAATGTACCGAAGTCACCCAGAGAAGCCATTCAAAGAGGCATTGTGTTGGCACCAGAAGATCGGAAAAAAATTGGGCTTCATTTAGATTTTGAAGTGCATGAAAATGTGAACATCATTGATTTGCCTAGAACGGGTAAAGCAATGTTCTTTTCTAAAAAGAAGTCCAAACAGTTAGCTAGAGAGTATATGGAAGATTATAAACTAACACGACCGATTGAATCACGGGTGAAAAATCTGTCAGGTGGTAACCAACAAAAAGTTTTACTATCCAAAGTAACCAGTATAAACCCGAAAATCTTAATCGTCGATGAACCGACAAGAGGCATTGACTTAGGTGTTAAATTGGAAGTACTTAGAAAATTAAAGGAATTAGCTTTGACAGGCGTGAGTATTATTGTCATTTCATCTGAATTAGAAGAAGTGGTCGCAGTTAGTAACCGAGTACTCGTTGTATCCCAAGGCGAAATTGTAAATGAGTTAGAAGGGGACAATATTTCCGTGAATAAAATCATTGCATCCTCATTCTTAGAAAGGAGTGAATTACATGGATAATAATTTACTACAACAAGAGTCCGTTAAATTATCCCGTCTGAAACAAATCAATTTCAAAACGTTATCGTTAAAATATGGAGTAGTAGTCGCGTTTCTTGCGTTAATTATTGTATCGTCCTTTTTATATACTGGCTTTTTAAATCCCACAAATATTTTCAATATGTTAAGCCAACTCGCAATAATTGGGATCATGGCTGCAGGAATGACTTATGTCATGATTACAGGTGGACTCGACATGTCCGTTGGTGGGATATATGCCGCAACAGCCGTTGTTGCAGCGAGTTTAGTTGATACGTCCTCAATTTTTGTGGCCGTGTTAGTTGGATTATGTGTAGGCTTAATATGCGGTTTAATTAATGGAGTTCTCGTGACAAAATTAAAAGTTCCACCGTTTGTTGCTACATTAGGAACAGGGTCGGTTTTCACAGGGTTTGCCTTAGTATATTCCAATGCCCAACCGTTTTTTGTAAAAAACCCAGATTATAAATTTTTCGGATCGCATTATATTGGCGTGATTCCGGTCTCTGTGATTATTATGTTCTTAATATTCGTAATATTAGGAATTTCGCTAGCTTACACATTGTATGGAAAATCTCTTTATGCCGTAGGTGGAAACAAAGAAGCCAGCCATCTCGCAGGTTTAAAAACAAATAAATTAATTTTAAGTACGTACATGATTTCCGGTTTATGTGCCTCACTCAGTGGTATTATTTTATCTTCACGTTTAGCACAAGGACAAGCTAATATTGGTGCTTCCATTACGCTTGATGTCATTGCAGCAGTTGTAATTGGTGGGACATCGCTATCAGGTGGGCAAGGTGCAATTTGGCGAACGTTTATCGGTGGTAGTATTTTAATCATGATTTCTAACGTACTAGATAGTCTTTCTATCAGTAGCTATTGGCAACAAATTTTCAAAGGCTCCATTATTATCATTGCAGTTATGATCGACTTTTACGGTAGAAATTATCTTCAAAATAAAGGAGGATCCTAATGAGATTACAAGACAAAGTAGCTATTATTACCGGTGCAGGCAATGGTCAAGGGTTAGCAGAAGCGAAGTTATTTTTAGCTGAAGGGGCAAAAGTTGTCGCAACAGACATTAATCTCGAAAACTTAAAGGTATTGGAAAACCAATATAACGAAAATGTCCTGATTCTTCATCATGATATCTCCAATGAAAAAGAATGGGATACAGTGATTAACAAGACGGTCGAGCAATTCGGTCGGATTGATATTCTCGTAAACAATGCCGGAGTGCCATCACGTGCTTCCGTACAAGACGAAACATTAGAAGGTTGGAACTTCGTTATGAATATTAACTCAACAGGAACATTCCTGGGAGTTAATAAATGTTCGAAAGTCATGATGCAACAACAATCTGGGAGCATTGTGAACATTTCTTCGGTATATGGAATTATTGGGGAAAAAGGGTATGCCTCATATCATGCGTCAAAAGGGGCAATTCGCAGTTTAACAAAAGCATCTGCACTCGACTTAGCAGAGTATGGCATTCGCGTCAACTCTGTTCACCCAGGCATGATTGAGACTGAAATGACACGAGATTTATTTGAAGACGAAGAAAAGTCAGTGTGGATGAAAGAAATTACACCACTACCTGTATTAGGAAAACCAGAAGACGTGGCATATGGTGTACTTTTCTTAGCAAGTGATGAAGCGAAATTCGTTACGGGTAGTGAAATAGTTATTGACGGTGGTTGGATTGCAAAATAAATATGAAGGAGGAATTTCATGCAAGAATGCATAGTAATCACAGGTGCAGCAACGGGAATTGGAAAAGCGACGGTAAAAAAGTTTCACAGCGAAGGATATACCATTATCGGTTGCGATATAAATATCGAACAAGGTAGGCAATTAGAAGTGGAATTTGGAGAGAAAGTGACTTTTTTTGAATTAGATGTTACTAAAGAATTAATGTGGAAAAGTCTAAAGAACTATATAATGGAAAAAGGATATCATATTAAAGCGTTATTTAACAACGCTGGGATTTTCATTATGAATAGTTTAGTAGAGACAACCGAAGAAGAATACAATCAGATGTTTGATATTAATGTGAAGGGATGTTTTTTTGGTCTAAAATATATTGCCCCTATCCTCTATCAACAGCAAAATGGTGCTATTATTAATGCTTCCTCTAATGCGGCTTTATTTGGAGCAAAAGGATTGGGTATTTATGGAGCGACAAAAGGGGCTGTACGGACGCTGACAAAAAACGCCGCGATGGAATACGCCCCGTATGTGCGCGTAAACTCCATTCATCCGGGATACATTCACACACAAATGATAGAATATGCGGCCAAAGTATCAAATAAGGAGCCGATAGATCAAGCAAAATTTGTGCCGTTAAAACGTCTGGGGAATACGGAAGAAATTGCGGAATTGGTCTACTACTTATGTAGCGACAAAGCTTCCTATATTACAGGAAGTGAACTAGTCATCGATGGTGGTGTAGCAGCTGGTCAATCAATTTGGGAAGAAGAGACATAAAAGAATACAGGGTGGTGGGAGTATTTATTATTTACCAATTAAATATAAATATATTATCTTCGCCACTCTCGTCTTTATTATACCGTATACTATTTTAATGTACGGTTATATTGTCCAAACAGAAAACCAACAAGAAGGAACCTATATTAAAAGTAAACTAGAAACGTTAAAGAAAACTGATTTCCTTTACTCCAGTTTAAAGAACGAAAGTGTAAACAAAGTGGTCTTTCATGAGCTACTGATCTCTAGTTTAAATGGCTATGCAGACATTGTTGTTTTAGATGAAAGCAAACAACATGTCTTATTTACGAATAACAATCATATTGTCACGAAATCGGAGTATTTTCGTGAATTAGAGGAATTACCCTATAAGGCGTATGAAATTGAGTACCTTAAGGTGGAACGGATGTTGATGTATTCTTATGACGAAGAAACGAAAAAGTATTACATCATTATCGAGCCAACGAAAAACGCCTTTGAAGAGATTAAACAAAATTCTCAAAATATGATGATAGTCTGTGGATTATCCATCGGCCTGTTACTTGTCATTATCTATATTTATTCGAATAAAATCAGTACAACCTTATATACACTTACGAACATAGTTAAAAACTACCGAAGTCAAAATACTCTGCCACAATCTGAAATTTGGCCGAATACAAAATTTTATGACGAATTGTATAAAATCGAGAATGAAGTTTATGAAACTATCAATTATTTAGTAGAGCGAGAAAATAAACAAACTCAAGCGTTTTATAAGTCTCAGTTAGAAAATTTACAAGACAAAATAAACCCACATTTTTTATATAACACGCTTGAAAACATTAACCAACTCGCTATGATGAATGATATAGAAGAGATATCGAAGCTTAGTAGAGGTTTGGCTAATTTATTTCGCTATAATACTGAAGAACGAAGCTCTATTACAACAGTGAGTAGAGAACTTTATATTATTTCGGAATATATCAAGATTATGAAAATCCGTTTTCCGAGTATTGTATATCACGTTCATCTTCATGACGAGGATCTAGTCGAGACGGAGATGCTGAAATTTACCTTGCAGCCGATTGTTGAAAATATTTTTAAACATCAATCGATCCGAGAGCATTTTGAAATTAATATCGACTTGCATGTAAGTGATACTTATCGAATCATTGAAATCTACACGAGCCAGTCCATTGATGTGGAAATTGATTTAAGTAAAGTGAATCATGCCATTAATCACGAAAGAGGAGATGGATCTGGTATCGGTTTATATAACGTGAATAAAAGAATTAAGCTACACTATGGAGAAAATTATGGTATTTATTTGAAGTTGCAAGAGAATCGAATTCTTGTGACGACGGTGTTATTGCCACTTTAGATATACAACGTCAAGAAGTAAGGGGGGAAAACTGGTGAATCTATTTATATTAGAAGATGAGACGTTTATACGTGATGGATTGGAGTTTTATTTTAAAAGGAATTTCAAAGAGCAATTGAATATTTTTTCTTTTTCTAACGGAGAAGACTTAATGAGTAAGACTAACGAGTTGGTCCCTGATATTGTCATATCGGACATTAACCTTCCTGGCATCAGTGGGATTGATACCGTACGTTCGTTGCAAGAACAATACGAATTTAAAACCATCTTTCTCTCCGGCTACAACGACTACCATTATTTACGATCAGCCATTCATCTAGGTGTAGAGGATTATTTATTAAAGCCTGTTGATTACGTTTCATTAAAAAGACTTGTATTATCTTATATTGATGATAAACACAGTAATTTATATGAGAAGAACAAACAATTTTTAATTAACATGATTAACAACAACCCTTTAAATGGGGACATTAACAAACAGTTAAAAGATTTAGAGTATGGCCATTTTCATATATCTCTGCATTCTTTTTATAAAGAATCAAAAGTCCCTAGTAATTCGATTGCGTACGTTATCCCTTTATTTAATGAAGAAATTATTGTCGTAAACTCCACCAATAAAATTCATTGCATTTGTCAGTATTGTTTTTCCTTTGATAAGGAAAACATTCAGAGTATATCGAGATATGTGAAGGACTTATTGTTGCTCAAAGATATTCATTTAAAGCAAAAAGCATTATCTAATGAGTTTCATGATTTCTTTATTAATTTTAATCATCCAAATGAAATGAAAGAATTGCTCTTGAAATTAGAAATGGCAACGACAACAAAACAAAAAACTGATATTATTCTCGTATTTTTAATCCAATATATGAGTAACTTTAAAGATTTGAGCAATTTTAATCTGTTGAAAAAAATTGCGAACCTTTCCTCGCAAAATTATTTAAACAACGAAGATATTGAAATGATTATTACCAATTATATAAAACCATTAATTTTAAACCTGATTAAAGATTCTTCGTCTGAGAGTCTTTTCGCGAAGGAAGTCATTCAATTTATTGAAATGAACTTTACAAATCCTACACTCGATTTGAATTATTTATCATCCATTTTCCATAAAAGTAGTGCCAACCTCAGTATTATCATCAAGAAGGCATTACAGAAAAATTTTTCCTACTATTTAAATGAATTACGTGTTGAAAAAGCTAAGCAATTATTAGTGGATACGAAAATTAAAGTCAATGATGTTAGTCGCCAAGTAGGTTACAGTAATGATGAATATTTCAACAAAGTTTTCAAAAAATATACCGGTGTAACCCCGCTAAAATTTCGTAATCTTCATAGCCCTTAAATATAGAAAAGAGCGTCAAAGGTCGATGTCGCTCGTTTTTTATTTACAAAAGTAACTGTAACGTATGGTAACAAACCGTATCATTAGCTGAGCCTCTATATTATTTTAAGTTTGCATTTTTCTTTTGAGAACTAAACTTCTTAAAATATTCAAGTCCATTTGAAAGGGAGAGTTTCTCCTTTTGAATGGATTTTGTTTGTTATATCTGTTACATCAGATATAACTGATATCTGTTATATCCGACATCAATAAAGAGAACTTTAATTATGATACATCGTCGGAGGGGAATATCTCTGGTGGAAGTTTTGGCAATAGCGTTTTGGATTTAATAGTAAAGAGACCGAAAATAGATATAAAGGTATACGACTTAATTTTCGTTAAGTCGTATACAAAAACCAAAAATCTGCTTAACTTAATCGGGATTTTTACTTTAACCTGTGCCATTCATAGCTTCAATCTATGCCTAATATTTGTTAGTAAAAAAAGATCCTTAAATTAATGTAAAATACATAATAACTACGGTTATATAGAAAGGACATACGGATATGAATGTGTACTCGATTAATTTCAACACGGAAACTTTTAAAATTGAAGCTGCTATTCATGAAATTGAGTACAGTAATTTAGATGAACAATATGATCAGTTGGTCATGTTATTGGAAGCAGAGGGTTTAGATGTACTGGATTATAGTGATGATATTGCCATATTAGTAGACGATAGGGGATTTGAAAAAAAGAACAATCCTGTTTTTGAAGTAATAACAGAAGATA